>Ga0206850_10184_pt1 | contig 18975 bp, 24 predicted proteins | sample Alteio_BWOrgCont_16_FD_152885 | JGI IMG/M metagenome (GOLD analysis project Ga0206850, IMG submission 152885) | Enriched cells from forest soil in Barre Woods Harvard Forest LTER site, Petersham, Massachusetts, United States -... | ecosystem: Environmental > Terrestrial > Soil > Temperate forest >...
GGCTTAAGGCGGCCCTCGTCAAGAAACTCAACCAGGGTGCCAAGATATTTCGGGTTTGAATCCATCGGGAGAGTTATTTTGACCTGTGCCGGTGTGCAAGACTATATGGAGTATGCGCCATCAAGCGATTGGAGACGCGCGACATTGTCGAACCTGGTTTGCGAACAAATAAGCGGGGCGAGCGCTTAGACCAGGTTGGAAAACGCGATGCCTGTCACACGGATCATATTGGAGTTACCGGAAGGATTGGCGAACGAATTGGAACGAATCGCCGAGGCCTTCGAGATTCGCGACGTCAACGAAGCGGCGCTGATCGGGCTTGCGGACTGGATTGCGCGGCGCAAATCGGAACTCGACGATCGCGACCCGGCACAGCGCTACTTTATCAATGAGGCGCTCGATCAACTCGCGACGCGCAAGAAAGATTAGATTCGAGGCGGCGACGGTCACATGATGGGCTGGCTGATAACCTCGGTATTGCCGGTTTCGTCGTCCACCAGCAACATCTGAATGCGCTTGTAGTCGCCCTTGGGGAAGAAGACGTAGCCGCTGACGGTGAAGTCCTGACGGACGTCCTCGGCCGGCAAGGCGAGCGCGGTCAATTGAGTGCGCGCCTGTTCGTTGGCCTTGGCGGGGCCGGCCGTAGCGCCGTGAAACGCGCCAGTACCGGTGCCGATCGCTCCACCGAGAGCGGCCCCGGTCGCGCCGCTATGAATAAGCGATCCGGCGATTGCGCCGATACCGGCGCCGACCGCGCCGGCGACTGCACCGCTGGCTCCCGCGCTGAGCAATCCGGCGCGCAATTCACCTGCGCCACCGGCCTGGCGCGCGGCTTCTGCCGGCGGCAACGGCGCGATGCGGCTGCCGGCATCGTTGAGGGCAAAGATCTGGCTGGGAACGACTGCGCGGGGCGAATCGGTGCCGTTGGCAATCGAGACGTAGATGGGCAGGACGTCGCCAATCGGCTTGGAGGGCTCGGAGCTGACGGTCAGCTGTCCATTCACGGGCGTCGCCACGACATGCGGCGGGTCCTTAAGCGGTGCGGGAGCAATCGCACAACCGGCAGTGGCGAGCGTACAATTCGCGACCAGCGCCACGCCGATGGCGAAACGCCAAGATTGTCTAACAGGGCAAGGACCGCGGTGCGTTGTGGCCATGAATGTCATCGCTCCATATATCACCTATATTCATGCGCCTGTGGCGGCGTTATGCAAGCGTCGTGGTTGGGCTTCGCAACCGGATCAAGTCCCGTCGGCGTTCCCGCGCCTTCCGCCAATGCCTGCCATCTGTCGGCGACCGCTTCAGAATGATGCAGCGAGGGGTTGCCGGAACGGATGCCCTCCGCCGCTTGAAGTGAGCGGATCGCTCCAGTTTTATTGCGCTGATACGGTATTATTTCGATGTATTGGCGACTGCGCCAAGGATTGTTTCAGTCTCGGGCCGGGGTGGTGGAATGGCAGACACAGAGGACTTAAAATCCTCTGGGGCGCAAGCCCCGTGCGGGTTCGAGTCCCGCCCCCGGTACCAATAAAATCAAGGTTTTTTAGGAATGAGCGAGCCTTAGCGAGATGGCAATAGGACCGATGACAGCCAACCTTGACAGCCACCCGGTCCAAAGATGACTCGAGAGCTTCGCACTTTGATAAATAAAGTTCGGCGCCTAGCCAGTGAGATTCGGGTAGACCTCGGCGCTCGAGATCCAAAAACGGCTCCGCAAGTTGTCGCTCTATTTATGTTCGCTAAGGCCTACAAGTCTTACCAGGCTGCGATACTCCTGTTCCGTGAGGGGTTTTGGCAGGATGCGGCGACGATCTCGCGCACTCTTTTGGAACTCGGATTCCGAGCCAGATGGTTCTCAAAAGACCCGGAGTTGGCGTCGGAACTCTTCGTGACTGGGTTGAGGCGTGACCGGCTAAAGCTCCTGAGGACCTTGACCGTTAGTGGGGACAATGAAGTCCGGGCAGAAGCGGACGCTCTTCTCAAAGAGCTGCGCACTGCCGAAAACATTGATACTACGTGGCGTAATTGGTGGGCGGATGAGAGCAATATCGAAAAACTCGCCGGGAGCATCAACTACCAACGTGTGTACAACTTGCAATACAGACATCTCTCGTGGTTCGTGCACTCGTCACCGATCGCGGAAAAGTATTATGTTCGGGAGGCGTCTCCGGGAACCCTATCGGTTTTAATCGACTGTAAACCAGATCCCCCATCACGCGAGCATCGAGAATTTGCTGAAACGCTCCTTTCGTCTGGGGCGGCCGGAATGATGGACGTGCTGGCGATGGTCGACACTGTGTTTGAGCTGGGCGGGCAGGCGCAGTTCGACCGCCTTGAAGCCACATTTCGTACTTACGCGGCCGCAGCTAACCCCGAGACGTGATCGCTATCCGCCGATGATCGCGTCCATCTTGTCAGCCATTTCCTCCATCATCGACGGCATCAGATGGGTATAGGTGTTCGCAGTCAATGCGATCGTAGAATGGCCCAACAGCTCCATGATGGCGCGCAGTTGGACGCCCTGAGCGAGTAGCAGCGAGGCCGCCGAATGGCGAAGATCGTGGAATTTTATTGAACCCGGCAGCCCGGCTTTGGCGAGTATTCGCTTAAAGTCACTGACTGCAGACCGCGGTTCGAGCGGCGTGCCGATGGTAGTCGTGAATACCAGACCGTTTTCTTTCCATTCCGAGCCGGCTAAGAGCCGTTCCTGAAGCTGGCGAACGCGATGAGCGGGGAGCGCCCGAACGATCGCAGTCGGCATGTGTAAAGTTCGCCGGCTCCGTTCGGTTTTGGGCTCGACGAATTGAAGCCTACCGGGTTCTCCAAATCGCTTCCCTCCGACGCGCTGAAGAGATTGCCGGATCGATAGCCGCCGTTTGTCCAAGTCGACGTCGCACCATCGCAGGCCAAGCGCTTCTCCCTCTCTAAGGCCAAGGCTTAACGCAACGCTATAGAGCGCTTCCAATCTCTCGCCTTGGGCAGCGTCGAGAAATATGCGGGCCTGGTCTGGATCCAACGGTTTGACCTCTGGGCGCCGAACCTTCGGGCTGTCCACCAACTTGGCCACGTTGCGGCCGACGAGGCTCCATTTCACGGCTTGCTGGAGCGCGCGACGCAGGATGACCAGGCTGAGTTGAGCGGTTCGCGGTGAGAGGCCTTTCTTCGTCTGGCCGTTGAGGAAGGTCTGAACTTCTCGCGGCGTGAGCTTCGACAGTTTGAGCCTGCCGAGAGCCGGGCCGATGTAGAGCCGGACGTGCTGATGATACTGCTGATAGGTCAGCGGGCGCACGCTCGGCTTGACGGAATCCTCGAGCCACCGATCGAGGAATTGCCCGACGTTCTCTTTATCGATGGCGATCGGTAGGCCGCGCGAGTGGTCACTGCGAGCTGTGAGCAGTTGATCCTGAACCTCTGCTGCAGTCTTGCCGTAAAAGCTCTTGCGCTTGCGGCGCCCATTCTCCCAGCCGAGATCAAGTACGGCAACCCATCTGCCATCGCTCCGCCGGTACGTTGATCCTTCGTTCTGACCGCGCTTGCGTGATTTAGCCATGAGTCTGAACCACCTTTTTCTTCTCTCGGGTATTCAGTGAACCGCTAAGGAAGACCTTTCCGCAGTTAGGGCATTCGACGTCAATCAGCATTTTCGCAATTGGAGATTCGGCCTTGCAGTTGGGGCAGGTGAAGATGAACCGCAGCTTGCGCTGCTTCAGCCGGCGCTCGCGGTTCTCGGGTTTAGCCAGGAAGGCATCGCTAGCTGCGTTGTTGGCGCAGGTGCGGCAGCAGTAGCGTGCGCGGCGGTTTCGGACGAATAGGCGCCGACGTCCCAGGTAGCCGCGCGAACACTCTTCGTATGCGCAGACTGAAATTTCTCCACCGAGTTCGCGAAGCAGATCCGCGACCGCAAACAAAAAGAGGGCCTCTCCATTGGGTCCGGCGATCTGATAGTTTTTCCGATCTCCATACAGAATCACAACTATTTGCGAGCGCTGCGAACGCGGCGGGTTTAAGACGTCGATAACGATTTCCACAGCCTTCCCGTTGGCACGATCAACGAGGGCGTTTCGCACATGAGAGCGCAATGATTGTACCGATGTTTCAGAAACGGGCTTTACTGAGCCTCCGCCAGCTCCAGTAACCCGGCGGATGAAGAAGAGGCATTCATCCAGCATCGTGGATGTGTTCTCCTCTGATTCGGCGAATTCGATTAACCACTCGAGATTTTGCCGCTGAGTAACGCCAATCTTTTCGACCGCTCTTAGAGTTTTTTGGCTAATTCCCATCGGTGTCCTTGCTATTTCCTATCGTCCTTCCGCGTCCACCTTTGTACGTAACCATGCGAACGCCGGTATGTCAATCTTTCAAGTGATTCAGCGATATTAATTTATATTACTTGACCCATCAGCTTCCGTGTGATTATCTGCGGACTGAGGATGAAGACGATTATGGACAAGCCCCAAAAGCGGTTTCTCAAAATTTCGGAATTCGCCGACGCTCTCGGGTGTTCCCGAAGTAAGGCATACGAGATCGCGGCGAGCGGTGCCGTCAGGAAGGTCGAAATCGCTGGCTTGTTGCGCATTCCAATAGAGGAACTCGACCGGCTAGCAGGGGGGAGCAAGGTGGAGGACGTTCGATGAGCGTCGCCGAGAGATTTGACCGCCTGGCGAAGCAAATCGCCGAGTTGCCACCGGCCGAACGCGTGAACCGTATAGAGCAGGCAGCACGCGCGTATGCGCAGCTAATCGACGTTCAGGCCTCCAGGAATACCGAGAGTATCGGGACTTTCGTGACACCCCGTTCGCACGTTGTCTTGAGCGTCGCTGGAGCGGGAAAGTGAACGCTGCCGAACTCGCCTCCGCTCTGGGCTGTTCAATCGGCCCACGACGAAGCAGTCGCGGACTCACTTATCGCGTCAAATGCCCTGCCCATCCCGATCGTAATCCTTCCCTCGATATCACCGATGCGGACGGAACAATTCTCTTGGCCTGCAGGGCCGGATGCCGAAACCGCGAAGACCTAATACCGAAGCTAATCGACATGGGCCACTGGAAGGCCCGATCCGGACAAATTTCATCTCGAGCGATCGGAGTTGATTGGGCGGCTCACCTCACAATCGACGCACCGAAGGTACCTCCCTGTTGTCTTCGTGGCCCGGAGAGTGGCGAACCCACTTGCGAACACTGGCGCGCGTTCGACGCCGAGATGGCGATCGCTCGGCTGCACACGAACCTTCACGAAGCCGCCAATGAGGTAGTCGCACTCTTCGAGACCGCTCGAATCGAGCTGACCGACGCTGAGCTGGGTCAAGAACTGAAGCTCGCCGTCGATCTGGCCGGCAGCGCCATCGTGCCGTGCAATATTACGCTCGAAATTGTGGGGAAAATGATCGCCCTGACTGTGGCGAAGGTACTGGGCTATGCAGCGCGAGCAGCTTGAATCTGAAGCGCTAGATCGTCACCTGGCCGCTCTCTCGTCGCCGAATCGCGAAATGGGCAGTAAAGAGCCGAATGAACACGCGCGCCGGGTGGGCCCAAAGTGGCCCGCGCCGATGGATCCGGCCGCTTTCTATGGTCTCGCTGGCGATTTCGCAAGGCTGATAGAGCCCACCACGGAAGCAGACCCTGTAGCGCTGCTAATTCAATTTCTTACCGCCTTCGGAAATGCTGCGGGTCGCGGTTCCTACCGGATCGCAGACGGGGCCAGACACCATTTGAACGTGTTTGCAGTGCTCGTCGGGCGAACCTCGCACGGCCGTAAAGGGACGTCGCTGAGCCGGGTGCTGGACCCATTCAGCGGGGCCGCAGCGAAATGGCGCAAGGAGCATCTGAGCAGCGGTTTATCCTCGGGGGAAGGCCTGGTTTGGGCGGTTCGGGATCCGATCGAGCGTCGCGAGCGAATCAAAGAAAAGGGTCGATACACCGACGAATACCAGATGGCGGACGTTGACCCGGGAGTTATGGACAAGCGCCTGTTGGTAGTTGAACCCGAGTTCATATCGGTCCTCAAAGTCTGCGAACGCGCGGGCAATACGCTGAGCGCCATAATCCGCCAAGCATGGGACTCCGGCGACTTGAATATCCTGACCAAAAATAGCCCAGCTAAAGCGACCGGTGCGCACGTTTCGATCATCGCGCATATCACTCAGGACGAACTCCTTCGCGGCTTCAACACGATCGATGCAGCCAACGGATTCGCCAATAGGTTTCTCTGGGCTTGCGTACAGCGGTCCCGGTGCCTACCGTTCACGCCGCAGACCGATCCGATCGCGAAGACAGCCATAGCTGATAGGTTGGCGATGGCCCTTCGGCCCGTCTCCGCGGAGGTTGGACTCGACGCCGAATCCCGCGAAATGTGGATAGCGGTGTACCCAGAGTTGAGCAACGGCCGTCCCGGTTTATTGGGAGCCGTCCTGGGGCGCGCCGAAGCACAAGTGTTGCGGTTAGCTTTGACATACGCGGCTCTCGATAGTTCGGCCGCTATTCGTCGTCCTCACCTTGAGGCCGCGCTCGCCGTCTGGTCGTACTGCGAGCGCTCCGCTGAGTACATCTTCGGCGATGCTCTCGGCGATCCCGACGCTGATGCGATCCTTTCAGCACTACGCACCCATCCGGAAGGGTTATCACGAACGGATATCAGCGGTCTGTTTTCCCGGAACCTAACCGCAGATCGACTAGAACGAGCACTCACCGCACTGTCCCGCCATAACCTCGCTTACTTGAGCATGGAGCCCGGAGCGGGGCGCACTTCACAACGTTGGAGAGCAGGCCAACCTTAATTCGTCTTATTCGTTTAATTCGTTACCGTACCCAGGTGAGATTCGATGGAAAAGTACTTAGTGATAGCTCGAAAGGCGATAGCGGCAACCGTCGAAGGCTCATTTCATGCGGACGTCAGACACGAATTAGACGAAAGAAACGAATTAAGCTCCAAGATCAAATCTAGACGCACCGCGCCTCCGTCCGCCCCTGAAGACCGCACAAATCACACGATCGACGTGGTTGAGCTGGTCTTTGTTGAACCTCGCGAAAAGGTGACACCAATCAGCCCGGACTTCCCACCCTGCCCGGATTGCGCATCCACGCGTTACTGGATTTCGAACTTCGGCAAGGTCGTGTGCGGCAAATGCGGAGAGACCCGTTTCATTCTCGCGAGCATTTCGTACCACGCGGTTAATTGAGTAGATGCAACGAGCATCGTAACCAGCATTACGAACTATCGTACTCAGCCACGGCCGGAAGATGTCGAGCGACAGATGACGCTGCAATCCTATGGGTACAAATTCTTGCGCGTGAACCGATTCAATCTCGGTGCGGATCCAGTGACCACTCTCTCGGACCGCTTGGCCAAGCTCGTTGCCGTGGTGAAGCACGGGAACGGCAACCACCAGGTGGTCGATCGGATCCAGCGTGACGCAAATGCGCTCGCGAACGGGGATATGAAGTTCTGCAAGAAATGTGGAAAGAGCAAGCCGCTCAAGGCCTTCTGGGATAATTCACTGAAAGCCGGAAAGGGCGGGCACGGTCGTTACTGCGGCACGTGCAAGCGAAACTCGCAACGTGTCGTGTATAGCTGAGTCTTTAAATGAAGCTATACGAACCCGTTGGCAACGCTCGCCACCTGATGGGATATATCTTTGGGGAGGACGAGCGTGCCAGCCGGACGAAGTAGCTCTACTCTCCATGCTTTGAACCGGCGTATCCTCGCCGAGGATCTCATTCGCGTGCGCCGTCCGGACGACCGGGAACGCTACTCCGCCTCTCAACGCCAAGCGCGCGTCGATCCCAATCCCCACCAGATCGACGCGGTGATCTTTGCGCTGCGGCGCCAACTCGCGATGATCTCCCGCGCTCCGGCCAGATTCAGGCAAGCATGCTCATTCAAGCGTACGACCCGGAGTCTGCTGTTGAAGCTTTCAATTTGAGCGTTCTGCACCGGCTTGCCCGGTTCGATGTAATGCCAAGTCTCCCGGCCTGGGACCCACCGGAGAACGGTCTCTCGGGTCCGGCGCGCTCCGTACCAGCCAGCTCTCCCAGTCAAGCAGCGACGGGCGTTGCCATCTCGAGGTACCGGCAGAAGGCGTTCGCCAGCTGAATTTGTCGAGGCGTGCGGCATTCCGCTTCGAAAATCTGTGGCGCACTGACGAGAATGCACACGCATTTGGCACGCGAGGTCGCGACATTGAGCCGGTTCAGACTATAGAGGAACTCCATCCCACGCGGCGCGTCCGCGTGACTCGATGTTGCCGTCGAATAGATGGCGATTGGCGCTTCCTGGCCTTGGAACTTGTCCACGGTCCCGACGCGAGCGCCCGGTAGGCGCTGCTGAATCTCGAAGACCTGCGCATTGTAGGGTGTGATGATCACGATATCATCGAGCGCGACCGGCTTTTCCTGTCCCTCACGATCGATCCAAGTCGTATTGCCGGCGAGGATCGCCCGGACGAGATCGCCGACCGCTTGCGCCTCTTCGGGCGAGCAATTTTGATTGCCCCGATGTGCGACGGGAAGAAAATACAGACCGGACCCGGTGATCGGTCCGGCCCCGTTGATAATCTGTTTCTCAAGGCCGTCCTTCGAGCGGAGCTTGCCGTCATAGAAGAGCTCAGAAGTATAGATGCAGATCGCGGGATGAAGTCGCCAGGTCTCTTCGAGGAACAGGCCTTTGTCCGCCGCGATAGTCCGTTCGCCGCCCAAAATGTGATCGAGCGCCGACACTTCGGTGCCCTCCGGATGGCTACCCTGCATCGGCTGATCGAGCTGCTGTGGATCGCCGATCAACACCACCGTCTTCGCCGCCTGTGACACCGCGAGCACATTGGCGAGCGACATCTGTGCAGCCTCATCCACAAACAAGACGTCCACCGTCTCGAACGCTTCCGGACGTGACCACAGCCAAGCCGTGCCGCCTCCCACAGAGGCGGCACCATCGCTCAACGCCGCGAACAAGTCTTCATTTTTCTTGGCGAAGAATAGCCGGTGCTGTGGATCTTCGGTCTCATCGGCCTTCTGGCAGCATTCCAGCGCGATGGCCAGTTTGTCGGCCTCCTTGATAGTCGCATCGATCAGGGTGCGGATCACCTTGTGGCTGTTGCCTGTGATGCCGACCTTCTTTCCGTGACGCACCAGCTCACAAATCATACGCGCGCCGGTAAAAGTCTTACCGGCCCCCGGAGGCCCTTGAATCGGCAGGATACCGCCCGCGAGATGCGCGCAGAGCCGAACCGCCGCATCGACGGTCGTCTCGCCCGCGCGGTGCAGCGGTTCCACGCCGACGCGGGGGCCTTCTCGAAGCAGGAGATCGCGCGCTGCCTGATAAGGACTATCGCCACGTACCCCCTGGTTGGCGACATCGTCGCCAATGCGAATGAGTGCCTCGGCTATGACCTTCGTATCGACATAGCTGTGGGAGAACACGGCCTGCGGATGGAGGCTGGCGGTGTCCTGGCGCTTCTTGATGTCAACAGTGTCGTCGGCGAAAGAGATGGCCTCGACCCTGCCGAGCTTGGCGCCGCCGAGATTATGGAGCTCCTCGCCGCCGCGAAACTCGGTCTCCTGCGACGGAAAACAGTAACGGTGGATTGGCGCCTTGGCGGTGCCGCCGACGACGCCGGCGAAGGCTAGACCGGTGAGGCCAGCGCGCTCCTCGCGCAAGTCCTCCGCCGAAAGATCGGCCAGCCGGAAATACTCCCACCACACCGCTTTCTCTTCACGCCGGTGCCAATCAATGACATTGGCCAAGATCCACCGGGCCTGTTGCTCCTCGTTCCATTGTGCGCGATCGGGCGGCACGTCGGCCGTCAGTCTCTCGATCAGGGCATTCACCTTGATCAGCCAGTCCGTGACCTTCTCGTTCGTTGCACCGTCACCTGGCTGCGGGCGAGGCACGTCAATACCCTCCGCGATCAGCTTGACGCGCTGCCTTTCGAACCAGTCGCGCAAGCTCGCCGCGGACCGGCAATCGTCCTCGTTGTAAGCGCGCACCGTGGCCTTGATCTTGTCGGTGATCGACGGCGCGTCGTCGAGTTCGAGATGGGCCTGAAAGTTGGCGAGGGCGGAATTCACCTCCGCAAGCGGTATCGCACGCGTGAAGTCGTAGAACGGCTCCAGCCGCTTGATTGAATAACTCTCGACGCTCGCGCGCAAACCATGCCGCACGATTTGATAGAGGTCGACGAACAGGCCGGCGCGGAGCATCTGGTCGATTTCTTCCTCGTGCGTCGCATAGCGACCCATCAGGCGCTTCAGCGCCGCCGGCTCGTACGACGCATAGTGATAGATGTGCAAGGCGGAGAACTGTGCCCATCGCGCCATGACGAAATCGATGAACCTTTCGAAGACGCGTTTCTCATCGGCGCGGGTGAGCGCCCAGTCACCCTCATAGATAAGGGTGCCGTCTGCGTCCTTGAACAGATAGCCGAAGAGATATTCGAGGCCATGCTCGCCGACGAAGGGATCGCCCTCAAGGTCGAGAAAGACATCGCCGTCGGATGGCTCGGGCAGACGGGTGAGGCCGAAGCCGGTCTCCACAGGCAGTAATTCGAACTTGCCCGTGCCGGCCGCGCGAGCCTCGACCACGATCCGTGCCTGCTCCCGGATGCGGATGTAAGAATCGGCAGAGCCGCGTTCGGGTTTCCAATCGAGCGGCAGCGGCATGGTGCCCAAGCCTTGCACCGTCACGACGTTGTGCGCCGTCAGCTCATGGATTTGAAGCTTCGAGATGTCGGCGACCAGGCTGAGGTGGTCATCGTCTCGGCGGCGTTTGGAGCACGCCTCTCCCCACCGACAGATATCGCAATACGCGATCGGATCAGGATAGGTGATGTCCTTCGCGGCCGGCGCAGCCATGGCCGCCGCGAGCGCGCGCTTCACCTTCCGGAAATAGGCCGCATAGTCGGCAAAGCGGTACTGCTGCGGCTGAAACTCCGTCCACGGTGCGACGACATACATACATTCGGGCGAAAGGCTCTGTATTTCCGTCAGCAGATCGCAGTAGAGACAGAGCTGGAGGACCGTGCCTGCCTTCGTTTCGCGGGCGAGCTTGGTGTCGACGGGTTCATAGGACCAGCCGCCTAGCCCGCTTGGCACCTCAACGCGGCGCAAGATGTCAGCCCGCCCATTCCAGCCTTGATGCATCATGGCCGCCTGGGCGATGATCGGAACGCCGCGCAACATCGCCGCGTGCGTTTCGGCGACGGCCGTGGTCGTCACGTCGATACCGTCGATGCGAACAATGTCGAGCCCATCCTTCGTCAGATGCTCGACATAGCTCTGCTCATGGGCGGCGCCACGCTCCGCCAGGATCTGGAGAAGCGGGTCCCATACCTTTGGCTTCGGCAACGCCCCTTCGGCCACAGCGCGGTCCAGGCCTGCAAGGTGATGGCAGTTCAGGTAGCCAACCAAGTCGGTCGCGCTGAGCTCGAAAGAATCCCCCACCTTCTTCATGGACCGAAGAATACTCTGCCGCCGAGAGACCGCAAAGCGTGTCGAGTACAGATCGATAGATACGTAAAGTCCATGGACTTTTTTCGCGCGGGCGGCTGAATCGAAGCGAACCGACCGTGCCCGAGCTAGAGCATCGCTCCTTTTCGATGTAAATCCAGCGCTTTCTTATTAGGCCGTGACGGTCGATCTTTCGGCAGCGAAATCACCTTCCCGTCCAACTCGAAGTAAGGCGAATGATGAAGCCGCTGGTCAACGAGCAAGGTATAACCTGAAGGATCGATCGTTATGAGGTGAAGATCAAAGAGCGTGTGGATATCGGCGCGGAGAAGAATTCCATTCGACACGTGATTAGTCCTGGTACCCATGTATGGAGCGATGTGCGCCGCTTCTAAAACCTCAGCGACTTCGCAACAAGTCACCGCGCATCGTCCACCATAGGCGTTGAGAAGTGCGTGTCTGAAATCACCTTGACCCTGTCTTTGCACAACTTCTTGCAAAACGCGCTTGCGTCCATCCTCGGAGCTGGACGGATCGAACGACTCTGCGTATTCATGGCTCGAGGTTGAATCGTCAACATGGGGGCCAATCCGTCGAAGAATGAAATCTGCCGGTTTTTGACCGTGATGGCTTAGGTACTCGAACATACCTTTGTAGACGAACCCTCCGTGCGGATACTGATCCTTTCGGTTTCGATAAAATACCAGAATCTCTAAGTCGCGCTTCTCATGTTCCACGATCATTTGGTCCGTGCGGCCAGATGTTTGTCCTTGCCAGAGTAGGAAGTTACCTGCGAGCCGGTCTCTGTATTGAGTTCTATCGCTGGTCTTTTTCAGAGTGACGAAAAGCCAGATTGTACTATACCCCTCGGGGCGAAATACCCCTGTGTTTATCGTCGCGTCAGTGACGGCGAATTGCTGCTTAAGCTCTTCACGGGTATAGACAGCACCGAGTTGCAGTTTAGCTGATGCCCACCTAGGGGTAATGCGTTCAAGTTGATTATTTTGGATTATTGGACGACCTTCCGCTTTTTCGAAATCGCTCGCAGGTGCGACTCCTTCGTTCGGTGCCGCAAATGCTTCAGGGAGAATTTCAATGAATCTAGAGCGGTCGGGGCTGCGCCAGATTTTGTGGCTTTTAACGTCCCAGTTAAGATCAATCGGCAAGCCTCCAGCCTTCAAAAACTCACTCGTGTGCATTCCCTCTTTGTATAAGTTGAAACGCTTATAAGATTTCTTGTTCGGGTCCTTAGGATTCTCAGCTACCAACATATGAATGAAGCCGTTTAAATGCATCTTGTTGTGCACTCCTTTCAGTAGAGAGCCTTATCGAGAAACCAGTTACGACAAGCACCCGTCGATCTGCCTCGCCGGGAAGCCTGCCGATCCGGTTTCGCTTTGAGCCGGTAACAGTTATTTATCGAAACGCGTATGTTGAGTTTCACGCCAATTGCGGGCATCAGCGTTCTGGCTGGCTAACAGCTAGACGTCAACCACTGAATCGACAAAAAGGCAGTGACCAAGAACAGCCCAAAACCAGAACAACGGAAAGATAGGCTCCTCACAGACAGTACCTCTACCGCTTATCATGGATGACCGCAATCAGATTCCACGCATCCAGAGCAGCGGCTTGAGCGCCAGCTATTCCAGCGCGACCTGGCTGGGTTTTGTCGCCCAGTTACGAACTTTCAAAAATTAAGGAACTGGGCGCTGGTCGCCCAGATTGATGGCAAGCGCGGCTATTGGTGCATTACCCGAACGGGAGGGGTGTTCCTTCGGGGAGAGGTAGATAGGCCCGTCTCCGTTCAAGCCCAGCACAACCGCCGCATCGGGAAATCCGACCAGCGCATCCACATCCGAGACTTGCGCGCTAAGATCCGGAGTTTCAAAACGAACGCGCGAGTGAGAGGCCAAAAGTCGAATCGCGTCAGCCTTCTTTGATTGCGATAGCGCCGCCCAACATTCACAAATACTAAAACCAAGTCAGCATCGCCTTTGAATTCGCTTGCTCGATCACGGCAAGCTGGAATTCAGTGAAGTTCTTTGAAAATTCGCGAACATCTTCCGTCTTCTCGTATCGGGATACTGCCGCTCGCCATTTATTTAGTAGATCCATTTTCTTAAGCTCAGCGGCTATAAAAATTCGGTCCTGAATCACGAGTTCTGCCTTCATCTTGCGATCATGATATCGTCTCTCGGCCCCGTCGGAATCGACGAGTACTGTGTCGAAGGCAAGATTTGTCCTTCTAATTTCATAAAAATGGCGACTAAGGTCGTCAGCAGTTCTCGGTATTCTTCTTTCTTGCTGTCCGCGATCCATTTAACGCGCTGATTGCGCCCGGTGAGAAGAGCGCCGAGGAGTACGCCGAACAAAGGTCCGACGACCGACCAAGCCCCTGAAAGGCGGATCGAGATATTTTGGGCCACATCCCCTATTTGTTTCAGAGTCGCAGGATTCATAGTTATGCTGTTTCGCTGAGGAATTACTGTTTACACATTCAGCGCATCTCCTCGCATCAAATGTCCGGTCACTAGAGTCCAGCCGAACCTGGCCAGAGCGAATCCGTTCATCCGTATGGGCGAAGTGTAGTCGATGTCCTCAATTACGGCAGCGATACGGCATCGCTTAGGTATGATGATATCAACGTTATAGGTCGTATATTCCTCACCGTCTTCATTAGCTGAATAGTCGTTCTGGATTGTCGTCGTTGTGCGCGCTCCTAAACATTTGGGAAAAGCGTTGTTGAATGCTGTCGCGCGCGCCTCGACGATGCTCCGGTCGGTTTGCCAATAGCTCAAATCGAATTTTCTAGGTCACCACCACATCCAGATCGTGTTGCCGAATGGTCCGAGTATATGCGATCCGTCTCGTCGGATACGTTCATCCGAATGAATTAATGAGGTTGTCAATTAAGTCCCTCTTCTCTTACGATACGGGCTAGTGCCCAGCGTCAGGGCGTAATAGGTAAAGCGCACCGCGCTGAAGAATGAGGCGATCGCGACTCCGAAAGGAAGTAGCGTGGGTCGGCTGATGACGAAAGGCACACCGGCAATCTGCGTTCGCGATGGATTGGCGCCGGAATCCGAAACGTCGCTCCTGATGAGGTCCTTCCAGCGCGAATACTGCCAATCCAACCGCTATCAGTGGTTTGACGTTCAACTCGATGCGCCCGCACGACAACGGGCGCGGCAGGCATGGCCCGGCCATCCCAGTCATCGTGGTCGTGAGCACCGCCATCTTTTTCCGCAGCGTCCACTAGCCGAGTGCTCAGTTTGCAGAGGAGATCGACATCCTTGACAAGGTCGCGACAAGCCTCAGCCAGAGCTTCGAGTTCGACGAGCCGTTTCTTCTGGGCGGAAAGTTTAGGCTTGCACGGTTTTCTCCAATTGCTTGCGATGCAAGCGTTCCATTGATCCAACGATTTGAAGCATGCCTTGCCTGCATCGCCGCGCTCTGCGAGTGCATCGCCAACTTCGACCGCGCTCGCGTCCACCAAAGGATTGGGAGTGATTGCAATGACGCCAAGTGCCTCGGCTAGCGGAAGTTTTGAACGCCGCATCTTCGTTGGGGGATAATTCCTGGGCGCTGGACAATGTGCTGATCATTCTTGGAACCATCGCGCTTGGCGATACGCTCCTGGTCACGCTCGTTTCGGTGCTCTGCTGGGATGGCTGCTGATTGGGGGTGCGATTGTTCACACCGAATCCATCTCCCACCAAGTTAAGGCCGCACTCAACAGCGAAGCAGTCGCTGAGCTACATGCAAAGATGATGTACGTATGGTTCTTGAATTCTGACAACTGAATCAGGAGCAAGTAAATTACAGTAACTACTGGAAGTATAATGATCGATACAACATAGACAAAACGCGAGATGCCACTATCGTAACACGCTATCCAGGGGAAGGATGGCTCGGATTTTTCGGAACCAAAAACGCTGTGAAACTGCTGTATGTGCAGATAGTAATAGAGTTGCGCGCCGAACAAAATGAGAATTCCCCAAGTACACAAAAAATCGACGGGTAACTTCGTATTAAAAATCTCGACCGATCCAGAACCAGAGGCGCGAAGCGTGGCCATATGCATTTCGAGTTGCTTGAGATTCAAGGATTCCAGTCCCGTCGATATTGCATTCAAATCGCTAAATGATTCTCGAAATGTGCCAGGAGCCCAAGGCAGGTTCAAGTACCTTATGGCCAACGTTTGAATATTCTGGTCCGTGGTTTCCAGTGGAATGAGAAGACGAAACCCAAATCGCTGACTTACTTGATGTGATGTTGTGGAACCGGCCAGTACTAAATACCATTGACTATCCGCAATGTACCATTGCACGCTGCTCAAGCGACCAACACCGAGTATGAAATCTTTATTTGCGAGAAATTCTTGAGCTTTCAGCGCCGTAACCAGACTGGACGAGTTGATATCAGTGTCGTCCGGAGAGCGGTCGACTTTGGCTTGTTGCAATTTCCAACCTGTAATGAAAAGAGAATACGCTGTCGTGTTCCAAATTTGTTCGAATTCATCAAGAGTCCCTTTGAAATTATCTATCTCTTCTCGGGTTATGAATGGAAATCGATTCTTCTGTGACTTCAAAACGGCAATAGGAAGAAATCTGTGGAACGTTTCCAAGTCAAATGGGAGAAATTCATTATCAGGCTTATGCAGGTAGTCGCTCAGTGGTTCATTTCGATTGACCGAGAGGAGTTGAGAGTCGAGATCTGCGTGCCCGCTCTTGAGCCAGCCCACAAACTTATAAGCGTTCCGGTGGATCGAGTGCGAGTCCTGATAAGCGGTCTGCAGAGCGTTATTGGTCTGGAAGCCTGCTCCGACGAACAGAAGCAAGCAAGTGGCGATGATGGCCAGATTGATAAGTCGGAGTTGTTCAAGAAAAGTCTTCTTGTCACTCGCCTGGATGATTTTGTCGCTCCCTTCTGCCACGCCGAGGGCATTTTAGATCCTAATGGCGCATATCGACAACACCCTTCGTTGTCTTCTTTACTTAAACGAGGACGACGTGCGACATCTCAATTTGCTAAGCGGATGCGCAATTTATCCTGCTCCCCTTTGAGATCGAGCCACCAATAGTACAAGGTCGAAGAGACCTGTGAGGTGGCAAATGGCAGAGGATCAACGACCAGAAGAAGTGCAGCGTTGGACGGCCAAGCGTCGTGCCGCCCTGGTGATCAGCTTGCTCAAGGGTGAGACCACGGCGGCTGAGGCCGCCCGCCGCCATGGGCTGAAGGTCGCCGAGGTGGAAGAGTGGCGTGATCGCTTCCTGCTCGGGGCGGAGAACGCACTTCGTGCTCGCCAGAAGGAAGACGAGGCGTTGCGCGAGGAAGAGATCAATCGGCTCAAGCGCAAGGTGGGCGAACTGACCATGGACCTGGACATTCTGCGCGAGGCTGCAAGACGCCCTACGATGCCGGGGACGTCCGACGAGTGATGGCGACGTGGCCCAGCGTATCGATGCGACGAGTGTGCAGAGTTCTTAAATTTTCCCGTGCCCGGCTGCGGGCGCGCTCGGTAATTCCTGCGGCGCCGCCGCGGCTTGACGAAGTGCTGGCGGAACGCATCCAACGGTTGATCGAGCTGTATCCGACGTTTGGCTATCGGCGGCTGTGGGCGATGTTGCGTTTCGTCGAGGGGCTCCGAGTAAATCGCAAGGCGGTGTATCGATTGCTCATGCTCAGAGGCTGGTTCGTCCATCAACGTTCGCTGACGCCAAGGCCGCGGGTCCACGGACTGAGGAGCCGTGCGCCGCGCAGCGATGAGCGGTGGGCAATGGATGTAACGCACATTCCATGTGGAGCTGGCGGCTGGGGCCTCTCACGGCGGTTATTGATTGTCACGACCGGGAAGTGACTGGCTATAAATTCGCATTGCGCGGTCGCGCCAGCGAAGCCGAGCGGGCGCTCGAGGAGGCCTGCCTGGCGCGCTTCGGCACTCTCCGCCCTGAAGGTTCAACGCCGGTAATTCGCAGTGACAACGGACTTATCTTCCAGAGCCCGCGATTTCGCGCCGCCTGCCGCGATTACCGGTTGCGCCAGGAGTTCATTACTCCTATACGCCCGAGCAAAATGGCCTCGTCGAGCGCTTCTTTCGAAGTCTAAAGGAGGAGTGCGTCTGGCTGCACAACTTCGGCAGCTTCACCGAAGCTCACACCGCCATTGCTAAGTGGATCGAATGGTACAACGCCGGGCGTCCTCATCAGTCACTCGGATATCGCAGCCCGCGTCAGTTTCGCGCGCTACATCCCCAACTCGTGGCTTGATATCAGGGGAGCACTACAGCTGTCCAATGCGGTCAGACGCGCGTCGACGTGCTGGGCTTGAGTCCTGCCACAGGCTCTCGATCAGAGGTCAGGCATCGGCGAGCAATTTCACTTTGACAGTTCTATCGATCTTCACCATCCCGCTCCTGATGAGCTTTCGTTTTAAGATATTCCGCCCAGCACCCGAGCGGCGCCACGTGGAATTCCTGACCGCTTTCCATACTAAACTCTTCATTCCAGAGGATTTCTTTACCGCAGAAGGCGCAGCGCCGATCTTCCTTGGCCATAACAACCTCGCATTCGCTGAAGATACGGACACTTCTGTGCAAATGCCGCGCCATCGGAATATCTTCCTAGTAACTAACTTGTGCGTGCGGATTCTGATAGCAATGCTAGTCAATACTTCTAAATTGACGGCATATCTGGTTTAAGCACTAAGGGCGCGGTTCTTTCGCACCAGTAAAAAACCCTTCGGAGCCCGTCCACTTATGGCTGCCAGGCAACTGTTCCACACTCTCACCGGTGCAGATTTGGTTAGAGGCGTTCGGCATTGCCGGAGGAGAGCAGAGCATTTCCACTTCAGGATAAAAGGTTCCTATACATCCTTTCGAAATATTGTCTGTGACTTACCGGCTTACGCCACTAACACTCACAAAGAAATTGATTAGTTTGTCGCCGTTGCGGCTGGATTCCTTTTTCATCAGTCGGAATCGTCGCTCCTTTCGGTCGACCGACCTTGGATTTGGAAGACTTGATAGTTGTCTGCCATCTGCGGAGAACAATTTCAGGTGTTTGCAATCTCCCATAAATTTCGTGCAGCGACCGAAAATAAAGTTGCCGCGTGGCGAGCAGCGCGTTTGACGATTAAATACCAGAACCTAAAGGCATCGTTGTGGAAGACCTTATTGATATCAGGCCGCAATGCGTTTAGCGCCGCTAAATTATTTTTGAGGACGTTTAATTCGGTCTGGTTTCGCGGTTTTCACACGTCGTGGGAAAGTTTGCCTCGCCACGCTCCCGTCTCGGCACCTCTGGACTCGATAAATTCCTTGAAGTGCTCCAAGTCAGCCTTGATGCGATGTGAGGCGACGCCGAGCATGTCCCCAACGTTCTCAATCAAGCCTTCAGGGTCATGTTCTATTTGCAACATTACGCGGGTGGTTTCGGCGGTGAGCGTATGGAACTTCACGACCCCGGCATTTGGCGCGCCAGAGAGCTTTCGCCATGCAATTCGCTTGTCAGATATCTGTTCGGTTATTTCAGCATCGAAA
>Ga0206850_10185_pt1 | contig 18969 bp, 11 predicted proteins | sample Alteio_BWOrgCont_16_FD_152885 | JGI IMG/M metagenome (GOLD analysis project Ga0206850, IMG submission 152885) | Enriched cells from forest soil in Barre Woods Harvard Forest LTER site, Petersham, Massachusetts, United States -... | ecosystem: Environmental > Terrestrial > Soil > Temperate forest >...
CTTTTCCATTCCACATGAGCATTGTGTCTTCGCGGCGTTCCTCTGCACCGGCAAGGATCGTCGCGTCTGCGGCCTACTGTGTGAGGTTCACAAGGTCGAACTGCTGCAATTGCAACTGGCCTAACCAGCTCTCCTGCCCCCTGTCCCTTGGTTTTCGGGCCGGCAATCGTACCGTAAGCGGTAACTTCGGGGTCTCCTCTCCACCCCGCATCCGCAAAGTCCCCACGGCTGGCCCGATGAGTACACACCTGCGCCGAGACCCGGCGACCGCTATCCCTGTTTCTCCACGCGCTCTGATCGCCTATTTCACATCCGGGGCCAAGACGGCCGATCGATGGCGCGTCGGTGCCGAGTTCGAGAAACTTGCTCTCGATCGCAAGACCGGCCGCCAGATCGGATTCGATGCCGGGATCGAGGAGGTTCTGTATCAACTCGCCGCGAGGTTTGGGTGGGAAGGACACGAGGAAGCCGAGCGGCTCACTGCACTCACACGCTCCCGCTCGACCATCTCGGTCGAGCCCGGAGGGCAACTCGAACTCTCTACCCAGCCAGCCAGCCACATTTCCGAATTGAAGGCGGAACTCGATCGGCATCTCGATGAATTGCGCGCTGTCACCGACCCCAACCAAATCGCCTGGGCCGCTGCCGGGGTTACTCCGTTCAGCGCGGTCGAAGAGATTCCGCTGAACCCCCGACCGCGACATCGATTCATGGCCGCATACCTACCGACAAAGTGCCGGTACGGTCTGCATATGATGAAGGCCACGGCAAGTACCCAGGTCACATTCGACTACGCAGATGAAGCCGATGCCGGGCAGAAATTTGCCGTGGCACTGACCCTGAGCCCCATCATCAACGCGGCGTTCGCCAATGCTCCCCTCTACGCCGGGAAAGCAACCGGGCTCGCATCGTTTCGCGGAGAGATTTGGCATGGAATGGACCCGGATCGCTCAGGATTTCTGGTCGATCTGCTTGAAGGTGAAGTGAATTTCGAGCGCTGGGCCAACTTTGTACTCGATGTGCCTTTGCTGTTTGTTGATGCCGATGGCATTCTGCTGCCGCCACCAGGAATCACCTTCCGCGACTGGATGGAACGCGGACTGGATGGTCGTTACCCAACCCTGGATGACTGGGAGATCCACATCTCCACGGTGTTTACCGAGGTGAGACTGAAGCGATATCTGGAGATCCGTGGGGCCGATGCGACTACAACGCCGCTGGCAATCGCGGTTCCGGCAGTGTGGAAAGGTTTGCTTTACGACAGTCAGGCACTCGCTGCCGCAACTGAACTGGCCCGGGCCTTCCCGGCCTCGGAAGTCTGTCCATTGTCGCAGGCAGTCACCAGAAAGGGGCTCCGGGCGGAGTATCGCGGCCGGACTGTCGCCGGATGGTGTGCGGAAGCTGTGACAATCGCAGCGGATGGGTTGAAGCGAATTGCATTGGCCAGTGGCCGACTGGATGAGTCCGGTTTCCTCGACCCCATCCGTGAGGTTCTGGCGACTGGCCGCTCGCCAGGCGACCTCTGGCCGATATCCGGCAGCGTTACTGATATACTCGCCCAGTGCGAGTATTCACCTTCGCGATGAAATGACGTACTCCGGTCAGCGACCAGAGTACGTCACAACTCCAACTCACCGAATCTTCACTTTGAATTTGATGGTGCCGGCCTGACCCGGGAACAATTCGCCTGGCAGTTCCCATCGCATTACGACCGATCCGGCCTCGTTCTCCTCAGCCGTGAAGTTGGCAGCCCGATCCGTCTCGGCCGAACCTTGAATATACTCCAGACGGCCACTCAAGCTGTCGCTCACAACCAGCTCCGAGACAGGTTTCAGGCCCGTGTTCGCGTAACGAATGGTGATCGTCACGATGTCCCCGGATTGCTTTGGCCCGGGTGGGTCGATGATCTTCGTCACCGTCAGCGGGCCAAGCGAGGGAGATGCCGTCAACTGCTCCGGTTCGACCAGCGCACCCAGTACCTGAACTCCCTCAACCTGAGCAATTGCCATCGGCTTGCTGGTACCAACGAAGTAGCTTGCCCCGAGTTTCCCCACGTAAGACGAGGGACGCACGCGACCGATATACTCGTTCGCCTTTTCGCGGGCGATATCGGTCATCGGAGCAACCCGTTCCTTGATCGTTGCGGAACCCATCTGCCCAGTATTCGCAGCGATCATCTGCGCGGTGTTTAGCCCGTTCGGAAACTCTTCTGCCCGCCGAATCAGGAATCGCGGAGCGCAGATGGATGCCGTGTTTGAAGTGGTCACTCGCCGCTTGCCGTCTTTCGTGAACTCGACCGAGACATCCGTTGCGTTCAGCCCATTGAGTTGACCATCGGGGCCAATTCCCAGAATAGTTTTCTTGTCTCCGCCATTTAGGAAACACTCCTCCTTCGGAATCCTCGCCCCAAGCAATGGATCGTAGAGCGGCACTGAATCATAGGAAAACACTGGCGGCAACGTCGGTGCTTTCAGGTAGCGCTCTCCCGGCAACAGAAGGGTGCCAGGGATAGCGACAGTCTGGAGTTCCTGGATGGGGGGCTTTCGGTCGCCGAGTCGGACAATCGCCATCAACCGGCCATTCTCGTTGGCGTTTCTTTTTGCCTCCGCTTCACTCGTATCGGGCGTCTCGACGGGAAAATCGGGCTGAAACCCGATGGGCAGCGCCTTTTCCGGGTCTTCGAGGTAGATCACCTTGGTAATCAAGACACCCTTGAGGGCTTGATCGATGTCTGCCTGCGTGAAAAATAGCGGGATCGGATAGTCCATGTACTTCATCCCGGGGCGCGGGACAAGAACGCCGCGAAGCTCCACTTCGGGATAAAGCGATTGACGAACATTGTAAGGCAGGCCGGTTAACTCGAATCGGAACACGTAGCCGGGCCGAAGCCCCACGACCATCGGCGCATCGTACATTCGGGCCAGTTCCGACCCAGGAAACGCGGTTACCCGGACCCCTTGCGGCAGCAGGAACTTTCCAGCCACAAGCGGAGCAGGTGGGGGTATTGTGATTCCGGGCGTTGATCCCATGATCGGGTTTGCCCCAACAGCCGCAACCGCGCCTGGTGGTCCCATGCTGGGCACGGGCATCACCCCACTAGAATTGTTCGTCTGAACGATTCCAGGTGAGGCAGGAGCAACCGGTGCGAGTGGGGCGGGTGGTCCACCGATGGCGATTGCTCCCAGCCCACCAATGGCGAGTGTTCCCAGAATGGGAATGACTCTGACGTTCATGGTGAAACCCCCCAATATGCCGTTCGGAACTCCTATCGGGCCGCACTGCGCGACATCAGCCCACCGAGTTCGGAACTCGACAGGCTGACGCCAAGCCGTGCGAGAAGAACTCACTTAATCGGTGGCAGGTTTGTCGGGATACCGGGACCCGAGCCAGGACTCGGAGCGATCGGCGGCAAGATACCCGACAAGTTGGACCCAAGTCCGCCACCCGCTCCTGGAGCAATTGGTGAGATCGGCTGGGAACCTGGAGGAATCGGCAGCGGAACTGGCGAAACGGCTCCATTACCACCAGGCCCGAAACCGGCACCTGATGATGGGTTCATCGGGATGGATGGAAGCATCGGAGTTATCGGCTTCGGTGGGGCCAGCGGTGTACTGCCCGGCAGGGTTTGCATCGGACCCGGGAGCATGATCGGCCCACTCCGGGGTGGCATCATGGAAGGCGGTGGAGTGGTCATCGTCGGCGAAGCATGGTTTTCCAGGTCGATGTTGCCCAGTCGCACGATCGCAAGGATTGTTCCCTTTCGCTGTGCTTCGGCTACCGGATCGGCACCCGGTTCCAGTCGCGTGGAAACCAGTTCCTCTGCACCCGCCACGGTCGCGAAATCCTGGTTTTCCCGATCCGGCAGGTAGACAACCTTCACCACCAGGTTCCCGGACTTGGCCTGTTCAAAATCATCGTTCGTAAACGTCAGCGGGACAGATGAGTGAGCCAGGAACGTCACCGATTTCGGATTACCCGAGGCAATTTCCAGTGTTGGGTAGAACGACTTGCCCGGGAAGTTCGGCAGTACCTGGGTCAGCCTCAGCCGGTACGTTTGCCCCTGGAGGAAGTTGTATTCCTTGGGTGCAGTCAGGCCGGTAGCCTCCGAGTTAAACCCACCAGTCGGCAACTGCCAGGTAATCTTCATGCCCGCGGGGCCGGTAAACTTGATCGAACTCCGTCCGTTAGCCATTGCGGCTTGCGCCCCACCGGCACCACCACCTCCTCCACTAAACGGAAGGGCTCCGACCGCCGCAACCGCGCCGGGCGGTCCCATGCTCGGCACGGGCATGATGCCACGTCCCTCGAACCCGGGAGGCGGCCCATACGGAGGTGCCCCATAACCGGGACCACCGGCATTGAAGTTGCCGTTGGCACAGGCGTAAACCTTCGACATGATGTCGCTGTTCCACATCGGCATCCCGGTCATTGTTCCGGGAACGTGGGCACACGATTGGCAGTCGCTTCCCGTCGTGGACCCTGAGGTCCGGAAGAGAGCGACCTGCTGAATTCCGCCGGAATCGGCAGTTCCGCCAGCCTGAGTCACCCCGCCTGGGGTTGCCCCTCGGGCGGCCATGATCGGTTCACCATTCGGACCAGTGTAACCGGGCACCTGCTGGCCCCGGGTCACTGTGCCGTATCCACCCACTGGATCTTTCTTTGCCGAGTTGTCGGTGCTCATGCACCCGCCGCCGAAGCCGGCCAACAGCGCCAAAGTTGCAGCAGTTCGCTTCATCTTTCCCCCCAACAGTCGGTCGCCCCCAACGACAGTTCCTCGCGATCCATTCGCGTCAAACACCATTTCGGCCATCGCGCGGGTGGAACTTTGGACAAACGCGGAACAATCGGCATTCTCGTCGAAAATAGAAGAGTTGACGCAAGAGGCATCTTGAGCGCGATCGCTATGGATACGGATTCCATACGTCCTTCGTGAAATCGCCCAAAATGCTGTCCGGGAAGGGATTTCTGCCGTTACTGAGATGTTACAGCGGGGAGATGGGCAGTTGTTAGAATTACACGTAGTCCATTGTGCCTCATCCTAAGTCATTCGGGGAAACCAGATAAGTTGGCGAAATGGTGCGCGGTTCAAGGGGGTGACAGTTGACGAGTCATTAGGCACTCCGGTCGCTTACGCTTCCGGCTCGCCTAAAACCTTTAGAGATGAGTGTTTTAGCCGAGACGGGAGAGTGAGCGACCGGAGTACTACACACCGCGCCTCCTCATTGAACCACTCACACTGGTTTTTGCCCCGAACACCACGCCTGCCTCACTATTCATGGCCCATCGAATGAAAATTGATGGGTCATGAGTCCTTCCCTGTATTGGAGTTCCTGCTCATGCGACATCGCCTCTCCCTCCTGACGCTTACCCTGCTGCTTTCCGCAACCGTTCGCGCGGATGATGAAAAGCACGATCCGATCAAGCCTGCTCCCAGCAGGATCACCAACATCACTGTCTACTCGACTACCGCGATGGTGACCCGCGAAGTCACCGCACCCGAAGGCGCGGGGTTAACGGAAGTCATCGTTTCTCCAATGCCTCCGTACACGCTGCAAAGCTCCCTCTCCGCCGAGGGGAACGACAACATCCGCGTTCTCAGCGTCCGGTTCCGTACCCGCGCCATTGCGGAAGATACCCGTGAGGAAGTTCGCAAACTCGACACGCAGATCAAGACGCTCACCACCAAGCAGCAGACTATCGATTCGGATCTGAAAGCCACCGGGGAGAATTTGAAACTCCTCGACAAGCTCGAAGGGTTCACGGCCAAGTCACTCGAGCACCTGACCGACAAGGGCCAACTCGATACCGAGAAGATCATCGCCCTGGCAAAGTTCGTCCAGGATGATCGCACCAAGCGGACCAAGGAACAACTCCTGCTCAAGCAGCAATTTGATGACCTTCAAGCCCAAATCGCGTTCACCAAGCGGTTGCTCGATGAGAAGGCGGGCGGTGTGGTGCGGACCGAGCGAGATGCCGTAATCCTCGTGGACAAAAAACAAGGCGGAGGGACCATCCGACTCAATTATCTCGTGAGCAATGCCGCATGGCGACCGCAGTACAAGTTCCGGACGGGTGGGAAGGAGAAAGACCCAATCACGGTGGAATACCAGGCCGCTGTTGAGCAAAAGACCGGCGAAGACTGGGTGAACGCTCAAATCACGTTATCCACCGCACAACCGCTGCTGAACGCCTCGCCACCGGATTTGAAATCGTTGGCGATTGCTGTGGGTCCTCCAGGTACCGGAGTTGCGATCCTTCCGGGCGATCCAAAGGGTTCTGGTGGACCCGCAGGAGGTGGTGGTATGGGTGGTGGTATGCCTGGCCCTACCGCGTTCCAGAAAGACCTGGAGAAGATGTCCAAAGATCTCCGCGGTCAAGCGGCGGGGAATTATGCACAGAACAAGGTCGATGATGCCGCCAAACAGACGAATGATGCCGCCGCGATCGAGCAGTATTGCGACCTGTTCATTAGTCGGGACGATCTCATCCGGGCCGATCGTCCACTCGTCAACGATGGACCTAGCGTCACCTATTCCCTCAAGAACAAGATCACGATCCCCAGCCGCAACGATGAACAGGTGATTGAGATCACCCGTCTGGATCTGAACCCGAAGTTTTACTACAAGGCAGTCCCCGTCCTGACTCCGAACGTGTATCGGCTCGCCGATCTGATCAACACAAGCGATGTTGTCCTTCTGCCGGGTGAGGCGACGATGTATCTCGGCGGCGATTTTGTCGGTTCGACGAAACTCCCTCTCGTAGCCGTTGGGAAACCGTTCACGGTCGGGCTTGGGGTCGATCCGCAACTCCAGGTGTCACGTATCCTGGTCGATCGGACTCGAACCACGCAGGGTGGGAACCAGGTTCTCACCTTCAAGTATCGCGTCATGCTCTCCAGCTACAAGAGCGTCACGGTGCCGGTGCAGGTGTGGGATCGGATGCCGCACGCCGAGGCCACGATGACCATCGCGATCAATCTGGTGAATCCGAAACCGGAACTTAGTACCAACCCGCTGTACATTCGGGATGACCAGTCCAAGGGGCTACTCCGGTGGGATGTGAACATCGACCCGAAACAGAACGGCGAGAAGGCATTCACCATCGACTACGAGTTCAAGATGGAACTCGACAAGAACGTGAACATCGGAGCGTTCCAGGCGAAATGACAGGAAGTGAAGCTCGAAAAGTGGTTGCGCTGGCTTTCTGTTGGGAGCGTGGCTATCCCGGTGTTGAAGATGTTCTGTTTTGTAGGGTGGGTCGAGGCTTTGCGAGCCCCACTATCTTCGTATTCGCAATCTTGGTGGGGCTCGCAAAGCCTCGACCCACCCTACAAGAAACTGAGGACCGAAAAGGAGTATTCCGATGTCATCCGTTTCTCGACGTGAATTTTTCAGGGGTGGTCTGGCGTGCGCGGGTGTCGCTGGATTGACCCTGCGTACCGATGCGCTGCCAACTTTGCCGAGCGGCACGCTCGATCATTATCCGTTGTTCAAAATAATGGCAGACGCACCGCTTCCAGGACAGGTTGCGGGAATGTTGTCCGATGCAGCCAGGCCCACCGAGGACAACATCCCCGGCCCATATTACCGCGAAGGGGCTCCCTTTCGTGCAAAGGTGACCCCACCACTCGCCCGTGGTGTGACACTTCTGATCCGTGGCCGGGTGTGGGGGTTCGACACCAGGAAGCCGCTGTCCGGGGCCATGCTCGACATCTGGCAAGCCGATGTCGATGGGCGATACGACAACGACGATTCCAACAAGCCGCCAGCGAAAGGCGTTTACATCAACCGCACCCGGGTGATTACTGATGAAACCGGGTATTACGAATACGAGACGATTCACCCTGGGGCGTACAAAACCGGGCCGACCAGTTGGCGGCCATCGCACATCCATTACCTCGTGCGCAAGGCTGGATACACCACTCTCATCACGCAACTGTATTTCAAGGGCGACAAGTTCAATGCTGCGGATGAGTTCATTAAACCATCGCTCATCATCGCATTGGAGAATGCCAAGGTGAACGGAGGCACAATCGAAACGGGGGTGTTCGACGTCGTATTAGCAGCGGGGGCAAAGAAATAGATCCGGATTACAAGAAAACAATCCAGGTTCCGGCTCGAAGACAGCGCCTGGATAACTGTTCGTGGTGGGCTATGCCAAAAGCTCGCATCGTGGTGGTTGAAGACGAGCCCGCCATTCGGCGGGGGGTATCCGATGCCCTCCGTCTGAGCGGCTATGAAGTCACCGAAGCTCCGGACGGAGTAGCCGGGCTTCGCGAGGCTGCCGCCGCCGGGGTCGATCTGGTGTTGCTCGATATCATGCTGCCGAAGCGCGACGGGCTGGAAGTTCTGTCCGAACTTCGCCGCACGAATCCGACCCGACCCGTCATCCTTCTCACCGCCCGGGGAAGTGAGGATGACCGCGTGCGCGGGTTGAAGATGGGGGCAGACGATTACGTGGTCAAGCCGTTCTCGGCAAAAGAGCTGATTGCCCGCGTTGAGGCGATTCTCAGGCGGACCCTACGGATGACTGCCGAGGTTCGTCTTGTGAGCGTTGGGCCGGGAACAATCGATCTGCATCGGCGGGAGATTCGCTGGGTGGATGGCAGCCGATCGGATCTCTCCGAAACAGAAGCAGCACTGCTAAAATATCTCGTGTCGAATCGCGAGCGGGCGGTATCTCGCGAAGAACTGCTCTCTCGTGTTTGGGGAATCGGAACAGCCGGACTCGAAACGCGAGCGGTTGATATGCACATCGCCCGCTTGCGGGCGAAACTTAAAAGCCCCAACGGAAGCGACGATCAGCCGGAAGCAATCGTGACAGTCCGGGCACACGGGTACATGGCCGGACCCGCCCTGGGGGTCGGGGAGCAATGATGATGTGTGTGAGAGGAACCAGGCCATGACGCGGCGTTTGCTCGGTCCCGTTGGCGGGCCGATCCTCTTTTTCCTGGCAGCCGCTCTGGTTTTCGGCGTTCTCGGCTGGGTCACGCATTCAGCGCTCAAGGTCGAACACGCGCAGCAGGAAGCGGCTGCGCGTGCGGAACTTGGGAGCAACCTTCGCGTTGCACTTTGGCGACTCGATGGCCGCATGCTGCCATCCCTTGGAGTCGAGGATAGCCGCCCGTTCTATCATTATGGTCCTGCCGATCCGGATTGCGGCTATGGTGTCGCCACCACTCCGCTACTCGTTACCAATCTGCCCGATTGGATGAAGTTGCACTTCCAACTCGATGCAACGAACGGCTGGGATTCGCCGCAGGTGTTACCGGCCGATGTTGTGGATCGCGTTCGACTGACATACCCCGAGACGCCGCTACGAAACGTGAATCCGGAACGCGAAGCGGTGCTTGCAGAAGTGCGGAAGAAGTTTCCATTCCGCGAAACGCTCGATGTCATTGCTACACACGATCGCGCCAGCCCAGCCGATAGGTTCTCCCCGCCCGCTCCCCTTCTTGTTGGGAGCGGTGCGACTCAGCCCGAACCGCTGCCGAACTCAAGCCCGCAACCGATTGCCCCTCCGACTTCAACAACTCCAGCGAGTAATCCAGCACAGGCTTCGGTGCAATCTAGCGCAACCCCCGTCCCGATGCGGGACACTATTCGGATCTTTGGTCTGGAGGTGTGTATCCGTCCTGACCCAGCCCCAGCGACCGCGAATAACCTCGCCACGAACCAACGCCTGGACCCCGAAATTATGAATCAGTCTGCTCCCGCTCCCCGGCAGGGGCTCTCCCCACAGGGCACCCAGGGAACGGCCGACAGCACCCGGTACGGCACAACTTCACGTGCCATGAACGATGTCAAGCCGACACCGGGAATCGCGCAACCCAACAAGGGTCAGGGAAATTACAACTTACTCAACAACTCCAACTACGCACAAAACTCCGCGCAACTGACGAACGAGCTGAAGATAATGGGAAACCAGATGGTTCCCTCCTCCCTGCCCGCGGGTGTCGGCAACACTACGAACCCAACCGGAACCGGCACGAATCCCACCACACCAGTGACTTCCCCCTCCTCGCCCACGACAGCCGGAGGACCAACTCCGGGCATAGCGGCACCAGTGCCCACCGGCACTGGCGGCGGCGGCTTTGGGGGAGGCAGTCCGGGCGGTTTTGGCGCTCCGGGCGGCGGCAGTCGGCCATTTACTCCGACCGCACCCTCCGGCCCCGGAGCAAGCCTTTCTTTGCCCAAAAGCTCCACCGATGGCAAGGAGAAAGATCTCGCAAAGTTCAAGCAGTCCGAGAAGAGCGAGATCGAAATGAAAGTCAAGCAAGACGCGGCCAAGTCGATGAATAGTGCCTCCAGGAAGGACGAAAGTGAACAGAATTTCTTCTATCGATTATTCGGCAGATCGCACGATGAGTTGCTGATCCCGCCAGCAACAGATGATGCGCACATGGGGTTCCCCTCGCCACTGGGTGCCGCACCAGTTGGGATGCCTGTGCCTTTTGTTCTTCCACCCCCCCCCATCAATCCGATGCCGGGTGACCCGGTTGCTTCCACTATCCCGTCGCCCTGGACGATCGTTCCACCGGCGGCAATCCATCTCGGCTCAATGCGGCCGCAATGGGTGATCGGTCCAGATGGGTCCGAGATGCTCGTACTCGTGCGGGTGGCGAAAGTCGATAACAAGACCGTATGTCAGGGCATAATCCTCGACTGGGTAGAGTTGGAGGCAATGCTCCAAGATGAGGTGAAGGACCTGTTCCCCAATGCGAAGTTACTACCCATAAAAGACCCCGCCGGAGTTTCCCCTGATCGAGCCATGACTGCATTGCCCATCCAGCTCGACCCCGGTCCACAACCAGAACCACCACCTGCCGGATGGACAACCCTCCGTCTCGGATTGGTGTTGGCCTGGGCCGCGGCAGTCATCGCGTTCGTGGCCGTTGGATTCTGTGGGTGGACGTTGATCGACCTCGCCGAGCGTCGAATTCGCTTCGTTTCAGCCGTCACTCACGAACTTCGCACTCCCTTGACCTCCCTGCGGCTCTACCTCGATATGCTCGTCAGCGGGATGATTCAGGATGAAGCGAAGAAGCAGGAGTATCTGAACACGCTCGCAACAGAATCGGATCGCCTCCACCGTCTCATCGACAATGTCCTCGACTTTGCCAAACTCGAAAAGCGGCGAAAGGGCAGCGAGATCAACCCGGTGAAGATTGGCGAACTCATCGAACAGTTGCGGCAAACGTGGACCGATCGGCTTGCTCAGGACGGCAAGGAACTGGTGGTGATCTCCACACTCGCGGAGGGACGGGAAATCAAAACAGACGCGGCGATGCTCCATCAGATCGTCGGGAACCTGATCGACAACGCTCGCAAGTATGCCCGTGACGCCGTCGATCGGCGAATCTGGGTATGGGCGAAGCCGGGTGCTGGGAACTCGGTCATGATCGAGGTGGAAGATCGCGGTCCGGGTGTCCCCGCGAACGAGCGGCGATCGATCTTCAAGCCTTTTCGTCGGGGCGAACAAGCCGACAGCACGTCAGGCGGGGCTGGGCTAGGGCTAGCGCTGGCAAAATCGTGGGCGGAAGTGTTGGGTGGAAAGCTGACCTACCGCCCAGCCGATGGCGGGACCGGGGCTTGCTTCCGACTCGAGTTGCCGGTGAGTTGAGTGCTTTAGTGACCAGTTACTGCGTCGTCGATACCGAGGCGAATTTGCAGGAACGCGACAGGCCACTCTCTATTGAGAGTGGCCTGTCGCGTTCGTGGAACTGGTGGCGTGTCGCGCGAGATCATTTCGTTGACATAATTCGGACTCCAGACGCAACGCGTGGTATAAATGCACGTCCAATTCACCTAATCTCTGATATCGCAGTTCGGCAATGCTCTCCTCAATTCCATCACACCTTCGCCCGTCACCTTACTCCTAAACAACTCGAGTTCGTTCAGATTTTTGAGTACAGCCAGTTCCTTCAAGCCCGCGTCCGTCACCAGTGTCCAGCCCAGATTGAGCTTTGTCAGGTTCTTGAGAGAGACCAGCTCCTTCACTCCCACGTCCGTCACCTTTGTGCTTGCCAGTCCAAGCGCGGTGAGACGCTTGAGTTTGACAAGTTCCTTCACTCCCACGTCCGTCACCTTCGCGCAGTCCAGGTCGAGTGTGCTGAGGTTCTGGAGCCCGGCCAAATCCTTCAATCCCCCATCTGTCACTTTCGTGATGCCCAGGTCGAGTCTGGTGAGGTTCCGGAGTGTGCCCAATTCCTTCATTCCCGCATCCGCCACCTCGGTGCGGGATAGATCGAGGACTTCTAGTTTTTTGAGTGCGCTCAGTTCCTTCATCCCTGGGTCAGTCACTTTGGTGAATGACAGGCTGAGTTCGGTGAGGTTTTTGATCGCAATCAACTTCTTCACTCCCGCATCCGTCACCTCTGTGTATTCCAGGTCGAGTGCAGTAAGGTTTGGAAATGCAGCCAATTCCTTCAGGCCCATGTCCGTCACCTCTGTACCAGTCAGGCTGAGTTTGGTGAGGTTTTTGAGTGCGCTCAGTTTCTTCACACCTGCGTCCGTCAGATTCTCATTTTTGGTCCAGAGACGGGTAATATCGTTTTTGAAGGTCCAATACTTCTTCAGTATGTCGTTCGAATCGTTATTCATAGTCAGTGCAGTAAGCTTCTTGAACCGGGCCAACTCACTCACCCCCGCTTCAGTTATCTTCATTGAGCCCAAGTAAAGCGTGGTGAGGTTTTTGAACGGGGCCAATTCCTTCAACCCAGCCTCCGTCACCTTTGAGTGACACAGCACGAGCGTGGTGACCTCTTCGGGTGTCGTCGGGCGTCTCTCCACATCGGCGGTCGCATCCAAGAGCGCGTGGAGCAGGTTAATCTCCCGCAATACAGCGAGCGTCTTGTCCGAAACACTCTCTGAGTCGTTAGATTCTCGAGCAGGGCCCAGGTCAAGCGTGGTGAGCTTCGTCAGGGGAGCGAGTTCCTTCAGACCCGCACTCGTCACCTTCGTTCCGCGCAGGTTGAGTCTGGTGAGGTTCTTGAGTTTGGCCAACTCCTTCATCCCAACATCTGAAATGCCCGTGTGAATCAGGTTGAGATCTTTGAGGCTTCTGAAGGAGGCGAGTTCCTTCAACCCTGCGTCCGTTACACCAGAGAAGCCCAGGCTGAGCGTGGAAAGGTTCTTGAGGCCGGCCAACTCTTTCAATTCCACGTCCGTGTTTGCATCCTCCAAGCCCCCCAAACCGACACTGGTGAGGTTCTGAAGCGAGGCCACAACTTTTAACCCCGCATCCGTCACCTTCGTGGCGAACAAATCGAGTTCTGTGAGGTTCTTCAGCTTGGCCAACTCTTTCCATTCTTCGTCAGGAATCTTCATTGCACCCAATTTGAGTTTGGTGAGGTTCTGGAGCTTGCCAAGTTCTTTCAACCCATCGTCTGAGACCGGCGTACTGAACAATTCGAGTGACTTGAGGTTCTTGAATGCGGCCAGTTCTTTCCACCCATCCTCCATCATCTGCGATTGGCTAATTCGCAGCTCGGTAAGGCTCTTGATCGCGGCCAACTTTCTCAGATCCTCGCCCGTCAACTTCGCGAAACTGAGGCTTAGGACAATGACCGGTTTGCCCGGAGCTTTTTCATCTCGCAACGTGCCACCATTAAAATTCTTCATGTGAGCCAGCCCGAACGCTTCATCTTCGACGGTGTTTTTCCCACTGGCTTGTGGAAAAGCATCGGATCGCGAACAACCCGCATCCAAGGCAAACAAAGTCACCAGCAGTAAACACCGCGACATGACTCCTCCTCAAATCCGGAGAAAGACCGCCTGGCACCGCACCCGTCGCTATCGTCATTCCCAGCCGAACCGGTGGAGTTGCCGGTGAGTTGAGTGGTTTAGTGACCGGTTATCGCGTCGTCGATAATGCGATCCTGAGTTGAATATGCAGGACCACAAAGGCCACCCTTATCGAGAGTGGCCAATGATCTCAAAATTTGTATCCGAATAACTTAATCTCATCTCGGTACCGCTCAGCAACTAACTCGGCTAGTTGGTCATTGTACGCCTCCCGATAGGCGCAACCATTATCCCCTTTCAAAACGTGAGGTAGTGTACGGTCGCGAAAGCCGAGGTCAGCCAGCACTTCAGCCATATCGTCGGCGAGGTTTTCAAACCTGACAATTCGATTAAGGGGAAGTGATCCGTCGAAGTCTGTTATCCAATGAGTCCCTGGACACAATGCCCAAAAGTCTGCAAGCTTGTAAAGGAAGGTGCCGAAATCACAAGGGGGGATCTCGAAATATGGGTCACGCATCACAGCCTTGTACACGGAGTAGATTCTTGCCCAAGTGTTACGCACTACAGTGAACTTCAGGAACGATGCGAACTCCTGCTTGGTCGCACGTTGGGCATGAAACTCCGGTTTTTTGAAAAGTCCAAGCATGTCATTTAGCACTATACGACGCAAATACGCTCCCTTGGATTCTTGCTTACGACGTAGTGATAGTCCGAGCACCTCTCGCAGCATTATGCGACGGCTCAGCCCGTGATGGGCCACAGGCAATGAGAAAAAAAACGGGAGCGGGTGAATATCGATAGAGGTCGGATTTCTCTCACTGTCCGGTGGTCTTGGAGACCACGTGTGAGAACATTAAAGAGACCGAGCTTCTGTTCAATGGACGTGCCTGCGGTCTTTGGGATATGAATAAAAATCGCACGGTATTGTTGTGAGATCATCGAACTCTTTCATAGCCATGATTGAAACGACGATATCCAACGAATAGCCACCTACTACTCAACAACGAGAACAAAGCAAAAGGCATACCTTTAACATTTACTTGTTATCGGTGCATAAGCGGGGGTATTTGGGAGATCTGGGGTAATCACATTTTTGTTACGAGACTCTGAGAAAAACCTCGAATACTCCTCAGAAGTTGAGCAAATAGAGGTTTTGTCCGGACCTCTAAACGCAGTAAACCTCAAGATGTGGTCGATCAACAGCCACATTCGTCGCTGGAAGTACGTGATGACTGAATTCAATACAAACCATTGTTGGAGTTCGGCCGCGCGTCCAATTCACTTGGGTTCAATCATCAGTTCGGTATCGGGCGACCGGTAGTATTGTTTACTTCCCGTAGACCTGGGCAATCTGACCCACGAGTTTGGCCCAAGGCATGTCCATGGCCCCGTAGACCTCCCCAGCCTCGGGCCGCGCATTGTCCTTTAGGATTTCCACCATCAAACTCGCATAGTCCGAGACGATAACGCCGGCTTGAAGCATGCGCAGGAGCCCGACCTGACGTTTGGTCTCGCTGAAGGTTCCCGAGGCATCGACCGCTACATATGCTTCCAGCCCCTTGCCTACGGCAGTGATTGCCGGAAAAGCCGCACAGACTTCCAGAGAGATGCCGGCGAAGATCAGCTTCTTGCGACCGGTCGCCGCGATGGTGCGAGCCACGCGCTCGTCGTCAAAGGCGTTGACTGACGAGCGGTCGATGATCTCCATGCCTGGCAGCTCCTCGATGAGTTCGGGGAACGTCGGACCCCACATGCTATCGCGCGCCGTCGTGGTAACGATGATCGGCAGCTTCAGCGCCTTGGCCGCTTTGGCCAAAGCTACCACGTTGTGCTTCAGCTCCCCGGTCGAATAGTCACGAACGCCGGACGGTCCTGACTGCGGAGGAGTCCCTGCGCTTTCGAGTGCGGCGGTTGATCGACGCGTTTAACGGGCCCTTCAGCAAGATCGTGGCCGGGCTGATCGCCGAGGGCCAGAGCGAGCCAGCCGTCCTTCAGGAGTTCTTTGGCCGGTGGGTAAGTCCCCGGCGGACTGCTACCATCGCCGATCTCCAACGAGGCAAGGATGCAGGCGAATTGCGGTCGGAGACAGAACCTGAACTGCTGAACGATGCGATCTTTGGCGCGATCTACTATCGATTGTTATTGCGGTCGGACCCCTTGACGAGGCGGTTCGGCGATGAATTGATCGAGCAACTCATCCGCGGGCACCGCTCGGGAAATGCGCGGAACTGATCGGCTCGTCGGCGATTCGACGAGCTGGCTATACTCACGACCTCTATCTGTGCGGTGCAAGACGTCAAAAAAGTGCCAATTCTCCACGAAAAGAGTCTTGACAATGAGGAGCGACATCTTGACTCTAGCCAAGATGTCATGACGTTGTGCTGCCCGGTCATCCTGAGCCGTGACACGCCGAGATGCCGCCAATTCTCCTGACTTCCCCCCCTGCTTTGCACCCACGAGGACCACACATGCCCGCATTCTGGCTCCGCACATTCCGCCGCCGCAACGCGATTGCACGCGGACCGCGACAACTCACGCCGATGACTCGCGCTCGCCTGTCGCTCGATTCGCTCGAGGACCGTACTGTCCCCGCGGTCGCATCGGGGAACATGGTGGTCTCATCGTTCTTCGAGAGCGCCATCTATGAAATGAGCGAGACCACCGGTGCCGTCGTGGACACGCTCGTAGCTCCCAACAGCCAGAGCGTGCTGGCCAACCCCGCGGGGATGGCTGTCGGCCCCGATGGCAACCTCTACATCAGCAGTCAGTCGTTGCTCGACCCCGCCGCGAACTCGATTGTCGAATACAACGTCGGCACGGGTACACTCACGACGTTCATCGACTCGTCGGTACTCAATGCCATCGCCACGGCCAACGGGGATGCTTCCTTCACCCCAGCCGGCCTGAGTTTTGGGCCGGACGGCAACCTCTACGTGAGCTTGAACGGGGGCCAGGGTGCCACTTCGGGCGGTGCGGTGATCCGCTTCGACATCTCGAACTCGGGTGGCGTCCTGAGTTATTCCGGGACCAACACCGCGGTCGCGACTGGTTTGATTCAGCCCACGGAGATGACGTTCGGCGACACCGCGGCCACCCGCAACACCCTGTACGTCAGCAACTCCGGCGGCGAAATCGTCCCGGGCGACATCGTGGCCATTGCTCACGCCGACAGTGCCTCCCCCTCGCAGAGCACCTTCATTGCCTCGGGCACCGGTTCCCTCAACTACCCCGCGGGACTGACCTGGGGACCGCAGGGCGGCTTGTATGTCGTGGATCTGGCGGCCACTGCCTCGCACCAGGGACAGATCCTACAGTTCACCGCCGCGGGCAAGTTTGTGAAGTCATTCACGTCGCCGAGCAACGCCCTCCTCTTCCAATTCCCCTCCGCAATAGCCATCAGTCCCAGCGGCGATCTCCTGACGGCCAACCTGGGACCGACCTACCCCGCCGAATTCGGCGGTCCCGGGACCGACGGCTCGATTTACGAATTCCTCGGCAATGGCCGATTCTCCAAAGTGCTGAGCGCGAGCTTGTTCCCGTCCGAACCCGTTGCCTTTGATGGGGGCACGGTGGACGTGACCAACTTTTCGCCGTCCGTGATCGTGACAAACCTGGGAGACGTCGCGCCGACGGTCAGCGCTGGGAACGGCTATGCGATTGATGAAGGGTCGTCGCTGACGCTTCACGCCATCGGCAGCGACCCGGAAGGCTATTCCCTCACCTACTCGTGGAGCATCAACGGTACGGACACCTTTGGCCAGGCGACCGGTGCCAACCCCACACTCACCTGGGCCCAACTCAAGGCGCTCGGCGTCACGGCTGGCAGCAGTTTAACGGTTGAGGTGATGGCCTCGGATGGCCACGGGCAGGTGGTCACATCAGCCCCCGTCACCGTAACCGTGAACCAACTGCCGGTGAAGGTCGCCATCGCCGGTCCGGCCAAGGCCGGAGACGACACCGACTACAACCTCGCGTTGGAGAGCAACTTGCTGGGAGGCGTGCCCATCGCGAACTGGACGATCAACTGGGGGGACGGCACGAGCACGTCGGTGGATGGCGGCAAACAGACCGTGCAGCACGTCTACACGAACGCGGTGGATTTTTACACGATCAGCGCGACGGCCACCAACGAAGACAGCGTCACTGCGGCCGCCAAGCCGATCCAGGTGGAGGTCGTCTTCGTTCCGCCCAAGCCCACCATCAGCGGCGCTGCATCGGTGGCGGAAGGAACGCCGTACACGCTGGACCTTGCCACGGCAGCAGACGCCTCCGCCATCCAGTCGTGGACCATCAACTGGGGAGACGGCGATAGCCAGACCGTCACCGGGAACCCCTCATCCGTGGAGCACAACTTTCCGATCAGGCCCAGGTCGTACGCGATCTTCGCCAGTGTCACGACCGACGGCGGCGTCTATCCCGTGGCGAAACTACTGAACGTCAAGGTCACGCACGCTGCACCAACGCTCAGTATCAGCGGGCCCACGAGCACGGTTGAAGACTCCACCTACATCCTGCAACTGTCCGGCACGGAGATCGACAGCGACACCATCGAACACTGGACAATCAACTGGGGGGATGGCAGTCCGCTACAGGTGGTATCGGGCAACCCGACTTCGGTCACGCACGTGTTCGTCGCCAAACCGGTGAACTTCACGATCAGCGCGACCGCGACCGACGTGGGCGGTACTTATGCCGCCGCGGACACGGTGGTGCTGAGCGTGCAGCACGTCCCGCCCACACTGAGCATCATCGGTGCCAGTAGCATCAACTCGGGACAGACGTACACGCTGTTTCTCTCGGGTATGGAATCGGTACCGGACCATTCTATCCTGAACTGGACCATCAACTGGGGTGATGGGGCCACGACGGTCGTGAAGGGCAACCCCGCGTCTGTGACGCACGTCTTCACGAACTCGGGCACGTCAGGCGAATCGTTCACCATCAGCGCCACGGCCACAGATGACATCGGCACCTACGCCGCGGAGGACACTCAGGTAGTGTCGGTCGTTGGAATTCCGCATACGTGATGGAGTTGACGCCGAGCCAGTTCCAAGAGTGGCAGGCATTCCCGTACCGAACCTCGATGGCGTCTTGAGGATCTTGGTGACGAACAGATGGTCCTCGTCCCGCAGGAACTCGATCCGGCGGGGCGTGGGTCCTCTCGTCGTGCCGGGCCTCGCTCGGCGAATACCAGCGACTGACCACCGACCTGCGACAACTCACT
>Ga0206850_10179_pt1 | contig 18955 bp, 17 predicted proteins | sample Alteio_BWOrgCont_16_FD_152885 | JGI IMG/M metagenome (GOLD analysis project Ga0206850, IMG submission 152885) | Enriched cells from forest soil in Barre Woods Harvard Forest LTER site, Petersham, Massachusetts, United States -... | ecosystem: Environmental > Terrestrial > Soil > Temperate forest >...
AGCCCGACTGCGGCACCGAGGATATCCGCGATACTGTCGAGTGCCCCAACTTCGTGAAAATGAACTCTTTCAAGAGGAAGGCCGTGAACACTCGATTCCGCAACAGCCAGCTTGCGGAAAATCGTTCGGGCGAGTTCGAGCTGATTCGGGGAAAGTATACTCCTGGCGATTATCGCCTCGACATCCGGGAGGAACCGATAATCTTCCTGGTCTGGGGCTTGGATGGTGGCCTTGGTTGCAGCAAATCCACACCGCTTCACGCGCTCCACTTCCAGTTGAATCGGCAGACCAAGTGAATCAAGGGCAGTCCGGATCGCATCGGCGGGCACTCCAGAGTCGATCACCGCGCCGAGGACCATGTCGCCGCTGATCCCGCTGAAACAATCAAAATGCGCGATCCGCACGAGTTAGCCCCACTGGGAGTTTGAACGATAATGCCCTGGCGAACAGCCTGACATCGAACCGACGAGTTTGATTATCGCAACTCAATGGGGTTACGGCACGCTGATCGGCAAGAGTAGATCGCGCTTGCCGATGGAGCGATCTGCCAATCAGATGAATCAAGCGGCTCCGCCGCCCACGGATGACTGACAGGTTCAGGCAGCAAAAGAGGGAACCGATGCGACGTTTCGATAGCCTCACCGAGCGGGAAGTCCTTGCCCTGGCAATCTCCCTTGAGGAAGAAGATGCCCGCATTTACGACGACCTCGCGGCGGGGCTTCAATCAAATCATCCTGAAGCTGCCGAGGAGTTCCGAAAGATGCGGGCCGAGGAGGATGGGCATCGACACCGACTTCTCGATATCTTCAAATTCCGATTCGGTGAGCATATCCCTCTTATCCGCAGGCAGGATGTCGCAGGGTTTGTGGTACGCAAGCCCGTGTGGCCTGACAGCAAGATCACCTTGGTTGAGGCTCGCGAACGAGCAGCCTGGATGGAAGTGGAGGCAAAGAGGTTCTACGAAGCCGCCGCCAAGCGCGCCACTCATGCTGGCACCCGTCAGTTGCTTGGGGATCTTGCCGAAGAGGAGCGAAAACACGAACGAACTGCCGAGGGGTTGGGAACGACCACACCCGCCGATGAGGCCGTGGCTCGGCGGAAGTTGTTCGTTCTGCAAGTGGTTCAGCCGGGACTCGCGGGCCTGATGGATGGTTCTGTGTCCACTCTTGCCCCACTGTTTGCTGCGGCATTTGCCACACATCAGAGTTGGGAGACGTTTCTGGTTGGCCTTGCCGCCAGTATTGGGGCAGGAATCAGCATGGGTTTCGCAGAGGCGCTTTCCGACGATGGGAGTTTGACCGGCCGCGGTCGGCCGTGGGTGCGTGGCCTCGTGTGTGGATTGATGACAACAGCCGGGGGATTGGGTCACACATTCCCTTTCCTCATCCCCGGATTCCTGACGGCGACACTCGTTGCAGGTGGAGTTGTGCTGATCGAGCTGGCAATAATCGCCTGGATTCGCCACCGCTTTATGGAGACGCCCTGGTGGTCCGCTTTATTCCAGGTCGTACTCGGCGGGCTCCTGGTGTTTGGTGCGGGTGTGCTGATCGGCAGTTCGTGATGGACGAGTCGGAAGTGTGAGCGACGAATTGTTGCGAGCCTCGGAGAGCCCGCCGCTCACTCGTCGTAGAAGCTTAACATGGCCCGGTGGGTTCACTCTTCTTTTGTGGCTCTCCAAGTGGTAATTCGATCCGACAACAGCCCAGATTCAGAGCGTCTGATGGAACCCCGGCTTCCACTGCATCTTCGAGAACGCCAGGACGCAACGAGTACAACACGAATCGCCCTTTCTTCTTTCCGGCAATCAAACCCGACATCTTCAGAACAGTCAGGTGATGAGAGACATTCACAGGCGCGACAGCGAGCATCTGGGCAATTTCGGTGACGTTATGTGGCCCCTCAGCCAAAAACCGGACAATCTTCAGCCGCTCGGGAGCGGCCAATGCCGAGAGAAGTTGTGCGCACTTCTGAGGGTTCAACGGGTCTCGCTTCGACACGGCGGGCCTCATGATCGGGCGGGGCGGACTTGAGCTATGCACATGCGGCTAGGAATGAGATATTCGCGAACGGGGCAGAGGCTTCGCGATCATGCCTGAAAAGTAGGTCGGGCTGTGCCCGACCTACTTTGAAGACTCCGTATCGCAATGCAAGTATTACTCACTCAATCGTCTCATTCCTGACCGAGCGAAGTATATTCTCGGTTTTGCACTGTCCGGGGCCAAGCCCAAACGGAGCTTCATCAGAAATCGGACGATCAAACTGGGTCATTGGCAGGGTGGTATGCATTTGGGTGGTGAATGTGCATATAAGCTGTTGGGTCGGGCGGAGTCACGAAACCAAACTGTGTGTACAGTTCGTGAGCATCCCGTGTGACCAGAACAAAGCGGCGAAGTCCTTGCAAGTCTGGATGACCGATTATCGATTCCATCAACCACTTTGAAAGCCCACGACCTCGATAGTCAGGTAGTACGAACACATCGCACAGATAAGCGAAGGTGGCCCGGTCAGTCACGACCCGAGCAAAGCCGATCTGACGCTCTTGTTCGTAAATGCCAAAACAAAGCGATCCCGCGATTGCTCGAACGAGAACCTCTCTCGGTATCCCCAGCGCCCAATATGCTTCACGACTCAGATAGCCGTGGATCATGTCTAGATCGAGGCGGGTTGGGTCTGTCGAGACTGAGAATCCATCTCGCTGGTAGGTCTCATGTTGCATGGCTTAGTTCCGTGAGTGATATCCTCTGTGTTTGAGTGAGTTTGGAACGATGTCGGAGGTTCGGACAGGATCGAGCCATCGTCGGGCTGTGGCAACTCTGCCAAGGCGGTAAGATGACGCGCTGATGTCGGTCAACCAAATGAATGGAGTCTCGACCATGTCCACCGTCCAACCGTTTACACACACCATTCGGGTAGCCGAGACCGACATCGACCGGCAAGGGCATGTGAACAACGTCGCATTTGTTCGTTATGTGCAGGATATTGCTGCCGCACACTGGGAAACAATCGCACCGTTAGAACTTCGCCAGGCATTCACCTGGGTGGTGCGGCGACATGAGATCGAATACCTGCGTCCGGGGTTGCCCGGGGATGAACTGATAGTGCGGACGTGGGTTGGTGAGCCATCCGGGGCAACCTGGGAACGCTTTACAGAGATCCACCGCATTAACGAGGATAAACCGCTCATTACATCTCGCACAGTCTGGGTTCTGCTTGATGTGGCAACAGGCCGCCCGCGCCGCGTTGATCCCAGCTTCGTTGCCGCCTTCAGTGCTGGTGAACGCCCCACGTAAGAGCGATTGACGTCTCATTCAATCGAAGTGGCTATCAGTCACTATCCGTCGGCCGGGTCAGGTGCAAGGCCTAGTTCGGTGTCCCGCGCGGCATCAGCCAGACCGGAATCGAACCCCAGCGGCCCATCTTGGCGGTGGCGAGCTGGAGGGGCCGCGCGGGCGATGACTCCGCGGCGGCCCACACCCGCTCGAACTCGTCGGCCGTCACCGGGACGGCTGGCCCCCACCACCGCACCCACGTCTTGGGCCGATACCGGGCGTCTGCCAGCATGCCGAGGTCGTCTACCCAATGGGCTCGGTCGTACCGCAAGGCGTGACCATTGGCGAACACGTCCACATGTCGAACCGCGTACCGGTCGTCGCCAATCTCCAGATAGCGGGTGAACACACCCCACGAGCTCAGCGGCTCAAGCTCAAGCGGGCCTTGGCCGGGGGCTTTGTGGTACACCATCCGAGCACCTCCGCCGCCGAACGTAAAGCTCACCGGCCCGGCCGCGACACCCGTGGCGGCAGAGACGCGCTGTGAGCAACAGGAAACGGATCAGGTGGCCGGGTCCGGTGCAGCGGCGAGTTCGGCTGCGGAGCCTCAGATGATGATCACCCACCCACCACATGCCTCGGCGACCGCCACTGCCTCTCGCACGAACCCGGCTCGCTCCCGCAGGTATGCCATCGTCTCGGGAGGCAACCCCGCGGTGGCCCAGTACACCTCCAACTTGTCCACCTCCGCTCCTACCGCCTGGAGTTGCGGGCCGGACCACCGGATGCCGTGATCGAACCCGGGTCCGTATACCTCAGCAAATAGTGGGAGATCGAGTTCGATAGCCGGCCTAGACCAGAACTCGCCAACAGCGTACTCGTTCCCGAGGGGCCGATCGCACAGATCCACGGCCCCCTCTCGCACCCGCCAGGAGTCGGGTGGAACCTCGATGACATCCTCGCGCCTATACACCCCAAGGTCTCGTGCCACCCGCTGTCCCTCTGTGGCCGAACCACTAATTGGTTTGCGCGGATGAGAACCGCTCTCATTGCGCGAAGCGCAAACCAACACTGACTTTCTGCCATGTTAGTTCGCACCCGAGGCAAATCAACACTTCTACTCCGGTCCAAACTCCCAGAGTTGACACTGCAATTTGCCATTGAAAAATGGCGACCGGCGGCGAACGCGCAGTCCGACCTTGCGCGCTAACCAATCGTTGCTCGTGAACACTAACAACCGCCATCCTGGCCAGTGAGTCCCAAGAACATCGCCGAGTTTTGCATAGAGCCCGGCCCACTCCCGTTCCTCACCGATCCGTTCACCATAAGGTGGGTTCACAATCATCACACCGGGTGGGCCGTTCGGTGGTCTGGCTTCACCCACATCCCGTCGGTCTATTGTGACGAGATGTCCAACGCCAGCACTTCGGGCGTTTGTTCGGGCCAGTTCGATGGCTCCGGGGTGGATATCGCTTCCCATTATTGGGGCTGGAAGCTCTTTGCGAACACCGAGCCGGGCATCGTCCCGGATAGCGTTCCAGAGAGGTCGGTCGAATTCCTGCCAGCCCTGGAATCCGAACCACTTTCGAGTTAAACCCGGTGGACGATTCAGGGCGATCCAGGCCCCTTCGATGCAGAATGTCCCCGAACCGCAAAGCGGATCGACCAGTGGCGTTGTTGGCTCCCATCCACCGTGCAACAAAAGTCCTGCCGCGAGTGCCTCATTGATTGGTGCAATTGTCTGGATGGGCCGATAGCCCCGCTTGTGGAGTGAACCCCATGAGCTGTCCAGGCTCAGGATGGCGTGATTCTTGTTGATGTGCAGATTGAACCCAACCATCGGTTGTTCGGGATCAACGCTCGGTCGCCGCTCGGTGCGTTCGCGGAACTGGTCGCAAACGGCATCTTTAACTCGTCGGGCCGCGTATTGCGAGTGGGTGATTGCCGAGTCGCGGACGTTGCAATCGACAGCCAAAGTGTGATCCGGGGTCATATAGTCTGCCCAGTTCACAGTCCGAACCGCATCGTACAGTTCATCCGGCGATTGCACATCAACTTCGAGAATGGGACGAAGAACCCGCACGGCTGTTCTAAGCCAGAGGTTGGCCCGATAGAGGAGTGAGTTATCGCCGCGAAAACGGACACCACCTCGCCCGGGTTCAACGACGTCGGCTCCGAGCGCGGTCAACTCCCGGGCCAGTACCGATTCCAATCCGCGAGCGCAGGTAGCGAAGTATCCGGTCATCCGTTGAGCTGGTACACCAGCACGACTACGCCGACAACGAATGTGATCGCAGCGACGATGGAGAGAATGATTAACCACTGAACGAACCAGACTTCGATTCCCTTCCCGAATTTGATGTTCATCAGCCCGGAATGGAGCCCCGCGGAAATGAGTAAATCAATCGGCAGGAGAAGGAAGAACACAATGAGACCCGATTCCCACCCGGGTAGCCCGGCAACTTCACACGATTCCCGGACGATCAACTCCATCATCGTTTCGCAAACGGTGGTGCTGATTCGGATAAGAAGCATCACACCAGCCGCTGTTGCGACATTGGGCTTTGGCAATCCGCTCAGGACACACGCCTGACGAAAGATATAGGTGAAGAGAAATAGAACGACCGGGATGAGTACTATGAAACAGACACAGATTCCCAACAGCACCACCGGGACGGCCACAGATAGCTCCTCCAGCGTGAGGTTGGGGTTCGTGGGAACTCACTTGTAGATAAAAGCAGGAACGACACGCGGTGCTTTCACCGTGCGGTCATTTCCCTTACAGTTTCCGAATCCCGCGCTACCCACCATCTTCCACTATCTAGCCTTTATCGGCCACAGGTTACGGAATACTCCGCGGGTGCGGGGAATTGCTGGCAAAGTTCGCGGATGCTGCCGCGTATTCGGTCTGCAAGCGTTTGGTCGCTGTGACGAGTAATCACATCGGTGATCCATCTGGCAATCTGCCGCATCTCCGGTTCCTTCATCCCGCGGGTTGTCAGAGCGGGAGTGCCAATCCGGATACCGGATGGGTCGAGTGGTTTTCGTGGATCATAAGGGATCATGTTTTTATTCACGGTGATCCCGGCCGCATCAAGGGCATGTTCGGCCTGTTTCCCGGAAATCCCTTTTGCCGTCACATCCACGAGCATCAGGTGATTATCGGTCCCCCCCGAGACGATTGGGAACTCTGCTTTCAGCAACTCCTCAGCAAGTACCTCGGCATTCGTCAGAACTTGCGCCATGTACTCACGGAAGGAAGGTTGGAGAGCCTCACCGAAACCGATCGCTTTCGCAGCAACTACGTGCATCAGCGGTCCACCCTGTACTCCGGGAAACACGGCAGAGTTGATTTTATCGGCCCACTCCGATTTGCAGAGTATGAAGCCACCTCGCGGACCGCGAAGCGTCTTGTGGGTAGTGCTTGTGACGAACTCGGCGTGTGGAACGGGATCGGGATGCAGCTTCGCGGCGACCAACCCCGCGATATGAGCCATATCCACCATCAGGAGCGCTCCGACTTCCTTGGCCACCTGCGCGAATTTGGCGAAATCCAGAACACGGGGATAAGCGCTTGCACCGGCAATAATCAGCTTGGGTTTGTGTTCCCGGGCTTTGGCGGCCATATCGTCGAAATCAATCCGGTGCGTGTCCCGCGTCACGCCATAGCTGACAACCTTGAAGTATTTGCCGGAGAAGTTCAGGCGCATGCCGTGCGTGAGGTGTCCGCCGTGGGCGAGATCCAGACCGAGGATCGTATCGCCCGGCTGGAGTGCAGCCAGAAACACCGACATATTGGCCTGAGCACCGGAATGTGGCTGCACATTCACATGGTCCGAGCCAAACAGTTTCTTCGCCCTGTCGATGGCGACCCGTTCGGCAACATCGACAAACTCACACCCACCGTAATACCGCTTGCCTGGATAGCCTTCGGCATATTTGTTGGTCAAGCACGATCCCTGTGCAGCCATGATAGCCGGGCTGGTGTAGTTCTCGCTGGCGATCATCTCCAGTCCGAATTGCTGGCGTTGACGCTCGCCTTGCACTGCGGCAAACACTTCAGGATCGGTTTGCTGAAGGATGTCCATCGGCGCTCCCAGACACTTGAAATTCCACTATCGTTCTACCATTCCCATCATGAAAGTTGAACGCCAGCCGCTCGAAGTTTATCGGCCAGCGTACCCTCCGGGCGGTAGATGAATCCCTTCCACCCAAACCGCTCGGCTGTTTCGATATTCACGGGTAAATCGTCCACGAAGAGGCATTCATCGGGTTCAGCCAGGGCAAACTGATGGGCGTAGGTAAAGAATTCCAGGTGAGGCTTGCGTGCCTGGGCGTGGTGAGATGCCACCAGATGGTTGAAATGCACAAAGACGTCGGAAAAGTCGGCGATATACCGGCGGAAGTGAGCATCCACAGTGTTCGAGGCCAACACGACCCGATAGCGGGGCTTCAACTTGGGGATGATGTCGCAAACTTCAGGATTGCGCCAGAAGATATCGCAGAAGCAAGCCAGGAATTCCTCCTGAGTACAAGTCAGCCTGCCGTTTAACTTCGCTTCTCGCACGTATTCAGCAGTGGTGATCTTCCCGATCTCGTAGTCATCCACGATCGGGCCACCATAAAGCCGAAGAGACAACTCGATGGCATTCAGGTCGGTGAACTTCACCAGCTTCTCGATCGCCCGTTGGTGGTCGAAGAAGCCAATCACGTTCCCGAAATCAAAAAAGATTGTGCGGATCATGAAGTGAGTTTAGGGACTCGGAAGGGACAGAGAATAGAGCCGCGCACGAAGTAAGCGGTTCTTCGCCATCGAGAACCGCTTACTTCGTGGCGGCTTTTCACTGGAATCTGATTTGATAATGAACCGCTTAGACTTTAACAAAATAGAGCCGCGCACGTAGTAAGCGGGTTTTTGACCTTTAAGTTAGAGTATCCCACACCCCGCTTACTACGTGCGCGGTTCTATTTTGTTAGAGCCACTTACTTCTCTTTCCCCGGGAACTTGATGATGATTGCATCAGGTTCTGGACGACCCCGCGGAGCTTCGCAACCCAAAATCAACCGGGTGCCATCGTTTGTGATCGCAAGAGAATGAATTGGCCCATAATCTTGCTCGGCACCGAACACGCGCTTTCCATCAGCCACATTCCACACCGCAATGTACGACTTGTATCTGGGAGCCGCTCCCGCTGTAACCAGGAACTGCTCATCAGGCGTGAAACGCACGCCATGAATCCAGCCTGGGTGTGAAGGTGCTGGCTCATCCGGGAAAACGGGTTTCAGGTCGGGGTTGGGGAAGTCTCGGACCACCTTCCCCGAAGCAACTTCCCACAGTTTTACGCTCTTATCGCTCGATCCGCTCGCCAGGAACTTTCCATCTTTTGACAGCGCCAGGACAAAGACGGCATCCCGGTGGCCGGGCGGTCCAGGGGGTTCCTTTTTGGGAGGTTCCTTCTTCTCGTCCTTCTTGGTGTCTTTTTTGTCATCCTTCTTCTCGTCCTTCTTGGGAGGATCCTTTTTATCATCCTTCTTCTCGTCCTTCTTTTCTTCTGGTTTCGGGTCTGGGGCAGCCTTGAACTCTCGAACCATGTTCCCACTGGCAACATCCCAAAGTTTGATCGAGTGGTCATAACTGGCAGTGAAAACTTGCTTGTAATCGGGAGTCCAGACGACAGCATAAATCGGATTCTGAGCTGGCTGAGGAGTCGTCACAACATGGGCATTGATGGTCTTGATGGCAGCATTCTTTGCCACATCCCAGATGCGGAGAATTCCATCGTGGCAACCGGTCGCGACAAGATTTCCGGTATCATCAAATGCCGCACAATCCACGAGGTTGGGGTGTTGCAGATTCTTCACCGGCACATCGGATGCAATGCGAAAGCGGCGAACAAGCTTGTCCTCCCCCGCGGTGAAGAACTGACCATCCGGGCTGAAGACGGGCGAACTCACACCCTTTGGATGTGGGAATGCCTGGATCGACTTTCCAAATTCAGGGGGTAAAGGTTGGCCCGCCTGGAAGCCAATACTCCAGACCGTGGCCTGATTCTTGACCAAACAGACGAGTTGAGGCGCGGTCGGGTGGAATGCCAGTTCCGAGACCGGACCACCTGCCGCAAAGGAACCAACGAGCTTCCCATCGGCGACGGTATAGAGTTTCACGGAGCCTTCCGTGCCACTCACCGCGAGCTTTTGTCCATCTTTCGAGAACGCCGCGGAGGTCGCTTCTCCATCCGTCGCGAATGTTTTTTCCTTTTGTCCGTTCCCTGCGAGCCAACTCACGCACTCCTTGCCTGACCCAAAGGTCACAAGACGATCGAGTCCTGGCGAAATGGCAATCCCAGCAACTTTGCCTCCAAGTGGAGTGATGCGTTGCACGGCGATTGGCGAAACGACGACAGTCTTGTCCGCGCTGGCGGTAACAACTTGCGGCAAACTGGGATGGACGAGAACGCCGCGAACTGGACCGGCGTGTGGGTAGGTTTGCACCACCGCACCCGTGGCAACTTCAACGAGAGTGGCGAGGTTATCAGCCCGGCCGATCAACACTCGAGTCTTGTCTGCCGATAACGATAAACTCAGCACGTCAGCCGTTTGCGTCAGTTTGCCGGTTTCCTTTCCATCCGCTGCATTCCAGAGCAGCACATCCTTCCCCACCACTCCCACGAGAAGTTGACCATCCCGACTGAGTGTGAGGTTTGAGACTGGCCCAGCAAGTGGCCCAATTTCCTTGACCGCTTTATCCGGCTTCGCTAAATCCCAGAAGCGGATAAGTTTGTCTGCCCCCGATGTGATGAGCTGTCCCGTGCTGGGATGGATGAGCAGCCCGGTCACTTTGCCCGTGTGAGCCTTCAGTTCGTGTTTAACTGCCTTTTCCTTGGTTTGCTTGGGGTCGATTGGCAGATTCCAGCCCTTGACCAGACCATCACCACCCGCAGTGAAAAGCAGTGGTTGTGACGGATGGAAAAGCCCTCCCGTGACTCCATTCGTATGGGCCGTAAGTTCTCCTTTTACCTTGCCCTGTCGGTCCCACAGAGTCAGAGTCCCATCAGAGCAGCCGGCCAGAATTGTCGCGGCGTCCGGTGAGATCGCAACGACATCAATTGGACCCTTCGCACCAGTGAATGTGCCCGCGGGAGTGTTGTTGGCAGTTGTCCCAAGCGTAACAGTCTTGTCGGCAGTTGCAAAAAGAAGCGTGTTGCCATCTGTGCTTGCGTAGAATGCAGTAACCCCCTCCTTCAGGAGGGGGAAAGCACGGATGGGCTGGGGCGGAAGCTGCCAAGCCCGGAGAATGCCGTCGGAACTGGAGGTGAAGACCGATTGTCCAATGACTAGGCCGGTGATGTCGGTAGTGCCGAGTGAATAACTGGCAGATTGCTTGCCATCCGCGGCCCAGAAGCGAATGGTTTTGTCCACCCCCGCCGTAACCCACGTTGTTCCAGTGAGACCCAGTTGAGTCACTGCTCCCGTGTGTCCCTTGAGTTCGATAGCCCCTTTTTCCTCGCCCGCGGGGAATATCTTTGTTATGCCATCCGCTCCAGCGACACCGAACGTCTTCCCATCGGCTGCCACCAAAACCCGGGTAGCGGCACCAGATGTGCTACAGGTTTTGATGGGGAAGCTTACTGGAACGTCCCAGATGCGAGCAAAGTTATCAGCGCCACCGCTAACGATTTGATCGCCCCTGGCATTGAAGGCTACGCTCAGCACTTGTCCGACATGCCCCTGTTGCCCACCATAAGTACGAATTTCTCGACCACTGGTGACATCAAACAGACGGACGTTGCGATCGAAGCAGGCAGTTGCAACAAGAGAGCCATCCGGGCTGAGAGCAACAGCCTCAACGGTGTCGGTATGACCTTTGAGAACGGTAATGACACCCAGCGATGGTGAAGGTTGACTTTTGAGCCCACCAGCGGCAGCGAACAAGGCGAAGGCGAGCATCGAAGTGGAAAAAACGCGACTGGCAAACATGGAGAAGATCTCGGTGTGAGTGCGGGGTGGGGTGGAAGATTGCGGGCAGTGCGGGTAGTCTCGCACGCCGCGAACGTGAAAGCAATTAGTGAGCGAGGGTGTTTTGGAGTCGGTTCGGATGTACTGCCGATGAAAACTTCAGCCCAGATGGATGATAACCGTGTTTGAACTCCGCGATCCAGTTAGTTCAGCCTCCCATCTAGCAACTGCTGTTTGGGCGGTGTTCGCAACTCTCCTCATGCTCCGGCTGACTGCCCCTGGAGGGGGTCGGCGGGCAGCTGTGTTGGTATATGGCCTTTCGATGGTCCTGTTGTTCCTGGCAAGCGGGACTTTCCATGGACTGAGTTACTCGCGATTGTTTCAGAAAATCGATCAGTCAGCCGTTTATATCCTGATCGCTGGGACGAACACGCCGCTCCTGATAATCCTTCTGCGCGGTCTGTGGCGACGGTGGTTCCTCGTGCTTGTGTGGGCCTTCGCACTGGCCGGAGTTGCCTCACTCTGGCTACTCCCGAAACCACCCCATGAATTGGTAGTGGGTTTGTATGTGGGTCTCGGGTATCTCGGAACGATACCCATATTCCACTATTACCGGGCCGTTGGCTGGCGGGCAATGAACTGGGTGTGGATTGGGGCAGCGTTTTATACTCTTGGTGCAGTGTGTGAACTCACGCGATGGCCGGTCATCATCCCCGGGTTGGTTCAGGCTCATGAAGTATTACACATCTGCGATTCGGCTGCGAGCCTGATGTTCTTCCTCTTCATATTTCGATATGTAATTCCGTTCTCGGGCGAACATGCCCAAAGCGAATTCAAGAACGCTGATGAACGCGCACCTTCCATCAACTCAACTTCGTCTGGAGAACGACGATTACCCTTCGCGGTTCGCGATGGGGTTGTTCAGCGGTAATTTCGCTTTGAGTCTGATTCCGATTCCGATTACCCAGCATTTCCAGAGGTGTATGTAATTTGGTCAGATTTTGAGTTGACTTCCCATTGGCCAAATGTGAATATCCGATTAGCTGCTGGTTCTTGCCGGAGTCCCACCTAACCAACCGGATCACCCGGTAACCCGCCCGAAAAGTCCAGTGGTTCTCTGCGTTACGTCCCACCTTAATTAGTCCCAATCGCGTGTCTGGGGGCCAACCATGTTGCGATTTCTGGGCTCATCTCACAACTTCTGCGATGGCATTTCTCGTCGAGATTTCTTACAAATCGGTGCCTTCGGAGCAGGGCTTTCCCTGGCCGATATGCTCCGGTTGAAGGCTGCGCCTGGTGGTTCGACCAGTGCTAAAAAACAGGGCCGATCGAACAAAGCCGCGATCATGATTTACTTGCCGGGCGGTCCATCGCACATGGACATGTATGACCTGAAGCCCGAAGCTCCCGTCGAGTTCAAGGGCGAATTTAACCCAATCAAAACGAATGTCGATGGCGTGCAGATTTGCGAACACTTCCCTCTACAAGCCAAGATGTGGGACAAGCTCGCCTGTATCCGCTCGATTGTCTCTGCCGATGAACACAGCGATTCGCTGGTGATGACCGGTTATCCGGAGCGTGTAAATCGGGTCGCCGATCACCCCTCCTTCGGCTCAGTGGTGTCGAAACTCCGCAGCACCAGCAACGGGGCGATTCCACCTTATATATCCCTCCGCGGGATGAGCCGTGGAACCGAGCCAGGTTACCTCGGTATTTCTCACAGGCCATTCACTCCGGGTGGGCAGGGCAACGCCAACTTAAAACTGGCTAACGGCGTGACCGTCGAGCGTCTCGATGATCGGAAGAACCTGCTTGCGCAGTTCGATGACACTCGCCGCGATATCGATGCGAGCGGCACGATGATTGGGATGGATGCCTACACCGAAAAAGCGATTGAGATGGTCACCGCTGGCGTTGTACGAGATGCTCTCGATCTCCGCAAGGAAGACCCAAAGACTGTCGAGCGGTACAAGGGCGTGGAACAATTTCTGACAGCCCGCCGGCTGGTCGAGGCAGGCGTTGGCTGTGTCACTCTAAGCATTGGTGGCTGGGATACTCACGGGCAGAACTTCCAGACCCTCAAGAAGCAACTGCCCAAGGTGGACCAGGGCATTGCCAACCTCATCCAGGATTTGCACGACCGCGGAATGGCCGATGATGTCGTGACAGTGATGTGGGGTGAATTCGGACGAACCCCAAAGGTCAACATGAATGCTGGCCGCGATCACTGGTCGCCGGTCATGTCGGCAATGATTGCCGGTGGAGGGTTGAAGATGGGGCAGGCCGTTGGGACCAGCACGGACAAGGGCGAACGTCCCAAGGATCGGCCTTGCACGGTGCCGCAAGTCCTCAGCACTATCTACCGTGCCCTCGGGATCGACCCAAGCGCGACCTTCCCCAATGGTGCCGGGCGTCCGATGTATATTCTGGATGAGCGGGAGCCTGTCAAGGAATTGCTGGGCTAAGATTGTGGCATCAACAAATATGAATCAAGGTCGAAGGCTTTAAGCCGGTGACCTGACTTAGATACGAGATAAGAACTTCTCTGGGGCTGCACGATCCTCCCTCACAGCCCCAACTCGATCATCACAGGGGATTCACATATGCGCTGGCTATTCATTACTGTTCTCGCGCTCGGTGCGCTGTGCGATTCCGCGTTCGGAGCAGAGCCATCGAAGGTCGTGACCGCGCTCTCCGTTTATCCGACTGTCCTCAAACTTCGCGGCATGGATGATGCTCCACAACTGTTGATTTCTGGTAAGCGGGCCGACGGACGTGAGATCGATCAGACACTTACCGCCAATTACAGTGTCTCGGACCCCAAAGTCATTCGAGTCGAACCGAGTGGGCGGGTTTTTCCGATCACGAATGGCACTGCCGAAATCACCGCCTCGGTGAATGGGATGACCGTTAAAGTCTCTGTCACAGCAGAGAAGATGGATACACCTCTTCCAATCAACTTCGCCAACCACGTTGTCCCGGTATTCACCAAACTCGGATGTAGTTCGGGTGGATGTCACGGAAAGATTGCCGGTCAAAACGGCTTCCGTCTTTCGTTGCTCGGGTTCGACCCGCGATTTGATTACGACAACCTGATGAAAGAAGCCCGTGGTCGCCGCGTCTTCCCCGCTGCTCCTGAGAAGAGTCTGCTTCTTACCAAGGCGACCGGAACAGCCGCTCACGGTGGCGGAAAGAAGACCGAAGTCGGTAGCGAAGAGTACAAGATTGTTCGCCGGTGGATCGCATCGGGTATGCCCTATGGCGAACCAACCGACCCCACTGTCACGAAAATCACCGTTGTTCCAGATAACCGCGTGGTGGATAGGAACACGAAGCAACAACTTGCAGTGTACGCTCACTACTCCGATGGCTCGGTGGAAGATGTCACTCGTCGGGCACAATTTGAATCCAACGATACGGACATTGCTTCAGTTAATGAGGCTGGGGTGGTCAGTACGCTCTCATTGACCGGTCAGGCAGGGGTCATGGCCCGATTTCAGGGCAACATGGCTGTCTTCCGGGCGGTCGTTCCTCGTCCAGGGGAACAAGTCAAGTTTACCATCCCCGAACAAAACGTCATCGACAAGGCGACCACCAAGAAGTGGCGCGAGTTGAACATTTCTCCATCGGAATTGTGTTCGGATGAGGTGTTCATCCGCCGGGCTTACCTCGATGTCGCGGGAACGCTACCCAATGCGGCCGAGATCACCGCGTTCCTTGCCGATAAGGATCCCGCCAAGCGAGACAAACTGGTCGACAAGCTTCTGGATACACCGGAATACGCCTTCTTCTTCGCGAACAAGTGGGCCGACATCCTCCGGGTCAAGCGACGAAACCAGCCCGACCGGGCTTATGGCACGTTCGCGTTCCACTCCTGGATCCGAGAAGCGATCACTGCCGACAAGCCATACGATGAGTTCGTCCGCGATATCGTTTGTGCAGTGGGCGACGAGTCGAAATCGCCGCCGACGGTCTGGTACAAGGAGGTCAAGACACCTGAGAACTTCGTGGATGATGTGAGTCAAGTGTTCATGGGCCAACGGCTGGCATGTGCCAACTGTCATCACCACCCGTTCGAGCGATGGAGTCAGGACGATTACTGGGGCGTCGCGGCGTTCTTTGGTCGAGTGGGCACGAAGGCTGTTCCGGTTCCTGGGAAAGTTGTCCAGGGCCAGCAAAACCAGAAGCAGATTCTGTTCATCAAGGCCACTGGAGGAGTGCAGAACAAACGAACCGGTCAGACTTCGCCCATGAAGCCACTCGATGGCGAACCAATGCCGTCAGTTACCGATGAAGATCCTCGACAAAAGTTCGCCGACTGGATGACCAGCCCGAAGAACCCCTTCTTTGCGAAGGCGGTGGCGAATCGTTACTGGGCACACTTCTTTGGCCGCGGCATCGTCGATCCACTCGACGACATGCGTGTAACGAACCCACCATCGAACCCTGAATTGCTCGATGGACTGGCCCAGACTCTGATCGATAACAAATTCAGCCTTAAGGCATTGGTTAAGACGATCTGCAAGAGCCGCACGTATCAACTCTCGGCTCAGCCCAACGAGTTCAATGCCGCCGACCGACAGTCGTTTGCTCGCTACTATCCGAAGCGGCTTCAGTCGGAGGTTCTCTTCGATGCGGTCTGTAAATTGACCGATAGTGCGAGTGCCTTCCCCGGTTTGCCAGCGGATAAGTTTGCTCCGAGCCGGGCAATCATGTTACCCGATGAATCGTTCCAGTCGTACTTCCTGGATGTGACCGGGCGTCCGCAGCGGATCAGTGCGTGCGAATGCGAGCGGGTGAACGAGGCCAGTCTGGCGATGACATTGCATCTGCTGAACAGCCAGGAGGTGCAGGACAAGATCGCGCGGGTTGGTGGCCGTGCCGACCAACTTGTGAAGGATACTCGCCCGGATGCCGAGAAGGTCACTGAGTTGTTTCTCCTGGCAGTCGGTAGCAAACCGAGCAAGGAAAAACTCGACTTGGCTCTCGAACACATTGAGAAGCATCGCTCGATGAAAACCGTGAAAGCCGCCTACGAGAACATCATCTGGGCACTTCTGAATAGTAAAGGCTTCCTGTTTAATCAATAACCAAAAGCAATAGTAGCGAAACCGCTGCATAAGCCACATGACCCAATCGTGTGGCTTATGCAATATTGAATTGTTATTTGTTCTCCGGCTTTGCCTGTTTCCGCGCTTTGGCGAAGGCTAACAAGTCACTGATCGGGGATTCGAGTTCCCACTCACCCTCCATGTACAGGTTGCCGAAATGCCCCAGTAAGTCTGTGGTGTACGCGGCGTCCGGGCGATCCGTTTTCTCGTCAAGCTTGCGAATCTTGACGGTGAGGAAAGACCCAGCTATGAGGGACGAGCCGACACCTACGACCTTGCCTGTCCCTGCTGCCTTTTGCCACTTGGTCCACTCTTCCCGACACTTCTTCTCCTTGCCCGATTCGAGACTCAGGTAGACGTAGCCCTCAACCGGCTTGCCATATATGTACTCCTTGCCATTCTCGAAACGGACGAAGCTACCCTCGATCCTGATTCTCTCAGGTGCATCCGCGTTAGGCTCCAGAACTACCTTGTCCACCACGACGTACACTGGTAGTAAGCCGCCCGCCCATGCAGAAGCCTCGAACACCAAAGCCAAGACCGTGACCATCAGAAGACGTATCATAGCAACACCTGCACAGAAGTGAATGTTTCGAGTGATGCACCCACGTTTGCAAGATAGCCGCCGAGTGAAGAATGGGAAAATTGTATTTGACGAATGCTATAAATGGATTTGTTGTTTTCCGTTGGGACAGTGTTCTTCTTCCCAAATGAACCCCACCCGGTTGAGAACCCCCCTGTCGAGTATAAGATAGCTATATGGGGATTTCGGACCACGATCGTGAGACAGTGCGGAAGCTCATCACCGACACTGTCCTAGGACCATCTTTCCGCAGGGCAACATTTAGCGGTGCGGCTCGTCAGGGTGAGCCGTCGCCGTGGGTTCGTGTCGTGATTCGTCCGGTCGAACTCCGCAACGAACGCCACCTTCAATTCTCCTATTTCGATTCGCACAAGGATACCACCAAGAACTACCGCCCGGACGAGGTTCACACGCATCTCGATGAACTCGTCACCATCGCCTTTGCCGGCATCCACCTTTCGACAACGAGCGAAGAAATCGACATCCGCACCACAAAAAAGGGGAAAGTTCAAATCGGTCGGCGGGAGTTGGCCAATCCATCTGACTTAAGCAACTTGTCTTCACTCGGGGAAACGCACAATCGCACCAAGGATGTCCCCTTGCCCGAAGGTCGGGCCAATCGGCTTCTTGAAGTAATGGGTATTCTCACCTCAGACGGCCGGGTTCGGCCGACCATGCGGCCAAAGTACACGCAGATCAATGAGTTTCTCAAGCACCTCCTTCACGTTCTGGAGCCTTCCGAATTGCGGTCGCTCGGGCGCGAGGTTGAAATCCTGGATTGCGGTTGCGGGTCGAGTTATCTGACACTTGCGGTGTACCACTATTTGAACGATATTCTCGCCCTGCCCGCTCGCATCACCGGCGTGGATGTGAACGAAGAAGTGATTCGCAAGAGTACCACTCGGGCCGAACGACTCAGCATGAGCAAACTTGGATTTGCTTGTGGCCGGATACGCGAGGTCGAGGTTCGTCCCGATATTGTTCTGGCCCTCCATGCGTGCGATACCGCAACCGATGATGCGATCGCCCAGGCCATCCGCAGCGAAGCAAAACTGCTTCTCAGTGTGCCCTGTTGCCACCAGAACCTGAACAAAGCGATCCGACCAAATGAGACAGCGGATGTCCTTCGCCCCATGCTGCGACATGGGATTCTGCACCAACGAACGGCCGACCTCGTGACAGATGCGTTCCGGGCACTTGCCTTGGGGATCATGGGTTACCAGACAGATGTGGTAGAGTTTGTTGGCACCGAACACACCGCGCGCAACCTTATGATTCGCGCAGTCCGTGGAGCATCTATTGGCGAAGTGGCAGACATCAGGGAATACTTGACGATGCGCCAATTCTGGAATGTCACGCCCTATATTGAGAAGCTACTGGGTGAGCCGTTTCAGCAACTATTGATGCGGAAGGACACAAGATGAGTAATCCAACAGGTTATGTTCTCGGTCAATCGGAACGAGCCGCGCGACGATTGGAGATCCAGGATCGGCACTTCGCGATACCTTCCGAATTGCTTCTGGATGACCTGAAAGTGCGGCCAACAGACCGCGTGGTGGAACTGGGGTGTGGCCCTGGCGGTCTGAGTAAACGAATCCTGAAGCGGCTGGGTGCTGGCGGCGTTGTCGTCGGTGTGGATTCGAGTCCGGGGCTACAGGAACAGGCCAGTCGGTCGTTGGCAGGAGTGAGTGCTGGTCGGTTCGAGCCCGTGCTTGCTGATGTTTCTCGACCGGGACCGTGGCTGGAAGGAGCCGATGTGCTTCTCGGGCGGGCCGTCCTCCATCACGTTCCGATGGCGGAATACCTACTTGGCCGCGTTCGTCCCCTTCTCCGGCAGGGTACTCGTGTGGGCTTCATCGAACCGGATTTCCGTTCACCCCTGGCCCGACTCGCTTACCTGGAAGCAACAAGTAGTCCAGAACTGGCACCCCTTCGAGTCTGGGCAACCGCGATCAACCAACTCTACCTGGCGCGACGGCTTTCGCCCGATGTTGGGGCGAGCCTGGGACGAACGCTTGAGTCGGCTGGTTATCGGA
>Ga0206850_10182_pt2 | contig 18826 bp, 17 predicted proteins | sample Alteio_BWOrgCont_16_FD_152885 | JGI IMG/M metagenome (GOLD analysis project Ga0206850, IMG submission 152885) | Enriched cells from forest soil in Barre Woods Harvard Forest LTER site, Petersham, Massachusetts, United States -... | ecosystem: Environmental > Terrestrial > Soil > Temperate forest >...
ACGCAGCGGCCAGTGAGCCCTGCGGATGTTGCATACACGATTCTCAACTCCCTGGGGATCGATCCCCGCAAACAACTCCGCGCCCCCGATGGCCGCCCCATCGAGATTCTTGATCAGGGCGAGACGGTGAAGGAACTGTTTGAGTGAAGATGACGCTAACACGGCGGGATCGGGATGATGTGATCCGGTGGTGTCGCTTCGCTCAACCACCGGCTAGTCGCCGCAACCTCACCTTAGTCCTTCTTTGTGATCTCCATGCTTCGACCCCTTCTCATCCTGCTTGGCGCGATTGCTCTCGTTGCCCCTTCCACCTCTCAAGACAAGAAGAAATCCGACAAGAAAGACCTGCACGGGGTGCTGCTTTACGCGATCCCACTTGTTGCAAAGACCGGTGAAAAGCAGAAGCTCACCCTGCGAGGGAAGGGACTTGCATCGGTCAAGGAAATCAAGGTCGTTGGTGCCGATGATGCCAAGGTCAAAGTTCTCGGTGGAAAAGCGGCGACAGTGCCGAACAACTATCCAGGCGAGCGCGTGGGCGATTCGGAGGTGGAACTCGAATTGGAATTGCCCAAGGGAGCAAAAGCGGGTGAGGTGAAGCTCGTTGCGATTGGTCCAGGTGGGGAATCACGTCCATACACGCTTCTCCTTCGCGATGATTTGCCAGCGGTTGTCGAGAAGGAGCCAAACGACGGATTCGATCAGGCCCAGACGATCGCGATCCCATGCGCGATTGAGGGAACGATCAAGGGTGAGCGGGATGTCGATGTGTTCAAATTCGAGGGGAAGAAGGGAGACAAGCTCCGGATCGAGATGCAAGCAGCCCGCTATGGATCGCCTGTGGATGGCATTCTCACGCTTTACGATGCCGACCGTCGGGTAATTGATTCCGCCAATGATACTGCCGGAATTCCAGACCCGATCTTGAATGTGACGCTACCCAAAGATGGTGCGTATTACCTCAGTGCAATAGATGCCAACGACCTGGGTGGAATAAACTTTGGCTATCGTCTGATCGTCCGTCGCCAGAAGTAGTTTGATCACTTTAACAACTCGAAGTTATCGAAGAAGGCGTTTTCGTCTTCCAGATAGTCTTTGGGGTTAATGTCCAAGCCCGTGAGGTACTCGATGGTAACGGCATAATGTTTCAAACCAACAAATAATTGCCTAATTGTTCTGTGAGATGATTTCAACTCCTGGGCCTCCATTCCCAACAACGATGCTTTTCTCGCTTCTCCGTCTCGATTCAACAGCTTCGCGACGTTGGGGTTGAAAAGGTCGCTTACCTGGCGTTGTTGATTCCAGTCGGCTTCCGACTTGTACTCGGCAACATGGATTGCAATGCCGAGCGGTGCCCATTCTTGACCACGTCCCATGTCCAATAAAACATGCGCGGAATAGAAAGACGACGAATCCAGAGGAGAGACTCTCATCTGCCCATTCACCTTCTGAGCAGGTTGATTACTTCCGCGTTTCACTTCAATCGTCACTTTTGGCTCGCGGGGGAAGTAGGCTTTGAAGTTGTCGTATTTGCTGGTGTACTCCACCCAGCCTTTGGGAGGTGGTGTTTTCTTGACCCGGACACTGCTCAGGACATCGCTGGGGTTCTTTCCCTGATCCAGGTTCTTACTCTGATCGCCGCTGAGGTTGTTGACCAGGTCGCTGTTCCCCTCTTTCTTTTTTGATAGGGCATAGATGCCGATTCCAACCCCGCCAAGTACGAGCAACCCTCCCAGCACGATCGCCACGATCGCACCCGCCCCCAGCCCGCCACCTGACTTCTTCCGCTTCCTTTTTTTTGCGAGGCGCATCGTCCTCATCGTCATCGTGACGGCTTTGTCGTTGTGTGGGACGTTCCGCTTGTTCATCGTCCCCATCATCCTCACGCGGACGTTTGGCCACGACGGGCTTCGGTTTGGGCTTTGGCACTGAGGGTGATGCATCAACTACCTCGGCCGGGATAACAGTGGGGACAGGAACGATCGCCACACACTGGAGCTTCGGGCATCGCACGTGCTGCCCAGCGCCGGTGTCTGGTGCGCTCAACTTCGTCCCACACCCGGTACAAATGACGAGGATTGACATCGCGATAGCCTTTGCAGACAGGTTGTGCTGAGAGGATCACGAGCCCGGCCGTTTCATCTTGAATAGATGGAAGGATACTTTCGTTCTATATAACCACGCCGCGGTCTCATTTGGGAAAACCATCCGGATGACTGCTCGATGAGGAAAAGTCTACATCACAGAAAAAGGGGTTACCAGTCTGTGTCTGCACGCCAGTGTCGGAGAGATCCAATCGCGATACGATCTCGCACCGGGATTGAACGATTTGCTAATATGTCCTGACCTGCCGAAGGCTCCTTTTCTCCCGCTTCGGCAACTGCGCAGCGAGGTTGCCGGTGCGGGTTTTCTACAACAGCGCGGGTGGGTTCCAGAGCATCGGGTATACCCTGGATGGGCGAGTGTTGACGCTCGATAACCGTGCCCGACTCGCGAGTTGGGATATCAACTCCCCCCGTCCTGATCGAATCCGCACAGAAGCTTCCGTATGTGCCTCGGCAACACTCAAAGGGCTCCGCTCGGCTCGGGGGCGGGTTGGTATCCTGATTCATTTTGCGGATGAGACACCCACTGAACTCCTCCGATTCGACCTCGCGACCCGGTGGGAACTAATCCCCTGGTCCAACCCGGATAGTGACCGCATCGTGGAAGTCTCTGAGGATGGCACCTTGGTCCTGGTGAATGAAGAGGGAAGATTCCGTTGGCGGTTGTGGGAACTGGAGACGAACAAACCACTCAAGGAATACTTCGACCTGCCACACTGGTCGCCACTAGAGCCCACATACACCCCATTGCTTGCTCCGGACAACAGCAGATTCGTCATGACGGTGATAACCGACAAGCGGTTGCTGCTATGGCATCGTGGGAATCCGAAACCTCAGCAACTGATCCGACCTGGACGTGCCCAACACCGGCGGGGTACGCACTATTACTTCCTGGCCTTTTCCTCGGACTCTCGCTTTTTAGTGGGAGCCCAGCTTGTGCAAAACGGCTTAGTCACTGTCTGGGATTTGCCGGACGGGACTGTTCGGTGGTCGCTCCCACAGGAGAAATTCGTTTGGGCTCTGGCCGTTCATCCTTCTGGGAAGATCGTGGCGGTGGCGACTGATGGCGGATCGGCTGGTCATGTGGTTCGGTTTTTGGATACGGCCACAGGAGATGAAATCACCCGGTTCAACTGGAATGCCAGTCGAATTCGGTGCCTGGCGTTCAGTCCGGACGGGCTGACCTGTGCCGCGGGGTGCAGCGATCGCCGCCTGGTTGTCTGGGACGTGGATTTGTAACAACCAGAGACGCCGGTGGGAGTCGAACCCACGGATCGGTGCTTTGCAGGCAACCTACCGGCCCGCCGGGCGACGTCATGGGAGAAGGATGGAGTGAGGGCATGAGAGGTTCGCACCCAGCCGAGACTTCTCTTGGATGTCACGATGATCCATCGGCCATCGGAAGCGGAAACTGTCGCAGTCGCAGTTCTGCGGGCCATTCGGCCGGATCGCCGCCTTTCTTGCTTTTGAGTTTCAATCTGCGCGCCAGCTTCTCGCCAGTCTGCTTCACAAAGAGCGGAACTCCCTGACGCTCACAGGCAGCACGCACACCGGCAACCCATTCCAGCTCCATCGCGCGACAGTTGCTGCCGCTCTCCCCTCCAACAATGACCCAGTCAATTCCGGAAAGATCGAGTTCGGGGATCGGCCCGAGAAGCGGTTCGATGGAGAGAAACTTGATGTAAGCAGGCGTGCGGCGAAGATGGTCAATACGAAACGTGTAGTCGGCGTTCTCGACGCTCACGCCTTGCCAGATGTGTCGAGCCCACGGAAGCGATGGAGCGATCTTCTCCAGTCGGTCGGCCCGCTTGGTGAGAATCTGGTATTGGTGCCAGTTTGCGCGGGTCATGGTGTCGAAGACGCGATGGATGAACTCATCGGGCACGTCCTTGTGATAGAGGTCGGACATCGAGTTAACGAAAATCTTGCGGGGCGTCTTCCATTTGAGCGGAACGCCGAGCATGTGTTCGTGAAGGGTGAGGTCGAAGCCATTCCGATAGTTGGGCTGACCCATCAACTTGAGCCGTTTGCTCATCGTTTCGGCGTAACAATGCGAACAACCGGGGCTGATTTTGGTGCAACCCGTCAGCGGATTCCAGGTCGCATCGGACCACTCGATTGAAGTTGTTGCCATTTTTTGGTGTTTTGTGGAGCCGCGCACGCAGTAAGCGGGTGGTGTTTCGTGTTTGATGAACCCAACCCGCTTACTTCGTGCGCGGCTCCTTTCACTGAAAAGGTTCAGGTGGTAGGGCCAGCCTAATTGTTACAGTTTGCCGACCGAGAAACTACCCTCTTGTCCTGGCAGCGATTCGTCCGCATCTTGTACAGTGAATGCGAGCAAAGGAACCCTGCTCAATTCTTCTCATTTTGGATGAGGACGGTTATGGATCTCTCCCGCGCTTCCGCGGCGGGTGGTATTGCCCATAGTGACTGAGGCAATTGAACGGTGTTCGATTGCCCTCATATGGATGAGGTTGCGATTGCTTCCCACCCTCTACGCTCTCACCCTATTTGTCGGGGCTGCTCTGTTGTTCCTCGTCCAGCCACTGGTCGGGAAACTGCTGCTGCCGCTCCTCGGTGGATCTCCGGGTGTGTGGAACACCTGCATGGTGTTCTTTCAGGCCGTTCTACTCGGCGGGTATCTCTACGCGCATCGAAGCACCGGAAAACTCGGCGTCCGGCGACAAGCCATCGTTCATCTGGGTTTGCTTGTTGTTGTTGTTGTGGCGTTCAAAGCCGCGATTGCGGCCACAGGCTCACCCGTGCCGGTTATCCCGTCACTTCTCCCGGACGATCAGGATTACCCCATCTTCGGTCTCGTTGCGTTTCTAGGGGTTGCCGTCGGTGTGCCGTTCTTCGTTCTCAGTACCACCTCGCCTCTGCTCCAGCGCTGGTTTGCCACCACGGGGCATCCCTCCGCCCGCGATCCCTACTTCCTCTACGCTGCGAGCAATGCGGGGAGCCTGCTCGGTCTTCTCGGTTATCCTCTCATCATTGAGCCAAGGCTCACTCTCGCCGAGCAGCAGTGGATGTTTGCGGCTGGGGTGGGCGTGTACGTTGGGCTTGTTCTGGTTTGTGCGACAACGATCATACGAAAGAAAGATAACGGAGAGAAACCCAAGGATGAGCAGGAAGCGGAATTGACTCCCGACAGCTCAGCTATTCCTGCAACATCGTTTGTCCTTTCCACGCGAAGAATCGCTCGTTGGGTCTTCCTGGCTGCCCTTCCTTCGAGTTTGCTTCTCGGTGTGACCACACACGTTTCGACTGATCTTGCGCCAGTGCCGCTGCTGTGGGTGGTGCCGCTGGCGCTGTATCTCACCAGTTTCATTCTTGTCTTCGCGCGCTGGCCGGATGGGATTCATCGACTCGTTGGACGAGTGACACCCGAATTGTTGCTCTTCGTTGTCTTGTCTCTTTTGCTTGGGGCGGCGGAACCGTTCGGATTGGTTGCGGCTCTCCATATTGGAGCGTTCTTTGGCGTGTGTTTGATTTGTCACGGTGAACTGGCACGAGATCGTCCACCGCCGGAGCATCTGACCGCGTTCTATTTCTGGCTGTCGCTCGGAGGAGTGACGGGGGGACTCTTCAACGCCCTGGTTGCGCCGATTGTGTTTCATCGACTGGGCATGATCGAATATCCACTGGCATTAATCCTTGCTGCCGCGATTCGACCAAAAGGCGAAGAATCGGAGAAATCCACACTACGTCTCGCGGATGTTATGTTGGTTCTGGCTCTGCTCGCGATCACTGTCGGATTGGTTCTGGTAGTTTCACACTTCATGAGTATGCCAGTCGAGCCCGACAATCCGGACGCTCTCTCGACCCGGCTCTTACGTGGCGGCTTGATGTTCGGCCTGCCATCCGCAGCAGCGTTTTCCCTTGTCCGGCGGCCTGCGCGATATGCACTGTCGCTGGCGGCACTCTTTGTGGCCGGGATGTTCGATCCTGGACTAATCGGCGATACGCTGCATATGGAGCGCAATTTCTTTGGCGTTGTACGTGTGACCCGATCACCTGACGGGAAGTTCATCCGCTTGATCCACGGGACGACCATGCACGGTCAGCAGCGGGCGGATGAGCCCGGTCGGCCTCGCCCCATGACGTATTACCACGAAAAGGGGCCGGTTGGCAGCGTGTTCGCATCACTTCCCGCTGAAAGAATCAAGCGTGTGGGAGTCGTCGGGTTGGGGACAGGTGCGGTTGCGTACTACGCAAAACCCGGTCAGGAATGGACGTTTTTCGAGATCGACCCGGCGGTTGTCCGGATCGCTCGCGATCCGGCCTATTTCCGGTTCCTCTCCACATGCAAGGCGGATAAGTGTGAAGTGGTACTCGGGGATGCCCGGCGACAGATGACGCGAGTTCCAGACAATTTATTCGATCTGATTATTCTCGATGGGTTTTGCTCCGATGCCATCCCGGTTCACCTCCTCACGCGGGAAGCCATTCGGCTGTACTTCCAGAAGTTGACTCCCAATGGGGTGCTGGCGGTCCACATCTCCAATGTTCACCTCGATCTGCCGCCGTTGGTGGCTCGCCTCGCTGCCGATCACGATCCACCCCTCTCATCGCGGTATTGGCACGACACCGCAAATGATAGCGAACGGATGGATGGAAAGACCGATTCGCAGTGGATGGTGCTGGCGCGGAGTGAAACGGATCTCGGCAAGATGACGAAGAACCCATGGGACAAGATCGCAGTTGTGCCTGGACCAGTATGGCGGGACGACTTCGCCAACCTGCTCTGGGTATGGAAAAAGCAGGATGAGAACTGAGGAGACAGTTTTGTAGGGTGGTCGAGGCTTTGCGAGCCCCACCACAACCACTGAAAATGGTGGGGCTCGCAAAGCCTCGACCCACCCTACAAAAGAAAACACTCTCCATGTAGGAGTGCAGCGACCGTCCTATTTCGCTTCCATATCCACTTGAACAGCCTGAAGGACTTCCTTGGTGGCATCGTTCTGAATGAAAGCGACCAGCTTGAGGTTTTTCAGGGCGAGTGGGCGGTCGGGCCGCGGGAAAGGGCTTTCATTCTTGGCGAAATCATCCAGGTATTTATTCAGAGTGGCACGCAGTTCATCCGGGTTGATCGCGACTGTCTGCTCGGCTGATTTTTTGGCCAGTGGGAACCCTTTTGTTCCGCCAGGCATCGCGCGAACCACCATGTGGTGATACTTGAGTCCGTTTCCCCCGACGTAACGAATGCGTTCTTCGGCAAGGGCGAATCGGAGCATCATCTTTTCCCCGGGAGCATCGAGGTCCGTTACCGTGGCCTTTGCAGAAAGTGCGCCCTTTTCTTCCTTACCGATGGTTAGCCCCAATTTCGCACCGGCCGGCTTTTCCAATCCTTCCTCGACGAGCTTGCGGAATGCGGTGTATGCCTTTTCGGCACCGGCTGCGCTTCCACCACCGGGCGGCCCCAACTTCCCGCCGATGAAGACGGTTGGTGTCCCTTCGATCTGCTCGCCGTAGAACTCCTCGGCTCGCTTCATCGCATCTGGACTTGTGAGTGGGTCGGGACGGGGGATGTGTAGATGGTACTGGAGGCAGATCACCTCCGATGGTTTGAACGACTTCATCAAGCCATCGAATGCGAGATCGGCTGCGACACACGGCGGGCACTCGGCTCCCGTGAACACCTCGACCAACATCACCCGGTCGGATTTCGCCTTCCGTCCCGCGAATGGTTCCGGTTTGAAGGGGAACGTCTTGGCATACTCGGCGAACTCTCGCGTTTCGAGTTTGGCGATCTGGGCGAGATAGGGCTTTGCCTCATCGGGTTTCCCAGCTTTTGTCAGCGCTTTGGAAACGGCTTCCAACACTGCCATCCGCGTACTGGCACTGTCATCGTCGGAAAGGAGTCGCTCGGCTCTCTTGGCTTGGGCAACAGCAAGGTCTCCAAAACCATCTTGCGAAGCCAGGGCATCGGCAAGCCGTAGGGTAATATCCCGCTCCCAGCGGGGACCATACCCGGCCGCGGCCTTGTTCACCCGATCGAGGATACTTCGTACTTCATCGGCTGGGATCTTTTTGGCCGCGGCCCTGCTCACGACTTCAAGCGCTGCTTCAAACAAGCCAGGGCCACCATCCACCTGGGACAGTGTTTCCCGGGGCTATATCAACGGGATCATCGAGCTTCTTCAGTTTCGTGGGGTACAGGTCCGTGAGCATGAGCGGACTACCTTGGAGGGACATCGACCCGGCAATCTTCTTTTTGTCCTTGGACAGAAGCCCATCAAATGAAACGAGTTCCTGTCCCTTGATATCGAGGGAGAACTGAACCACATCCCCGTTCACCTTCAACGACTTGAATTTCAGTTCCGCAACCAGCTTTGCCGAACTGCCGAGATAGTCACCAACCCATTTCCCATCCTGCTCGGTGAACGCGAGCATCAAGATGATCTCCTCGCGTCCGGCTGGCAGCGTGAGTTTCCAGAAGCCGGCAGGTGGCACTGGGTCAGCGGCTTGGCTGAGGCCACAGGCGCTGAGGAACACCACAGCGGCAAGGGTAAGACCACGCAACATGAGACATCCTTTCTGGCAGAGTTCCAGGCATTGAGTTCAAGATACGGAACTTCGCGTTCAACTGGATTAGTGTGAGCGGAAAATGATCTACCAGTCCGTTGAGAGACGGGATGGATCGGTCAAGCCATAGTTTACGACCACCTACCTGCAACTCCAGCACGATACACTTTTACTACTGCATCCGCCACCTGCTGCACGTCATCTGCTGTGGTACTAAGAACGGGATGGTGCAGAATTACGCAGCGTTCGTGGGCCGCGCTGGCGTGGGTCAGTGCGCCGCAGGCCCGGAATCGTGAGGGTGACCGGCCGATATGCAGCGATTTGAACCCGACATCGAACGCGATCCCCTCAGCTCGCAGCGCTTTGATGAAAAGTTCTCGGGGCAGACCGAACGCAATGGGGTCGTACTGGAATCCAACTTTGTAAAATGCGGAGATTGAATCAGCAGGGGAATTGGAGAAGACCGCGAGACCTGGAACTGTCGCCAGTGTACTTCCGATCCTAATCAACTCTTGGACACGTTCCCATCGCGTGAGTGTGGCTTGCCGGAGTTTTCGCAATTGCGGTCTGAGGGCTGTGGCTTGTAATTCGCTAAGGGGAGCCCACTGTTGGAGTCCACGATGTAACCAGACCTTTGCTCGCTGGTGGAGTTGTGGATCGGAGAACAGCAACGCTCCGCCCCGTCCAGCCGTGAGCAATTTCGACCCACCGAAGCTCAGCACTCCGATATCGCCCCACGTTCCCGCCGGCTTCCCTTGCACTATTGCGCCTGGTGCCTGGGCAGCATCTTCCACCACTCCAACGCCGCACTTGCAGGCAATTTCCATCACTTCCCGCATGGGAATAATGCCTCCATGCAGATGTGAGCAGATGATGGCTCTGGTCTGGGGGGTGATCGCTGCGGCCAGGTGATCGGAATCGAGATTCCAGTTGGTCGGGGAGACATCAATCAGAATGGGCTTTGCACCAATGGCATGGAGCGTGAGAAAATTGGACTCATACTCATACGCAGCCATCACAACTTCATCACCAGGGCCGACGCGGAGAGTTCGCAATGCGGCTTCAACGGCAAGAGTGCCGCTTGCGCAGGTGATGGCGTGGGGGATGCCGTGGAACTGAGCCAGTTCGGATTCCAGCGCGCAGACGTGTTCTCCGTGGTACTGCCCCCACATGCCGGAAGCAGCAGCTGAGCCGATCGCAGCCAGCACATCCGGGTCTGGCATTGGCCAGACCGGCGGACCAGCGGGTCGCACCGGCGACCCGCCAAGCAGCGCTGGGAGCAAAGGATCGCACATACAGTATAATATGGAAGCTATCGGAGAACGGGGCTAGTGTTAGGTGTTTATCTAGGCTTCCAGGGGTGGAGCGACAGCGCAACCCGTGGCTACCATCACTCGCCCCTACCGGGGCTTTTGAGCGGTCGCGATGAGACCGCTTGATGAAGCCCTGGAAGGGCGCAAGATAGTAGCCAGGGGTGGAGCGACAGCGCAACCCCTGGAAGCTGAAACCACGCTTGCGGTGTTTGAATGTCTTGACTGAACACTGAAAACTGAACACTGAACACTGGCGCAAAGCGACTGGGGGTCTGATGCGATACGGTGAACTCGCCCGCTTTGCACTTGGTGGGCTATGGCGGCAGAAGGTGCGGACGGCTCTCACTCTCGTTGGAGTAACGGTGGGCACTTGTGCCCTGGCGTTCAGTCTATCGCTGGGGTTCGGACTGCGGGCATTCATCGAGAACGAATTCAAGAGCCGCGATGATTTTTGGCGGCTGATCGTTCACATTGAGGAACCACCCCCGGACCTCTCGGGTGTGCCACCGGACAAGACGATCGTTCAGGGGGATATGTCCGAAACCCGCAGGCAGCGGATTCGAGAGGCGCTGGTCGATCGCTATCTTTCCACGCGCCCGCGGAAGCAGAGGATGCCTCTCACCCCCGACAAGCTCGCAGCGATTGCCGCACTGCCCGATGTTGTCGAGGTTCGCACCTTTCGCAACAGCGAAGCCCGCGTGATGGCAGCCGGGGCCGCCAAGCCGGTAAGTGGATTTGCCGTGACGGGTCAGCTTGCAGACCTGCAAACCCGGTTGATTGCCGGCCACCTTCCCGCTTCGGATGGAGCCAAGGAAGTTGTCCTCTCGGAACTCGTACTCTACGACCTCGGTTGGCACAGCGATGCCGATTTGGAGCGCGCGATTGGAATGCCGGTGCGGGTTGTGATCGGCGGCATCCGGAACGCTCCGCCACTGGCACTGGCCCGGATTCTCACGGGCCGAATTCCGGGCGAAGAGATGACGGCCGCACAGGCTGAGCTTCTTGAGAAACTGACGACTGTTTTGCCGCACAAGCTCGACCTGTTCGATCTGACCCTGGCCGAAAAGGTCGAGCTCAAGCGACTCCTTGAGGTGAAACCCGATCCGGACGACGAGCGGGCGAGGGATTCGGCTGCCACAGTTGCCGATACTTATTACGTGTGCGGGGTGACTCGCTTGCTCACGCGGGAGGATCGCAAGAAGGGCGGACCACTGGCATCATGGGAACTGTCACAGGGGAGTGTGTTTCTAACCCAACCGCAGGGGAGTGAATTGTTCAATCGCCTGCCGTGGGCGCGCGATGTCGAGGTTCGTTCGGCAGATGTTCGCGTGCGTCCCGGCGGCGATCTCCCCGGTGCGGCGACCGCCGTGGAGGAGATGGGATTCGGGACGTATTCATCGCTGAAGTGGTTCGCCAACGCGAAGCGCGAGGTGACGATGATCGCGGGCGGGTTGAACCTGTTCGCCATGATCGCGCTCTTCGTGGCGGGGATCGGGATCACGAATACGCTGGTAACGAGCGTTGTGGAACGAACGAAGGAGATTGGCATTTTGCGAGCGGTGGGGGCAACTCGCGGCCAGATTTTGGGGCTATTTCTGATGGAGGGGACGTTTATTGGTCTATTGGGAAGCGGTCTGGGGTTGGCTCTGGCCCGCGCGCTGGCGATACCAGCCGATCGATGGGTCTGGACCCTGATTGAAAAGCAGGCAGGTGGAGAAACGCTGGTAACGATGACCGTGTTTGTGTTTCCGTGGTGGTTGTGGGTTGGGGCGGTTGCGTTTGCGGTCGTGGTAACCACAGCCGCGGCGTATTACCCGGCTCGCCGGGCCGCGAAAATTCATCCGATCGAGGCGTTGCGGTATGGGTGATTTATTTGGCAGGAGACATCGATGACCGGAAGCGAACTGATTGCTGAAGCTGAGCAGTTGGCTCGGTCCTGCGTGCTGCTCCGGAGTGAAGGTCCGAAGGACCACCTTGCCGCCGTGTGGGGTGGATCCGGCCTGATTCCGGCCCTGGAAGGCTCGTTCCATCACTGGCTCAGTGTCGATTGCCGCTTCTTCCCCGATGGCCTTGGCTTGTCAGAAGGGTACCTCAGCGTGTACTCCGATGAGGAGGATTGTGAATCCGGCGTAGCGATACTCAGAAGCGAAGGCCAATTGGAAGCGTGTGGCGGCAACACCAAGCTGTACGCTCACCCCACGCGATCATTGCCTCCTATCGATGCTGTCTTCCGGTTCGGTTCCTCAACTGTCCACAAGTGGCTTGAGTCTAACAACTGGCAGCCCGACTGGGAATATAACGAGAACTTCAGGGATTCTGAGTCGGTGGCGGAGTACGAACGTCTCTATCAGTCCGAGTGTCCCCTATATTCGGGCGGGGCATATGCGGTGCTGGGAGGCTGGCATTTTCCTTGGCCAGATGGAGATTGGGAGCAGTTGCTTGATCGCCCGCTGCTTGTGTGGACGTTCGCAGAGTCCGAACCGTGGGTAGAAGTCTGGGGAGGCGACGGGTTTCAGGTCAAGCAGCGTATCACTTAATTCTTGAGCGACGAGTTTGGAACGCGGACTGCGGTAGGAAGAGAACGAAGACTCATGGTTTTCTGTGGCTTTTTTAGTTATTCGAGTTCGGCATTCCGAACTCTGCGATTTCAGATTAGGATGTCATTGAATTGTCCCAGGAGGAGATTTTCAAGATGGCACCGACTCTGCAAACGCTTGGCATCGACCGTATGAGCGTTGAAGATCGCATTGCATTGGTCACCGCTATCTGGGACAGCATCGTCGCCGAACCGCATAGCCACTTACTCACTGAGTCGCAGAGGCTGGAGTTGGAGCGACGACTGGCCGAACACGCCGCGAACCCCCAAGATGTTGTTCCCTGGGAGCAGATCAAGGCCGAGGCCCTCGCTCGGTTCCAACGATGAGCCTTTCCGTCATCTTTCGCCGGGTTGCGAGAAACGAGTTTGACGATGCAGCAGATTGGTACGAGCAACGCTTGGCTGGGCTTGGGGCAGCATTTACAGCCGCAATTCAACAGACTCTGGATCAAATCATTGCTCAACCTGATTTTTACCCCACGGTCTTCCGCGATGTAAGGGAGGCTTTGGTCTCAAACTATCCATACTGCATCTATTACCGCGACGAAACGAGTCGTGATCCTGTCTGTCTTTCACACAGCTCGCGATCCATCCATTTGGCAGGGGGATCTAACAGTCCGCTGTCGCTGACCGGACAGCATTGCCACCTCTGAAGTATTTTTTCCCCCTCCAGTTGGGATCGCGCCGGGGTGTCATCGCTTCAACGTCACCCCATCTCGCACTTTCCACTCATAGCCCTTCTTGCCATTGACCGGGTGCATGCTATACGCAACGCCCGAGGCCATCTTGGAGTATTCGGCGGACGGAATTACGACTTCCAGTTCACAGAGATTCCGGGAATGATGGGTATAGAAATTCATCGAGATCTGACACGGCACGTCAGGCTTGTCTTTCGCTCGCAATACGAAGTTCGTGTCGGCTCGCCGCATGAAGAGCTTGTATTGCAGATAGTCTCCCGCGTTCTCCATCCACTCTTCGCAGTGGATGTAAAAGCGACCATCCGCTATGGCTTGAATTAGCAACGTCTGGCGCATGGCGTTGCTGGTAGCTCCCACTACGGCGTTACTTATCCTGCGGCTCTCCATATCCTGAACTTCGGTCGGTGCATCCTTGGCATCGGGCCAGTAGGCTTTCCCAATTGTGACCTGCTTGAGTTCTTGATCCGAAGGAGGGTTGGGCAGTTTGGCGCGCTTGCCGAAGTGGTCGTTTACTTCCATCAGGCGATAGGGATTGCTGTGCTTGAACACATCATCGCGCAAACCCTTGACGTAGCGGGTACCCCACGTTGTCGCAAGGTTTGCTTCACTCAGGTCATTGAAAGTATGGACCTTGATCATCAGTCCCAGATAGTTCCGTTCGAGGACGTTTTGTCCCAGCGTCGTATAGTTCAGACGCCGCCATCGCCCATCCACGAATACCTCGCAGAATGTATGACTGGCAAAACTGGTTCCTCCCGAAAGCGACCCAAGGCAGGCTTCATTGCGCACTCGGTGGTTCGTCAGGCCTTTATCGACCAGTTCGACCTGCGCGGGGTCGGAACCATCGGCCAGCGGGATGCACAGGATCATACGCGTTGGGATGCCCAGGGCACGCAGTACCGTCGTCTGGTAGACCGCGGATGAAGTACAAGTGCCGTAGGTCTTGGATGCGAACATCTGCTTCCCGAATAACTCGCGATCGAGTTGCTGCTGAACAGTCCATTTCGGGTCGCCCTTATCGCGCTCGAACGCCTTCTCAAATCCGGGCAGAACCTCTGGCTTGCCATCCCGGAATCCGACGTAGAACGTGCAGAACATGTTCCGGTGCTGGGATCGCTTGAAGAGCCAACGCGAAACCTGTTCAACAACTTCCTTGTCAGTGAGTTTGTCCGGAACGATGCCGTCTTTTGCCAACTCTTGCAGCAATGTTGTGCGCATCTCATCGTCCCAGTTGGTCGTCGTGCGGGGGACGAGATACTCCTTCATGCCGGCATAGTCCTTCTTCCAGTTCGGGTTGCCTTTGATTGTTTCAGCGTTGGAATTGAACGGGTAAACGACGACTTCAAGTTCGACGAAGTCCTTTGTCTCTTTGAGCACATGGGCATCCTGATAGTCATCGTTCAGGGCATCGAGGTTATACGGCGGCATCACCCGGATTACGGCACGAACGCTGTAAGTGAACTCCCGGCGCTGCTGCCAGTCCCCATCGGATATCCCGTTGCCGGCGGTATCCTTCTTGTTCGGGTCTGTACGGTACTTGTGAATCTCGTGAAAATCCGGCAGACCATCCCCATCAGAATCGGGGTCGGACAGTGGTTTCGTCTGCGTGTCGGCATTTTGTGCCTTGATTCCAGCCGCCTGCGACCGCGTATCGCCCGCTGGCAGGCGGCCGAGTTCGATGGCAAGGATGAACAACCCAACCCCAACACACACTGCCGTGGTAACGAATTTCCGACCAGTCACGATAACTCCTTTGGTCAACGCAGCGATGTGGGGCGAGGCTGTCCCGAACGCTGCCGCTGTAGCGGATTCGATCAGTCGCGGCGACAGGGCTCCCGCTTGAGAAGTCGCCAGGAGTGCGAGGAGGCCACTCCCGAGTGCCACACCGCGCTTCGCGAGGGCATCATGCAGCCTCTGTCGGCCACGTTCGATCTGACTTTTCAGCGTGGCCGCGGGGATGCCAAGCTGCTGCGCGGCCTCGTCCCGAGTGAGCCCTTCGAGACAGCAGAGTACCAACGGGGCGCGGTATCGCTCCGGAAGCTTGCCGAGTTCCTCATCGAGGGTCGCGAGCAACTCTTCGCCAGTGATCTCGGCAAGTGGGCTGGTTGAAGGTTTCGCCCCGGCTTTGCCCTCATGCTTGACTCGGCGGTTCCGCGCGACTCGTGCATTCAGGGCAACCTGACGGGCGGTCGTATAGAGCCAGGCCGCGACCGATTCCCGCCAGCGGGCCGAATCCGCCTGTCGGGCCAGGAGCAGGAATGTGGCCTGGCAAACGTCCTCGGCATCGGTTGGGTTCCCGAGAACGCGACGACATACGGCGAACACCAGAGAGCCGTGTCGCTTGACGATGACGGCAAACGCAGATTCATCCTTCTCCCGTGCGAACCGCCGGAGCAATTCCCGGTCGGTCACCGAATCGTAAGCCGGGTCAATTGAGAGGGCTTTGGTCAACAGCCGTGTGACCGGTCGAGTGGTCATGTCGGCACTCCGGTTCTCTTGTGCGAATTTCCACTGATGGATTTGCGCTCGCGGCTGGTTGGCCGCATCTGAGCGATGATTTTCTACGCCAGCGTGAATTAACTTCTCATCGTAGTGCTGTGAGATCATAACTTGTTGGGCCAAAAAACGGGGATGAGTAACTGATCAGTCAGCCAGTACAAATTACGACTTTGTTTATGATTGAAGTGATTATTAGCGGTCGATCAAGCATGTGCCAAGGGCTTTGACACATGACAATTTGTGACAGCGACTGGTGTTTGAATCTGTGATTGGGATGGGAAACGCCTTGTAAAGTGCCAAAATACATCATCGCAATCTTGTCTGAATAGTGACACCGTTGACAATGCTGACAGTCCTGACCCGGGCAACTCAACGCGCCCGAACTGATGACAGTCTGCCCACGCGTGGACAGAGCGCGCACCCCATCTCTCATTCCAAACCACCAGGGTAAAAACAGCGGGTGGATGCTTCTTAGCCCTGTTTCAGGTCACCGATCGTTTTGCGTTCTGGGGTTCGCAAAGAAACGCTGGCGTTGTATAAGGTTCCTCCGGTAGTCGCGAGAAACACCCGATCCACAGCATTCTCGGTCCACGCCAGAGGTGTTCGCAAGGGGCGACAACCGTTTCATCATCGGGCTCGTTTGTCTTGGTGCGAGGAACGCACTCATGAGGAGGATTTCCGGTCGATCAGTGGCATTATCGCTCCCACGACGCTTCATCTGTGATCTATTGCATGCTTCCCGGCACATCCCGGTCATAACATTCGAGCGACAAGTCGATATCAATGCAGTGATTGCGGTCCGGAAACGTCTGGTCCAACCGCCACCATGGGCGGTTTTGTTCGCCAAGGCGTTTGCGATCGTTGCAGCTCACCGCCCGGAACTTCGCCGAACATACCTCCCGCTTCCCTGGCCGCATCTGTGGGAGGCCGAAGAGAGCATCGCTGCGGTTGCTGTCGAGCGGGAGTATCGCGGTGAGCAAGGCGTGTTTTTCGGGATGCTGAAGGCATCCAACCGGAAACTGCTTGCCGAACTCACCGCCAAGGTACACGAGTGGAAGACCAAACCTCTGGATGAGATTCCCATTTTCCGCCGAGTGCTTCGTTACTCCCGGTTACCGCTCCCCCTGCGGCGATTCCTCTGGTGGTCGGCGGTGTCCTGGTCGGGCAGGGTGAAAGCCCGGAACTTTGGGACGTTCGGGATCAGTCTGACCGGAGCGGCTGGAGCGACGGCAACAAACCTCATCGGTCCCGTTACAACGACTCTGAACTGTGGTGTAATCCAACCCGACGGGACGCTGGATCTCCGTCTTCACTTCGATCATCGCGTACTGGATGGAATGGCGGCAGCGCGTGTACTGGCAGAGTTGGAAGAGGTACTGAAGAACGACATCGTTGCGGAATTGGAAACAATGATCGATGTTGGAACTCCTAGGCGTTCTCGAAACCAGCTTCACCTACCGCTTGCCTGAGCTGGTCCGCTTGAAAAGCCCGGATGTACGGGATAGCGACCATTGAGTTGAAAAAAGCCCCTGTGAGTTTCTCAGATAGCCTCATAGTGTAGCGAGCCACTTTACCATCACTCCCTCGTTTCTGTCCAACATGAATGGCATGGCTGAGGTATAATCCTCTAGCTGTTCCGTTTATGTTCGCATGTCTCCATCGCTCCCGGGAGTGCGTTTCATGTCTCAGGCAATTGTTGATCCCGCCGAAGTTCGGCGGTTCGCCGCTAATCTGAAACGATTCAATGCCGATCTCCAGGCCGGACTTGCTGGTTTGCATGGCCAACTGGTCGGGCTCGGAGACTCCTGGCGCGACCAGGAACACGACCGCTTTCGGCAGGAATTCGAGACAACCATGCAAGTGCTGGAACGATTCCTGGAGGTCGCTACCGAACACATTCCGTTCCTGCTCCGCAAAGCCGAGAGGATCGAGGAGTATTTGTCGCAACGGTAGTCGGTTTTGTAGGGTGGGTTGAGGCTTTGCGAGCCCCACCATCTTGGTATTCGTGGTAATGGTGGGCCTCGCCCTGCTTCGCAGGTCTCGACCCACCCTACAAGAGACTTGCCCGAAGTGATCTTGAGATTCCGCCATGGCCGATGGAGCCGATGTCCGTTCGATTGATGCTGTCCGCGATTGGCATGCTGCCCTCGCGGAGTACGGCGACGGCTTGGCCGAGGCTTTGGCAGGTGTCGAACTCGAAATTCGCCGGGCACATGACTGGCTCGAAGAACAGTTGGGGCGATGGCAGCGGGCGATCCGCGATTACGAGGAGGAAGTCACCCGCGCGAAGGCCGAACTCTCCCAGCGGAAGTTCCCAACCTGGGATGGCCGGGAGCCGGACTGCACCGTTCAGGAAAAAGCACTGCGGCTGGCCAAGGCCAGGCTCGAACACGCGGAGGATCAGGTCGAGAAGTGCCGCCGATGGCTTGGCCGACTTCCCAAAATGGTCGATGAGGTGTATGTCGGAGCTTCCCGCCGACTGGCCAACTTCGTTGAAGCCGAGTTGCCGAAGGGACTCGCCGACCTTGCTCGCCGGGTTGCTGCGCTGGAGAGCTACTCTGGCCTTCGACCCGATTATGCTCCCACTCCGATGGGGTCATCCGTGGCCGCCTCTCCGCCTTCCCCTTCATCGCAGGAAGGGGGAGAAGGAAAGACGAACTCCCCATCTTCAGCATCCAAGAAGGAAGACCACGAGGGGGGGGCAGCACAGCCCACGTCTCCCGGTACAGGAGAAGGGTGATAAAATGCGATTCGGCACGACCCGCAGTCAGATCTACGATGCACAGAAGACAGCCCGGGCGAAGTGGAATGCCACCGGCGATGACTGGGACGATGCCGTCCGTAGGGAGCATGGCGAAACCATCGTCGATGAACTCGATAAGGCCGTGTCCGACACCCTCCGAGCCATCGACCAACTCGCCACTCTCTTCGTTCAGGTTCGTCAGGAGTGCGAGTACCAGCCGCACTGAGGCGTTTTGTAGGGTGGGTCGAGGTCGGCTTTGCGACCGAGCCCCACCAATTCCACTACGAAAAGGAAGATGGTGGGGCTGAGGCGTTTTGTAGGAAGAAGATGGTGGGGCTCGGTCGCAA
>Ga0206850_10148_pt2 | contig 18805 bp, 17 predicted proteins | sample Alteio_BWOrgCont_16_FD_152885 | JGI IMG/M metagenome (GOLD analysis project Ga0206850, IMG submission 152885) | Enriched cells from forest soil in Barre Woods Harvard Forest LTER site, Petersham, Massachusetts, United States -... | ecosystem: Environmental > Terrestrial > Soil > Temperate forest >...
TGGGGTGAAGGTCGAAGCAACCTACACCGTTGGCGAATACGATATCGAAATACTGTCGGCACGCAGTAACAGCGTCAGGCTGAGCGCAGTGATGAATGCGCTGCGGTAGGAGATCGGCGTACGGCCGAAAAGCGAGGAAAGAATGTGCTGGGTGCCGATCGCGCTCGCGAACGTCAAGATGATTTGCGTCGGCCGCAGGCTGAAATCGCACAGCCAGGCTCCGGCCGCCAGCAGGATACCGAGAAAAAGAATTTGATAGATTCGCGGGTCTGCCGGCACCCTGTGCAAAGGCTGCGGAATGTCGTGCACAGGCGAATCGGACAGCGAGAAACGAGACTCAAGTCCGAAAGGTAAAGGAAAAAGCGCGCCCATATAGCCACTCCCGATTCATTGAACGGGGACGGCGCGGTTTCTTGCAGAATTTATTTTGGCCGAAACGGGCTGACGTGAAGTCTCGTTACTGGGGACGCCAGGTCATACCGCCATCCGAGGTCGCGAAGCGCAGGCCGGCAGCGTCGGTGATCGTTGCATCAGTTGCACTGTTCGCAACGACAGTGACCAAATCATCGCCGACGGGAGCGATTATTTTTGTCCAATGGTAGCCGTCTAGGGTGCGAAGGATCGTTCCGGCGCGCCCGACGATCCAGCAAATCGACGGCGCGGGCGCCGATCCGGCAACAAGATCGACGATCACACCGCTCGCTTGCGGATCCCATCCGGAGGACGCGAAATTGTAACGCGAAATCACTCCATTCCGACCGACCATCCAGACGGCCGAATGGTCTGCCGATTTGATTACGACGCCATTGGCGGTGCGCATCAAAGTGCCAGAGTTCACACTGGACGCGGTCACTGCGGCACCGACCGCGCTGCCGCTGGTCGCCGCGCGATTGGCTCTGCCCCCTACACCACTGGCAATCCCCGTACCGCCGGGGCTCGGTAAAGCTGGAGCGCCTTCCGCTGAAGCCACGGGGGGAGCGGCTGGCTCCGATGCCGTAGCAGGGGCCGCCGGCATCGCGGAGGAAACGCCGCTAGAGAAGGATTGATTCGACTCTTCGGGGGCGGCGGCGGCCGGCACCGGGGGAGGAGAGGGTGGTGCGGCCGCGGCGATTTCCATCTTCTCTCTGTCTGATTCGGACGCACTCGCTTTCTCCATCACTTGACCGCGCGAGGAAATCGTCGCTTGATCGCGCAGCCGCGACTTTGCTTCGGCGGCGCGATGCTCCGCCCGTGCCGTAAGTGAGTCACCCGCTGACGCGACCTCAGGCTGCCCTCGAGCAGCGTCATTCATCGCCATCAAGGACCTACTCCCGCTCAATGCACCCGCACCGGCAGACTTCGGCGGCGATGATTGGTTGGCGGTGGCATCCAGAGTATTGGCGGCGAGGGGTTTCGCCTGAAAGTCCGACTTGGCTTCGCTGCTTAACGAAGCGCGTTCGACGGTAGTAACTCTGATGGCGATTGCGATAAGTACGACGGCGGCCGCACCGAGCGCTGCGATTGGGAATGCAACGCGCGGAGTCCACCATCCGCGACGGCCGCCCTCGGGGGCTCGCGCATTAGTGACGCGATCGGGCTCGATCGCATCGTCAATTCGTGCGAGGGCAGCGATCATGCTCGTACAGCGCGCGCACTGGGCAAAGTGACGCTCCCACAGCGCGCGATCGCCGCGGCCGAGGGAACGATCGTGATAGGCGGTGATTATCGACGCATCGGGGCATTGCGCACCGCCGCTATCGCGTTCGGCGGCGAGACGGCGAACGATGATTCGATCGAACAGGCTCGACCGATCGTGCTTTAGATCGCGCGTCAACCTAGTTCCTCGTTAGGACCTCTATAGCGAGAACGCGGCCGAGTGCCACCCTTGCATCCGTCATTTCGACGATCCGTACAGCATTTGGCTGAGATCGGCGGGCCATGCTTCGACCGCATAATCATAACACAGCCGAATTTGCTCCTCGCTCAGACGTTTTTCGCGACGCAAAACCTGTTCGATTCGGCGCCGCAGTTGGGTGCGGGTGCGGGTCAGGCGGCGCGACACGCTCGATTCATATTCGTTCATGATGCGGCCAATCTCCTTAAGCGTGAGATCCTCAAGATGGTAGAAGTTGAGCCGCATGCGATCGCGCGGCTGTAGTTCGGCCAGCGCAATTGAAATCGCTTCGCGCAACGCCGCGATATAGAGCGGACGATCGGGCTCTGGCGGATCCTCCTCGATCGCGGAGGCTGAAGGAAGTTCGTCGCGGGCAGCGGCCTTGCTGATTGCCGTGGCGCGTTGTTGCGCTCGATAACTATCGACGAAGCGTTGCGCTATCACTGACTTGAGCCACGTCCGCAACGAGCTCCGGCCGTGAAAATAGCTAAATAGCGAACGCCGAATGCCGTCACGTTCCTCGAGCCCGTACAGTTCCGCGTATAGTGAGTCAGCGAGTTCCCCAGCGCGCACTTCGTCGTGCACAAGTGCACGTGCCGCAGCCTGGAGCATTCCTCGATACTGCGCGATGAAGTGTTCCCACGCGCGCGCAATCCCGACCCGGCACGCGCACGCCAGCACCAGATCTTCGGCGTGGAGTCGATCGAGATATTGCGCCACCGCTTGCGCCGCAGGCGCGTCAGCCAGCGAGCGCGTCCACGTCTCGACGCTTGCTTGCAAGGTCATCGCGAGGGCGTCGTCGTCTAGATCCCATTCATCCGCCCGCCCGCGTAGCCGCACAGTCGCGATTGCCTCGGCATAAGCGTAGCGGAAGCGGTCGATCGCATCGGTCGCCATTGAGATGAGAATGATCAAACCATTGCGTGACCTAACTTGCCAGCAGGAGGCCTGAGCCCGTCAAGCGACGGCGGTCGCGGCCTGTTTAGAAAGCTGTGGATAACAAGTGAATAAGTGATCGAAGCAAATCCACCGCGCGACCCAGACGATTAGCAGCGGTTCGTCGGGTTCGTGCGCTCGTATGAGTGTTAATCCGGCTGGGTAGGGAGGCGGGCCGTCAAACACGGGCCGCGTGTATCGCAGTGATTCGGACACCTCCGCGCGCGGATTGGGCACGCGGAGGTGTCGTCCAAGAGTGCGAAGATCGCTTTAGTGGACCAACTAATGCCGCAACTTCTCAGCCAGCGTCCCGTAATGATCGAGCAACGGCAAAACGGCATCTGCCTTTGCCGGGGGCAGCGGGAAAATCAGATGGGTAAAGCCCATGTCCATCACTCGGCGAGCGGCATCTTCTTTGCCCGGTGCGGCGAACAGGCCGAGCGTCAAACTCTCAAATTTGCGCCCGGCGCGATCGGCAGCCTCACGTAGGGACTTGAGTCCTTCGGCTAACTGTTCGGGCTTACGATTGATCGGCATCCACCCGTCGCAATAGGCGACCGCTCGCTCCGGCCCCTTCTTGGCCTCAGAGCCCAACAGCACCGGAGGTCCACCCTTTTGCACCGGCTTCGGATAGCTCCACAAGGGACCAAAATTGACGAACTCGCCGTGGTATTCGGCAACTTCCTTGGTCCAGATCTCGCGCATCGCCTGGACCCGCTCACGGAGCACCTTCCAGCGACGCTTGAAATCGGTACCGTGGTTTTCCATTTCCTCGGCGTTCCAGCCGCCGCCGATTCCCAGGATGACCCGGCCGTTCGAGATCACGTCGAGCGAGGCGACCTCTTTCGCCAACACAATCGGGTCGCGCTCGATAACGAGGCAGATTCCGGTGCCGAGTTTGATTCGCTTGGTTGCCACGGCAGCGGCCGTAAGGGCGACAAACTGATCGTGGGTATGCCAGTACTCGGTCGGCAAATCGCCGCCGCCGGGCCACGGCGATTTCCGGCTGGTTGGTATATGCGTGTGCTCGGGAAAAAACAGTGAATCGAGACCACGGGCCTCGACCGCCTGCGCCAGTTCGACCGGTTGGATTGCATAGTCGGTCGGAAACATCATCGCGCCGAACGTTGCCATTGTCTGCCTCCGTAAAGATTTGCCTGGCGGCGACCTACTAGATCCTCGCTCGATCATGGGCCTTGGCGCCGCCCGCCGACTATACAAATAGATGGTTGCAAATTGCTACCGTCCAGATCTGCGCGCGTTATTTCCCTCCGATGATACCGGCCGGGCGAAAGTATGTTGCGCCCGTTGCTGTCGATGCTCCGCGATATCCAAGCTCTGCTGATATGCAAAGCCATCATTGCTAATACATTGCGTGCTGCCGCTCGGCCACCGACATATTGCGAAACCCTCATTTTGATTCACGAATTTGTCCTGAGAACCATTGACCGCAGCACCGATCCGGTTCCGTCGCAGGAGCGGCGAATCCTTGCCCTTTGGACAACGACCTGCGATACAGAAAGGACCATCAAGCCTTCACTATGATTTAGGAGGGACTGCATTATGGCGGCGCAAAATCACGTCATCTCGGCCGACTCGCACATGACGGAACCGGCCACCCTTTGGGTCGATCGCCTGGACGAAAAGTTTAAGGATCGCGCACCTCGGGTAATCAAAAAAGAGGGCCGATCCGGATACGTCTTTGTCGCGCCCGGCGTGCCGGAATTTCCCGTTGCAGGCGGTTTTGCGGCCGGTCGTAGTGGAAAGGAACTCAAGGAGTTCCTATCGCGGGCGAACCAGGACGGCGGCTACGATGGCGCCCGTCCCAGCGGATGGGACCCGGTCGAGCGGATCAAGGATCAGGATATCGATGGCGTCCACGCCGAGGTGTTGTACACAACTTTAGGCATGACGTTGTTCGGCCTGCATGACGCTGATCTGCAGCGCGCTTGTTTCAAGGCGTACAACGATTGGCTGGCAGAGTTCTGTTCGCACAATCCCAAACGGCTGGTAGGCGCCGCGTTGATTTCACTAGAAGACATTGGCGAAGGCGCAAAGGAACTGCATCGGGTCGCGAAGAACGGACTCAGAGGAGCGATGATCTGGGGTGCGCCTCCTCGTGAACGGCCTTACACCTCGCGCGAGTACGATCCGTTCTGGGAAGCTGCGCAAGCGCTCGAGATACCACTGTCGCTCCACGTGATTACTGGCAAGAAGCCGCCGAAGTCTGAAGAGGAGCGCAAGAAGGTCCGCATGGAGCCGCGCGATCCATCGTTCGTGCGCGGTTACATGAACCTGATTCATGAGGTCCAGCGATCACTCACAGACATCATTTTCAGCGGTGTTCTGATGCGCTTCCCGAAGTTGAAAATCGTCTCCGCGGAGAACGACACTGGGTGGATCCCGCATTACATGTACCGGCTCGATCACGCGTTTGAGAAGTTCGGCGCTTTGATGAGCGAGCCCCTCGACATGAAACCGAGCGAATACGTCCGTCGCCAGATGTGGGCCACCTTCCAGGACGATCCTATCGGACCGATGTTGTTTCGCTATTTTGGCGAAGATAATTTCATGTGGGCGTCGGATTTTCCGCATACCGATTCAACCTGGCCTAACTCGTTGAAGGTCATCGAACAGGATTTCGAAGGCGTGCCGGAGACGGTTAAGCGAAAGATCATCTGCGATAACGCAGCGAAGCTCTATCATATTGATTTGAATTAACTGCGAACTTGGCCGGCCGCTCACACGGCTATGCTGGCGACACCGGGGCAAAGCCTCGGACAGGGGAAATCGAATGTCTCACGATCTGGTAATCAAGAACGGCACTATCGTGGATGGGACCGGCGCCGCGCGGTTTCGCGGCGACGTTGCAATTGACGGCGATCGCATAGTCGAAATCGGCAAGGTCAGTCAAAAGGGCAAGCGCGAGATTGACGCGTCGGAACTGATTGTCTCGCCTGGATTCGTCGATCCGCACACGCATTACGATGCACAGATCTGCTGGGATCCAATGATCAGCTGCACCTCCTGGCACGGCGTGACCAGCGTCGTGATGGGAAATTGCGGCGTGGGTGTGGCCCCGTGCAAGCCCGATAATCGCGAAATAACGGCGTGGGATCTGACCAACGTCGAAGCAATTCCGTATGCATCGCTGGCTAAGGGCGTCACCTGGGACTGGGTAACCTTTCCCGAGTTCATGGGATCCGCGGAGCGTCGCGGCAGCGCTATCAACTTGGGTTTCCTTGCACCGCTGACGCCGTTCCGCCATTTCGTGATGGGTAAGGAATCGATGGAACGAGCGGCTACGCCCGAAGAAACCGCTAACATCGCGGCGCTCATCGGCGAAGCGATGACCGCGGGCGCACTCGGTCTCTCGACTACTACATTGGCTCAGCATATCGGCTACCAGGGCACGCCTTTGGCTTGCCGTCTTGCCAGCAAGGACGAGCTCAAATCGTACGCCAATGTGCTCAAACGCCAGGGTAAGGGCTCCATCGAACTCGCATTGACCAAGAAGGTTGGACAGGTCAGCGAGGCCGAATATGAACTGCTCGATATGCTCTTGACCGAGAGCGGACGCCCCGTGACCTGGCTCGCGATGGCTACCACGCCGAAAAATCCCGATCGAGCGCGCGATACGCTGACGCGCCTCGAACCGCTGATCAAGCGTGGGGGTGTGCCACAGATATTGTGTAAGCCGTTCGTCGCGCAGCTCGATCTGCGCAATCCCTTCACCTTCGCCGACATGGAGTCGTGGAACGCGATCTTCAATCAAACGGTTGAGCGGCAGAAGGCGATGTACGCCGATCCGGCATTCCGTGAGGCCTTTCGCAAGGACTTGACGAAGCCGCATCTGTTTACCGGCAAATGGCATCGGGTGGAAATTCTCGAAGTGGCCAATCCCGCGCTTAAACCGTACGAACGCAAGACCGTCGGCGAAGTGGCGGAGATGCGCCGCGCCGATCCGTTGGACACCTTCCTCGATCTGGCTATCGAAGACGACCTCAATATCCAATACACGATGGCGCAGTATCACGAGGACGGCATCAAGGAAATGATTGGCGATCCGCGCACGATGATCGGCCTTTCCGACGGCGGCGCTCACGTCGATATGTTGTGCGACGCCGGCTATGCGACTTACTTGCTCGGTAATTGGGTGCGCCGGCGCGAGGCCATCACGCTGGAACGCGCGGTCCAGCGGATCACGTCCGAACCAGCGGACTTCTTCGGGATCCGTGAACGCGGACGTCTGCAGACAGGATGGAAGGCCGATGTCACGCTGTTCGATTACAATACTGTCGATTCGGGCAAGCGCGCGCAGATGCAGAGCGACCTACCCGGCGGTGGACGGCGATTGGTGATGCCGGCGGAAGGTATCGAATACACGGTAGTCAATGGCGCCATCGTCTATGAACACGGCAAGCACAGCGGAGCAATGCCGGGACAGGTGATTCGTTCGAGCGCCGCCTGACCACTTTCTTTTCACTTGAAGTAAACTTCGGGGGACGAGACGTAAATGCGTTTCGTCCCCCGTTACTTTTCGAAAACGGCTGCCGTGGTCGGTGCGACACCTTATCCTACTGACTATTTCGGTGAATATTATTGTCACCGATTCCCGCTGCCATCAGAAAATTGGCATCGATTGTGCTCGATATGATCGCGCGACGAACTAATGCTGAAGCTGCGCGCATGAAAGCAATCGGTCGATTTTTAGCACCAGACCTCTTGGGGTTGGCCCTCGCCCTTCTGGTGTCGGGAGGATGGATTGCTGAAGCACAGCAAACGATGGAGGTTCCCCCGCCCGCGCCGCAGGGTGGACCAACGTTTCAGTATCGGCCAAAGCCAACGCCGCGACCAATCGCTCCTACCCCCAACACGACCCGACAGTACGAACAGTCTGACCTTACGCCTTCGACACCACCACCCGTCGCGCCTACGTCTCAAGCGCCACCCCCGGCATATCAGATACAACAGCCGGTGCTGCCTGCGATCTTTCGTGGATGCTGGGAGGGTAAGGTGGAATTTCTGGATTCTATCGAGCGGGAGCCGGGCGCGGCTAAGGTCGGTACCTGGACTGCAAAAACCTATCGATTATGTTACCAACGCTTGGGCGATAATCCTTTTCAGCTTACCTTTTCCGAGGCTGGAATCGACAGCAATCGCAAGATCACCAATCCTCAGAGCAGCATGAGCCTGCTTTCCACCGACGGCCGCACCTATGCGACGATGCGCGCGCAGTTGCACTTCGACGAATATCACAATGGCAATAATTTCTCGGGCGCTACCTTCCCCGTTGACGAAACGACGCGGTTGCAATGCGAGATTCAGCCCGACGGCATGCACGTGATCGGCAGCGTCCGTGGCACTCGTGACGGCGAACCCTGGTTTCGCGCATACTGGCACGCGGTCTTCGTCCACGTACCGGGATAACCGCACTATCCCGCGGCGATGATGGTGCCAATCGACCTGAGATCTGCCTTTCCCCTCACGTCCGTAAGCGGCCAGCGGTATCGACGCGAGTGCGCAAAGCGGCGAGTTCTTCGGCAAGCGGAGGCGGAGTCGTCCTTACCGATGACGGCATAACAATTTCGAATCCAGTATCTTTTTGCACACGCGCTGGCGAGATTCCCGGATGCACCGAGTGCAAGCGCATCCGCCGAGTGTCTTCGGTAAAATCGAAAATACATAGCGGGGTGATGCAATACTTCGGCCCTCCGCCAGGAAGCCCAAGCTTACTGCGTGCATCGGCGCCGCCAGTACCCCAGCCATAGGCACTAATATAGTCACATTTCTCGACCAGCACGCGCGGGTTGTGACTATTAAGAACGATATAGTAGCGACCGACGTGAGTGCTCAGGGTTGGCGTCCCCACGGAGCCCGGGCCGCGGAATTTCAGCTTCCGATAATCCGGCCCCACCCCGATTAAATTTGTATTCCCGTAGGCGTCAACCTGCACGCCGCCAATGAAAAAGACATGGTTGCTCCAGTCCTTCACGCGGTCAAAGCGATGACCGGTGTCGCTGAATGATTCAGCCCAGCGAACCACCCGCCGATCCCATCCGAATGCGGGCATCGGAATATTATCCAGATCCGCCACATTCATCCGCCCGCCCAGAAAGACCAGATCCATATTTGGGCCGTGAGTCAGATGCGCGAGGCGCACTGCCGCCTCCGCCACCGGCATCGCAACACCCACGCGCAAGACTTCGCCGTCATTCAATTCGCGGGCAAGAAAAACTGCCAGCAATTCGGAAATCGAATAGTCAGTTTCCATAATAGTATCGCCTCACCTGGCGCGAAAATTCATGGCGACGGCAATAGTGGCTATTCAGGCCCCGCCGATTCAGCCACTTGCGCAGTCGCCCATTCGGGCGCAACTCGTTGAAAGTACCCTTTCGGAAAGACCGAGCTGAAAACGATCGCGGCGACTAGAAGAGACAATGGAATAGCCAATCCCAGAAGCAGCAGATGACCAGTGATCAAAGCCATCAGACCCAAAATGGCGTTGACCGAGAACATCAATCCGAACACCACCGTGAGTATCACGTTGAGCCGTATGAACAGCGGATGTGCCCAAATCTCTGCTGGCGCCTGCTCGCGCGCGTACTGGATAGTGAAAGGAAATCCCGCCAACAATGCGGCCCATGTGACCAATGCGAAAGTTCCCCAGCTCAGACATATATTGTAGTTTTTGAAAAGCCACGGCCCGAACACAATCGTGATCGCCAGCGTTAATATGAAGTATGCCACGGTCGTACAGTCCAGTAGCTTGACGGCATCGCGGCTGAATTCATGCGCCACGATCGCGACCGCGATTATCAGCGCAACAAGAGCGGCAACAATCCAATGACCGGAGGCCGAGATCACACCGTAAGCGATCCACGCGAGGATGCCGAAGTTTGTCGCCTTGCTACCCTTCGATTGTGTCGTTTCTGCCATCGTCTCATCCACGGCCATTCCTGCTCGATTAGTATTCAAAGAGGGTGAGCAACCGTTTGATTCCGATGATCTCGAGATAGTCGGCGTGCGTTGCGGGCCCGCGGCAGTAGCGATCCAGATATTCTTGAAGCGCTTTGCTGTCGCCGGCCGCCGCGCGGTTGGCCGCATCGCTGTATAGTTTGAGATGTTCATTGTCCTGAACGTGATAGCCACGCGAGTAGAATGGATGCGCGCCGTAGGGTGCGCGCACGATCGCGTCGGCCGCGGCAATAGTCGTTTTCCAGGGGTCCGAACGCACCTGTTCATTGGAGACGACCTGATCGACTTGCACGATTACCCGATCCGCGGCCCGATACATGAATAAATCGATCCATCCCGGACCACCGAGATGCTGCACATTACCGTACGCATCGGCATGGGCTGCATGCAGAATAGTTATGTCGGGTTTGATCGGCGGCACCGCGATCAGAGTCTCGCCGCTAATCGGATCCTTGAAGACCTTCAAGTCCGGGTTGACCTGCGATAACGAGGTGCCGACGCCGCCACGCCAGGGCAGGAATGGCAATGCTTGGGCCGCGGCCTGCAGGCCGGCGCAGAGGATGCCCTCCTCGCACTCCCAGACTTCGATTTCTCCCCGCTCAGCAGCGCGGCGAAATGAGGGCCCAACCGGACTGCCGAAGCCGCCGCCCGCATAGTAGCTGACGACTTTGCGGACGCACCCGGCTGCGATCAGCAGGTCAAGCGAAAATCCCGCGTCAACGACGGTCAAGTCCTTGAGCCCGCGCCGAATGATTTGCCGCACCAGCGCCATCGGCGTCGGCTGCCCGATCGCCACCGTCATACCACTCTCGATCCAGCCCGCCGCCTCGACTTCGTCGATTACTCGTTGCCGCCGTCCAGTATTCATTGCGATTCCGATCCTCCGAAACGGCCCGTCTGCAAAGCCGTTACAGTTTCTTGCGAAATGAGCGCCACGGCAAGCAGGATTTTGATGCGCGCTGCAGGTGCGTGATGCGTTGGCTAATTCGCCGCGAAGTTTTGTACACTCCCGCGAACCAACCACAACGAAATCCTGAGGGAGAACCTTATGGCATTAATCAAATTCGACGACTATGCGAAGAAATATCATCACATCAAGATGGAGCGGCGGGATGGGATTTTGCAGATGACGCTGCACACCAACGATGCCGAACTCAAATGGGGGATGGGACCGCACGAAGAACTCTCCTATGCCTTCAACGACGTCGCCCGTGATCATGAAAATCGTTGCGTGATTATCACCGGCACCGGCGATGCCTTCTGCGCCGAGGTCGATGCCGGCAAGGGCCGCGGCGTACCGATCACTGGCGACGGCGCGCCGCAACCGGCCGGGGTTCGCGTGACGACCTGGGACCATATCTATAACGATGCCAAGTATCTCCTGATGAACCACCTCAATATCGAGGTGCCAATGATCGCGGCGGTTAATGGGCCGGCACTGATTCACGCTGAACTGGCGGTTCTCTGCGATATAGTAATTGCCTCGCCGAATGCGGCTTTTCAGGACGCGCCCCATTTTCCTAACGGCATCGTGCCTGGCGACGGCGTCCATATCGTATGGCCGCTTGTGCTGGGACCAAATCGAGGGCGCTATTTCCTTCTCACCGGACAAAAACTATCAGCGAAAGAGTCGCTCGATTTGGGCGTGATCAGCGAGATCCTGCCCCAGGACAAGCTGCTGGAACGGGCGTGGGAACTCGCGCATTCGATCACGATTAAGCCGACGCTTGCCGTGCGCTACGCTCGAGTCGCGCTGACGCAGCAACTCAAAAAGCTGATGCTTGATAATCTCGGCTACGGACTGGCACTGGAAGGTCTCAGTGCGGGCCAGTCCTGGCCCGGCGCGCGGGAGAAGAAGTAGGTTAACGCGATTGGGCGTATCGGGAAAGTCGCGAAATTCCGTCCGGGGCCGCCAAATGAATATGCGGCAAACGGATTCGAATGGACCCACAGGGGATAAATCGTGGTACTAGATAATCAATGGTGCTGCCGTCCCGAAGGCTGCTTACAAGGAGTATGAAATGAAACTTGGCGTGTTCCTTATGCCCTCGCATCCGCCCGAGCGCGGCTTAAAAGCCGGACAGGAATGGGATCTCGAAGTTATCCGTACGGCTGACCGTCTGGGCTACACCGAGGCGTGGATCGGCGAGCACTTTACCGCGCCGTGGGAGCCCAATCCCGCGCCGGACCTGCTGATCGCGCAGGCGCTGATGCAAACCACTCGAATCAAACTCGCCCCCGGTGCGCATCTGCTGCCGTATCATCACCCGGCCGAACTCGCATGCCGCGTCGCCTTCATGGATCATCTCGCCGAAGGTCGTTACATGCTGGGCATCGGCGCGAGCGGGTTGCCCAGCGATTGGCAACTGTTCTGCGTCGATGGGGTTAAGGGCGAAACGCGTGAGATGACGCGCGAAGCGCTCGACATCATGCTCAAGATCTGGGCGTCTGACGGCGGCTACGAACACAACGGCAAATACTGGAATGTCAGCGTGCCCAAGCCGATGTTCGGTACGCTGAAGCATCACATTAAGCCGTTGCAACAGCCGCATCCACCGATTGGCATCGCCGGATTCAGCCCCAATTCCGACACCCTCAAACTAGCGGGCGAACGCGGATTCATCCCGCTCAGCCTCAACCTCAACAACTCTTACATTGCCTCGCATTGGGATGCGGTAGTGGAGGGCGCCAAGCGCACGAATCGCACACCCGACCGCGCGGATTGGCGTATCGTGCGCGAGATCTTCGTCGCGGACACTGATGATGAAGCCTACAAGGGCTGCGTGCAAAGCGAGATGGGCCGCATGATGCGCGAATATCTGCTGCCGCTGTTCCACGAATTCGGCTTCACCAAATATCTCAAGCATGACGAAAGCATTCCCGATAAAGACGTCACGCCTGAATATCTCGCGCATAATGGATGGCTGGTCGGCTCGCCTCAGACGGTCACGCGCAAACTTCACGAAATGAACGAGGAGGTCGGCGGCTTCGGCACTCTGCTGCACTTCGGCTTCGACTACGCGGACAATCCCGAGCCGTGGTTCAAGTCGATGCGCTTGATGGCAGAAGAAGTGATGCCCCATTTTCAGGACAAACGGGCCAACGGCGCGGACCTTGGCGTCGCGGTCAAAGCCTGATAGCTGCAATTCGGCCGCAACCGATCAAGTATTTGTGCTTCGATGGACGCCCGGACACATTCCGGGCGTCCACGGTTAATTCAAGCGGCGTTGGACGCTTTCACGCAACGAACACGGCAACCGTGAGGTGTCGATGAGCGAATATACAGTCAAAGATCGGGTCGCGATTATCGGGGTCGGCGAAACCAAGTACTATAAGCGTGGGCAGTCACCGGTGCCGGAATTCCGCCTCGCTTGCGAAGCGATTATCAAGGCTGCCGAGGACGCCGGCATCGATGTTCGCGACATCGATGGCATCTCGGGTTATGCCGACGATCGCAACGACGCCTCTCGCCTGGCGACTGCGCTCGGCCTCAAGCATCTGGGTTTCGCCGGGATGGTTTGGGGTGGTGGTGGCGGTGGCGGCTCGGGCGCTGTCGGCAATGCGGCTGCCGCCGTTGCGGCCGGATACTCCAAATATTGCGTGGTTTTTCGCGCGCTCGCGCAAGGGCAGTTCGGGCGCTTCGGACAAGCTCCCGTCACCAATTCAGTCTCAGGTTCGCCAGCATATACCGCACCGTACGGCCTCTATGTCCCCGCGCAATGGGTAGCGCTGCGCACGCGACGCTTCATGCATCAGTACGGCATCAACCAAGAGCCGCTCGCGGCGGTGGCACTCGCCGATTATTATCACGCGCAATTCAATCCGCGCGCCGTGATGTACGGGCGTCCGCTAACGCGCGAGGAGTACGACAAATCGCGCTGGATCGCCGAGCCATTCCATCTGTTCGACTGTTGCATGGAGAACGATGGGTCCGCCGCGTTGATCGTGACCACGGCCGATCGCGCGCGCGACGCGAAGAAGAAACCCGCGTACATCATGGCGGCGGCGCAGGGTTCCAACTATCGCCACAACGCGACTACCGAGAACTCCGCCGATTACGCTTCGTCAAATTTCAAGACACTCGCACCGCGGCTGTTCGAGATGGCCGGCATCACGCCCAAGGATGTCGATTGCGCGCAGATGTACGAGCATTTCAGTGGCGCCGTGATGATCAGCCTGGTCGAGCATGGCTTCTGCAAGCCCGAAGAGGTTATGGAGTTCGTCACGTTTGAGAACATCACCGCTCCCAAGGGCAAGCTGCCGATCAATACCAGCGGCGGCAATATCGCCGAATGCTATATGCACGGTCTCGAGCTCGTGAACGAGGCGGTGCGGCAAGTACGCGGCGATTCGACCTGCCAGGTGCCCGATTGCAAAATTTCGCTGGTTGCTTCGGGTCCCATGGTCTCGCCGGTCAGCGACCTGATTGTCCATAGCATGTAGGGGGAGTGCGCGATGGCCGACGAAAAGAAATACTACCTGCCCGAAGGATTACCGACACCGCGCGCGCAGCGCACCGGGCTCGATGCCGAATTCTGGGCCGCGACCAAACGCCACGAACTCGTAATCCAGCAGTGCAATAGCTGCAAAACCTTCCAATGGGGCCCGGAGTTCCTCTGCCACAAATGCCATTCATTCGATATGGGCTGGGCCAAGGTCTCCGGTCGCGGGCGCCTCTACAGCTGGGTGCGATGTTGGAATCCGGTCCATCCGGCGCTCAAGGAAGCCTGCCCCTATATCGTCGCCGTGATCGAATTGCCCGATGGTGGCAACGTCCGCATGGTCGGTAACCTGCTCGGCGACCCGATGCAGAATCCGCCCTTCGATGTAGCAGTCGAGGCGGTCTTCGAGGACCATCCCGACGCCACCCTCGTCCAATGGAAAGTGACGTCCTGAACGGCGCTTGATTCTCCTGCTGGCGGACCTTTGCCCACACGATTCATGCGCCGGGTGTATCGCCCGGCGGTCGTCTGTGCGGGCTTCTGTCCTCCACCGTCTCGTCGTATGATCGAAATCTGATGTCCAAGGCATCCAAAATCGCATCCGCGACGCTTCCCCCGGCCGAACTCTACGAGCGCGACTACTACACCTGGACGCAGGAACAGGCTCGCGCCTTACGCGAACATCGCATCGAGGAACTCGATTGGACCAATGTCGCCGAGGAGATCGAGGACTTGGGCAAAAGCGAACGAAATGCGCTGCGAAGCAGGCTGGTGAGGCTGCTCGAGCATCTACTGAAATATGCGCATGCTCGGGAGCGGATGTTCGAGAACAATGCTCGCGGGTGGGAGTTGAGCGCCCGGAACTCCCGCGACGGCTTTCGCGATCGCCTGGAAGAGAACCCCGGGTTGCGACCTCAAGTGGACGATATGTACGTCCGCGCGTACCGAGAAGCACGCAACATCACTTTGAAAGCCCTACGCCTGCCCGATTCCGCGATTCCCGAGGCGCCTCCTTGGACCCTCGACGAAATTATCGACGACTCCTTCCTCCCTAGGCGCGATATCTAGTCACATCAAGGCTCGCGGCGAGCGTCACGCTGCAAACCGTTCAATTCTCCGACAAAGCAGGTCTCTTCAGGACTCTGCATCAACGCTCCGCGTGACCTTATCGACGATTTCCATCACGTCGAGCGTCTGGACCTTCTCTTCCAGTTGTTTCGCCTTGATGCCGTCGCCGAGCATCGTCATACAGAACGGACAGGAGACCGCGATGACCTCGGGATCGGTTTGAAGCGCCTGGTCGGTGCGCAGCAGATTTACCCGTTTATCCGGGTCTTCCTCCAACCACATCCGTCCTCCGCCAGCCCCGCAGCACATGCCGAATTTACGGTGGCGTTCCATCTCCTGAACCTCCGCCCCCGCACTGCTGAGCAATGTCCGCGGCTCGTCATATACCTCGTTGTAACGGCCGTAGTAACAAGAGTCGTGGTACACAGTCCGCTTCGGGAATTCCTCGGAGATCTTCAGACGCCCCGAAGCGAGCAATTGCCCCACGAAATCAGCCGCGTGAATAACCTCGTACGAACCACCAAATTGCGGAAACTCGTTTTTGATCGTGTTGAAACAGTGGGGACAGTTCACAATTATCTTGCGAACCTTATGGCTGTTGAAGGTTTCGATCAGTGTCTGGGCCATCGTCTGGTAAAGGTACTCGTTGCCCAGCCGACGGGCCGTTTCGCCGTTGCAAGATTCCTCCCGCGCGAGGCACGCAAAGTCCACCCCTGCTTTCTGCAGAACGCGGACGAAAGCCTGCGTCGTCTTCTTGTTTCGATCATCGAAGGCGCCGGCGCAGCCAACGTAGTAGAGGTATTCGGCGTCGGGATTGTCCGCAACGGTCGGGACGTTCATCCGTTCGGCCCACTCGAATCGCTGCTCGGTATCGAGCCCCCACGGATTGGCTTGGGTCTCCATGTTCTTGAAGGTGCGGGTGAGTTCCTTGGGGAAACGGGCCTCCTCTTGCACCAGATGCCGACGCATATCGACGATCTTGTCTACGTACTCGATCATCGGAGGGCAGGCCTCCTCGCAGGCCCGGCAGGTGTTACAAGCCCACAGCGTGTCGTCTTTGATAACGGAGCCGACAATGTTTTCGCCGACCTCCGCGGGCTCTGCGCCATCCCCGTTGGCTGGATGGAGCCTCTTTTCAATGACCTCGTTTTGATGCTCGAAGAGGTAATCCCTCAGATCGAGTAGCAATTGACGCGGAGCTAAGGGCTTATTGGTTGCAGTGGCAGGGCAATTCGAGGAGCAACGGCCACATTCCGTGCAACTGAACATGTCGAGCACCTGCTTCCACGTGAACTGATCGATGTGGGAGGTGCCGAAGCGCGTATCGTTTTCGAGGTCTTGCTTCGAAAGCTGGCCTTTGGGTTCGAGTTTCGCGAAAAAGATGTTCGGGATCGCAGTGATAATGTGAAAGTGTTTCGACGGCGGCAACAAGTTCAGAAAAACCAGAATAACGAGATTGTGCACCCACCAGGCCGCGTTGCTCGCCTGCAAGGCGAAGTTAGTGCCCAGCGCGTGCGCCATGCCGCGGCCGACCAGTGCTGACAGAGGCGCCCACCGCGCCTCCCGAGCGATCTGTATGTTGTTCGGGTTAGCGACGATTCGCCCCCCGTCATACACCAGGCCGGTCAGCATGACTGTCGCGATCAAAAGCAGGATCGTGTAGGCCTCCCAATGCGATTGTTCGCGCAGCCGTCGCTCGGGCGGAAGAAACCCGTAAAGTCGAGGCGCGTGGATGATCCCCCATCGCACCAGCGCTATCCCAACCCCGATCAGAACCGCCACCTCCATCACGTCCCGAAGCAATAAATACGGGCCACCGAGGAGATTTAGGCTAAAGCCGGGCACGACGAATGAATCCGAGTAGCCGCGCCCGAACATCGTGAGGATCTGGACCCCAAGGACCATAAACCCCCAGAAGATAAAAAAGTGCATCCACCCGGCGGATCGCTCGGCTCCCGGATTAGCGCGCACGAATTTCTTCTGGCCGAAGGCGTTAACCAGCACGGCCCGAATCCGATCGGGAATACGATCGAACCGGGACACTGGAGCAGCGCTCTGCAGTAGCTGAAACCGGCGCCAGAGCTGGTAGAAAAAAAGTCCCAGGAAAACAAAAATGCAGAGACTGAAGATAATCTCCGTTATCATCGAACCTCCCTCATGATAAGCAGGCAATCGGGAAAACCGAAAACTCCGGCCGTCTCGACGATACGTGGTTGAAGCATCCAGCCCGGGGTCTCGCGGACGAGGCGACTGGCACGCTCCAAAGGATCGGGCGTGTAACCGCGTCGTTCATGTATCGCTCCGGCGAGACTTCACGGCGCCGCCGCGCGGGCGGAGAGCAGGGTTGCCGCGAGTTCGATCGCACATGATGGGTTTTAGATAGGCCGGCCGACAAATTCAATCGGCGTTGTAGGATAGAGAAGGTCTTTTGCGATTGAGAACGCAGCAATCAAGTGTAGATTCTTTGTTTCGAAGGCTCCGTTCAGAACAACGACCAGACTTGTGTCGCCCCCTCAATGCTTGATCTTCTTCATCGCCTCGACCATTTCCGGCACCGCCTTGAAGAGATCGGCGACCAGACCGTAATCGGCGACGCTGAAGATCGGTGCTTCCTCGTCCTTGTTGATCGCGACGATCGTCTTCGAGTCTTTCATTCCAGCGAGATGCTGAATGGCGCCCGAAATCCCGACCGCAACGTAAAGCTCCGGCGCGACTACCTTTCCGGTCTGTCCGACCTGTAAATCGTTCGGCACAAAGCCCGCATCGACCGCCGCCCGGCTCGCGCCCATCGCCGCGCCCATCTCATCGACTAGCGGCTCTAGCACGGTCTTGAAGTTCTCGCCCGATTTCAGTCCACGCCCCCCCGATACGATGATGCGCGCTTCGGTCAGTTGCGGACGGTCGCTCTTGATCGCGTTGAAGCTTACGAATTCCATCTTGAGGCCCGCGGCATCGAGCTCGGCCTTCACCTTTTCGATCGGAGCGGCAGCTTCTGTTGCCTTAGCCGCATCGAAGGCGGTTCCGCGCACCGTCACCACACGCACCGGCCCTTCGAGCTCGATCGTCGCCAATGCGTTGCCTGCATACATCGGACGCACGAAAGTGCCGTCGTCGTTGATGGCGATAATCTCCGAAGCCATCGGCGCATTGAGCCGCGCCGCCAGCCGCGGCATCAGGTCCTTGCCCAGCGCGGTCGCGGTCGCCAAAACAGTCTCGGCCCCACTATTCTTCGTGAGTCCAGCCAGAGCCTGCGCCGCCGCATCGGCGAGATGATGTTCCAGGCGCGAATCCTCCAGCACGATCACCTTGCTCACGCCGTACTTCGCGATCTCCGCGGCGGCGGCATCCGCCCCTTCGCCCATGATTACGGCGATGCAATTGCCACCACGCTTGCGTGCGACCTCGAGGCCCGCATTGACCGCGATCAATGTTGTTTTGGGGAAATGTCCGCCTTGATGTTCGGCGTAAACCAGTACGTCAGCCATTTCAATTCACTCCGGCATCTGCC
>Ga0206850_10126_pt2 | contig 18769 bp, 19 predicted proteins | sample Alteio_BWOrgCont_16_FD_152885 | JGI IMG/M metagenome (GOLD analysis project Ga0206850, IMG submission 152885) | Enriched cells from forest soil in Barre Woods Harvard Forest LTER site, Petersham, Massachusetts, United States -... | ecosystem: Environmental > Terrestrial > Soil > Temperate forest >...
ATCATGATCGTAGTGGCGATCATTGCCTTATTGGCAGCGATCGCAATCCCTAACCTGCTTCGTGCCAGGATGACGTCAAACGACGCTTTGGCCAAAGCTACGTTACGGGCCATCTCAACAGCCGCGGAGTCTTATGGTTCTTCCAACAACGGTAATTATCCCGGCAATGAGAGCTCCCTAACAGGGGCAACACCTCCGTACATGAACAAGTCTTATTGTGCCACTTCACAGGCTAATGGCGGGATTGCTGGGTATACTTATACCTGCAACATGGCTAATACTGGTTATACAGTCCAGGCTTCGCCTAATGCCCTCGGCTCTTCAGGTTCCACCATTGAAACGATCACGACCGGTGGTGTTTTATCTCCGTAATATTATCCTAAAGGATAGCTTCAAATCTAAGCCCCGCCTTTTGGCGGGGCTTATTTTTGGTTTAAAAATACCCTCGAAACGACCCAGGGAATGATCAATGCGATAAGAAGACTTAAAAGAATTAGAACTGGAGGAAATGGAACAAAACGCACACGAACTAAATGATCATTGCCTGACACAGGCAAAACCAGGAATTTATTATCCCCTTCAATAAAGCCGGTTTCTCTCCCATCGATCCAAGCCCGCCAGCCAGGGATACCTAAAAGACTGATAACAAGCTGATGAGTCCCTTGAAGCTGTAATGGCAACCGTATGTCCAATCCGTTACCATCTACAACAAAAGGCAGAGGTGAAAGATCATCTCCCTTTTTCAAATAGACAACTCCAGTTGGCAATGGATTTTGATATAAAAGTGGCCATTTCTGTTTTCCTATTTTTTTCCAGCCTTTGGCAAGTAATGAATCATCATCGCTCCCCTGCGCCACGTAGGATATGCCAAGCTCCTGCAAATCCTTCGCCCGCCAGGGCGGTGAAAAATGATAATCACCCGTATAATTATCAAACTGGACCAATCCTTTATTAAACAATCCTACAGAAAAATCAGCGTTTGTCATTATGGTGCTACGGGCCCCTGCCCCAAAAAGTCCTTCAGAAGCTCCCCTTAAATCTAATCCATTAATAGTATTAAAGTCATAGGCCACCCTGGAATTTACTGGTATAAGATGGGTCTTGTCTTGAATCAGGAATTTTTCGCTGCCTTCCACGGAAAAAGCTGGAAGACCACTAATTTTACAAATTTGGGGATAGGCGAGTCCCAAAACCCCAACAGTTCCATAATATAGATAGAGCACTACAACACTCCCAGCTAAAAAACTAGCCATCCATTGGGCTACTATAATGTCCTTTATTTTGCCATTGCCTAACAAAACGCAACTGCTAAAACCCAGCAATGCCATCCCCCAGATAAAAGCTAAAATCAGCCTACCTTCCTTTTGCCATTCAGGAAGTAAAGGCATATAAAAAGCATCTATACCTACTGCCAATAAACAAATAAAAACTTGCCAACGCCATCCTTGGTCTTGCTGTACCCACCGCAATAAAAGTCCACCAGCACCAATCATTAAAAAAATACTTGCTCCCCATGTCAGGCGCACAACATCCGTGGCCCCTAATAAGGGGATCTGTTTCCATAAGAAAGGCACGGCCTGCGACAATAGAACAATACAAAACGGGAAAACCCCAAGCCAAAAAATAACACCGGCATCACGATTACGTTTTTCTTTATAAACGGCCCAGGTGTAAATGCCAGCAGCTACGATGGGTGATAAAAGAACCTTGTTGGGCCCGTTGGTCGCAGCTACTGGATATTCCGCCAATTTGCGGATGCTTCGTGATGCGGCTTGTAAAAAGAATAAGGTATCCGGTAAAACCGCAATCAACCCGCAAACAAGCCCGCTTATAACTAACCAAAGACTTTTTTCTTTTACGCCGCCTGAAAGGTAAATTTGAAATCCAAAGACCAATAAGCACATAATCAAAACTACATTTAAGCTCACACTCAAAAACATGACGATAGATAAAACACATATACCAATATAAGTTCCAGCGTCCATCTTTCGGGTAAATCTCTCTTGTAACAAAAAGAATGCTGTAAGCAACAGTAAGGACATTTGAAAATGATGATGGGCACTATGCCATAAAAAACCAGGCGCGTAATAGGTGCACAATGACAGGCCGATCGTCAATGTTTTCTCGAAGCGCTGGTGAAAAAAAATAAATAATAAAAATAGAGTCGTGAACCCAATTATAAAACGGTTAAGTGTCATGGCCTTGGGGCCGGGCAAAAAAGCATAGGTTATTGATAATGGGGACATGGGGTAGGTTATAACGTCCCCTACCAGAGGTGTGCCGAAATTATTATACACATTCATCATCGGCCACTGGCCTTGGGACAATATCCTCCTCCACTGCTGTAAATTGATAAACGTATGGTTGGCGTCATCATTGGAATCAAACGCCAGGCAGTGCGGGGCCGTAAAGACCTTGGATATATCCACGAAAGAAAACATGACAGCTAAAATAAAAAATAAAGATAACGTCCGGCCACAAGGTTTTTTAAGTATCATTATGAAAATCCCTTTCTGTGAGTGCTTCTTCAATGCGTTTTTGGGCCATGTCTGCCCAAAAAGCGTCCCCTCCCTGGGCCTGGTCAATCACTTTATGGTAAAGAAGTATAGCTTGGTTTTTATCTCCCAGCTGCTGGTAACAATAAGCCAGATAATACAAACAGGTCACATAGAGAGGAGTATCTGAATATTCAGCTAAATATTGATGGAAATAATCTTTGGCCGCGTCCCAATGTTTGGCTTCATAAAGCCGCACAGCTTTGTTATAGGTATCAATTGCGGGAGCAGAAGAATTATCATCAGGCCATGCCATAAAGCAAGGGGGAAGAAAAAAAAGAAAAGCAGCAGTTAAAATGCTTAATGGGACAACTCGCGGCATTTTTTTATTATAAACAATTAAAATAGTATAAGCACCTAATACTTACAAAAAAGATGGAAGGAAGAACAGGTCCAAGCGGGTATGGCTTGGGGGAGCTTTGCGTTCCTTGAGTCAGGACGGCTGGTGGTCCATAAATATTCAAAACGTTGTTTATATTTTTCAATCGTGGCTTGATCTGAAATGACCAGCAGGTTTTCTTCATTCCTTTCTTGGGCGGTCAAGGTCCAGTTAAAAGACCCTGTGATCAACGATTTTCCATCGATGATGGCAAATTTATTATGCATAAGCCCAAAGCCCAGATGGTAACGAAGGTCAAAACCATGTTTGACGAGATACCCACTTTTGGAAGCAGATTCAATCTCCTGGCCCTGGTCTAAAACAATCCTCACCCTGACATTATTTTCCTGGGCTTTTACCAAGGCTTGGGCTATTTCTTTGGAACTTAAATAATACATGGCTATATCTATCGATTGCGATGCTTTTCTAATTTCTGAAATAACAGCTTCCTGACAGCCACCATTGGGAGAAAAATATACTTGTATCGATTGCCCCCAGCAAGCCGAAGCAAACAAGCTAAATATTAATAGAAATACCATTCTTTTCATTTGTCTAGATTATAGCCTAATTTGATTTTTAGTCAATCGTAAATGATTTATAATCATTATGAAATCCCCTCCCCCATATGCTATACTATCTGAAGGTGGAAAGGGCCTGAAAGAATATAAAATATTACTTTTCAAGCGCCGAATTTGAGGTTAAAGTTAACATATGAAAATTAATAATAAAAAATTAATTTTTCTGGCCTCCTTCGAAGACGCTTCCATCCTTCGCAAATTCACCATTCTCTTTTTGATCACCTCCATCATCCCGATGGTCCTTCTTTATTATTTCTACACCCAAACCGCCAGCAATAAGCACCTTGGCATTCCGACTATAAACTTTACCTACGCTATGATCCTGATGGTCTTGGGCGTTTTTATCGGTTTTATAAGCATCCGCTCCCTACTGGTCAAGGTCATTGATATTTCCAAACAAAACAGCAAGGCCCTGGAAAATCTATTGAGCCCTGAGACCGTGAAAGAGCTCAACCAAGGGGAAAATGAAATTGTTGTCCTAAGCCGTTCTTTTTCCGCCGTAACACAGCGCCTAGAAGAAAATGTCCGCAGCCTCCAGTTGGCCCAAAAAACACTGCACGCGGTCATGTCCAAGGTTGGCCATGGGATCTCTAATATGGAGAATATTGATACCTTCCTTGAATTGATCCTTGAGACCTTAACTAGCGCCTTAAACGGTAAGGTTGCAACCATTATGCTCTTAAACGACAAAAAAACAGAATTAATCATTAATAATGTTTATGGCGCCAATTATGACCGGAAAAAGAAGATACATTTAAAACTAACTGACATCCCAGCAATATCCAAAATATTATCGGAAAAAGACCCAGTGACCGTGTCCAGTGTTTTTCTACAAAATAGCCAAAACCCCGCTCTAAGCGAATTGTTCGGTGAAACCATGCTTTGCGCCCCTCTTGTCTTTGGCGATAGTGCCAGCGGCATTATGTCCATATGCAAGGAGACCGGACCATCGTCTGATTTTTCAGAAGAAGACTTAGGGCTAGTCTTTAACCTTGCTTCCCAGACAGCCGTTGCTATTGATAATTCCAAACTAAACCGTGATATTGAAAAAACATATTTTGAAACGATCTCGGCACTGGCACTCGCCGTAGATGCCAAGGACCAATACTCCCGCGGCCATCTTGACCGCGTGGCTGACCATGCATTGATGATAGGAAGACGCCTTGGGCTTGACGATGATGACCTTGACACTTTAAGGGACGCGGCGAGGCTGCACGATCTTGGGAAAATAGGTATTCCTGACGAAATTTTGAAAAAAGACAGCGGGCTTTCAGATGAGGAATGGGTCATTATGCGCAGGCATCCGGAAATTGGAGAAAGCATCATCAAGCCGGTGCGCTCCCTGCAGCATCTTTGTGACTGCATTCGCCATCATCACGAAAAACTTGACGGCTCGGGTTATCCGGACAGGCTCAAAGGAGATGAAATCTCCCCCCTGGTGCGCATCCTAAGTGTTGCTGACGTCTATGATGCCCTTACCACCGAGCGCCCTTACCGCCCTAGAAAATCAAAAGCAGACGCCATCACCATCCTACGCTCAATGAAAAACCATCTTGATCAGGACATTGTTAACATCTTTTTGGAAGGACTGGAAGAAAAGGAAAATCTCACCTGAATTTAATCGTTGCCAAGCAATCATCCATCACTGAATATATCTTATTATCCCCGCTGCCATAGATCACCGTAAACGCATAGCCTTTATTAAAAAAAGAAACATACGTCGCATGGATAGGATTTTGAGGAGTAGGGTCAAAGTCCAAGCGAGTGGCATAAACTCCATCTAACTTGAATTCTTGATTATCAATTAATGTCCCGTGATGGGCCTGGATCCCTTCCTTGATCATCTTATCGTTGCTATCTTTTATATTCTTTTTAATCTCAGATAAAGGGAGATTATGGCCGGGCACCAACTGGATATCCATGGCCACGGTTTGCCCATCAGGATAAGCAATGACGACTTCTTCAGGGTATTCTACCCAGTGCCATTCGGCAGGGACGTCCATGCTGAATAATCCCTCTTTTTGGGTGTGTTCCAAAGCAAAAACAGACCTGATCGGGCATACCAAAAATAATAAATTGATGATAAAAAGAACCAAAATTTTATTTTTCATTAGCTACTCCCTTTTTAGGGGTCTCCTGGCAAGCCGCGGGATCTCCCTTTTTCTGGCCAAATAATTTACTGGCTTCTTTAAATTCTTTCTTAAATCCCCATTTTTTAATCAAGGCATTGGCCGCGCGTTCGGCGTCACAGTTCACGTTGCCTTTGCGGATACTATCTAAAACACGATGGGCTATTTCATGGGCTATTACCCCTTCAATGGGCCCAGGCGTTTTGGCCAACTCCAGAGACATCCCCAGCTTGACAATTGTAAATCCCTCTTTGCAGCAAGGAGGGTCATCCTTGGTCACAATAAATTCCGAGGAGCTGGCAAAACGGGCCGTCCCCTCACTATAAAACTCCGTAAAAAGAACAGGCCTTTGGCGATTGGTGACATTCAAAAAGTCTTTATAAGGCATCCTTAATAGAACTTCCTTGATGGCCTGATAAATGATGGATGGGGCCTGGTAAAAACTGAATTCACTTAAATATTCATTGACCAACTCAGGACGGTCATCAACTTTCCATTGGACTAATTTTTCATTTTGAAAATAAAAAGTAATCACACGATGAAAAGGGTCTCTAATAGGATCGTTATAACTAAACCATTCTTTTATACCCTCATGCCTTAAACCGCGCACCTCTTTGAAGTGATAAATTTTAAAAAAATCACTTTCTGACATGCCGATAGATACGCCATGAATGCTATCATTACTCTTTTGAGAAGACAAAGCTATAGAACTATAAAACAGTGTCGTTGCGAGGAGCGAAGCGACAAAGCAACCTTTTAAAAGATTGCTTCGTCGGCTTCGCCTCCTCGCAATGACACAACTTTTCGACTTCGAAGCGATTGGGCCTTTTGACACATACTTAAAACTATTGTTCATTTTCAATTGTCCTATCCATCTCTTTGATAATTTTCTGTAAACTTTTAGCAATTAAAGGATAGGTGGGGCCAATAGCAAGAGACGCTGCTTGCAAAATTTTTATCCGTTGCTCTATTATAGGAAAATCTTTTTTAGATGGCAAAACGATGGCAGGGGCCTTATTAGCATTTTTTTCTTCCCAATCTTTCTCCATCTCGTCAGCAAATTGGGTCAGTCTCTTTGAAAGTCCAGGGTTAGAATCTTCCAGGGCAGCTGCTGAATCATTTAAAAGGATAATTTCATCTTGCTCGTTGCCATCATCCTTGGCTTGTGAGGGGGCTGAATTAGAGAATAATAGGCAAACCACAGCCAATATTCCCAATTGCTTGCTTAGCATACCTAATTCCTCATCATTGAACATTAAATGATCTGGCAAGGGATGACGGCGTCTTCGTCGTAATAATAAACCGCGCACATGCGATGGTACCCGTCTGCAATAATGACCTTCCCATTGTTACTGTCCCTGACCAATAAAATAGGAGATAATTTCTGCTTTGACATTATTTTTGTCTTGTCCTTTGATACATGGGAATTGTTAACACCCAATAAGGGTAAGGCGGAAGCACGAAATACATCCTTGGCTTTAAAGGAGATCATCGACGCCTTTTTCAATTTATCAACATACAACCTTGTCTTACTTTTATCATAAAGCAGGCCAAGATAAGAAGCTGCTGCTAAATAGTCTTGGTCTTCGGGTTTCGGCTTCCAGGTAATTTCAATCTTCTTGATCATGTTGATTAATTTCCTGGGTCAGGTTGGACTGGCCCTACCACTTGGTATCCTTGCGGGACTTGAATATAAAAAATGCCTTTATACCGGTAATAAATTTGATTATCCACCACTATTTGCCTAGCATTGGCCGCGATGGGGTTAACAATGATTCCGATGGGTGGTGCAACGGCTACGTACTGACCTGTTGAATCTTGCAGATAAAAAGTCCCTTGATCATAAAAATAATTCTGCCCGTTAAATACGATTGAATATCCCTGTCCTGAAAGCTCAACGGTGGAAGCAATATTGACGTAAGGATAAAAATGGTATTCATTGTCATAAAAATTATAACGCGGCTGCCAATTTTTATGGTGCTGACGGTGTAAAAGCCTGTTATTGGTAGCAGGCGCTACGGCAGGCGTGGCATATACGCGAGGCTGTTGAGCTCCTTGATGAAAAGACTGGCGGTTATTAGTTTGTACAGGCAACTTTTGCCTTTGTTCAATTGGTCCAGGGGACTCTCTATGACTTGGGGATGGCTGTCTAGTTTGATTATGTTGTGGAGCTTCTCTGTTAGATTTTACCTGCGGTGCGGGTTGATTGTTATGTGCACTGTTTACAGGTCGAGAAGGGGCATTCTGCTTTTTATTGTCGTCCGGTCGTTTAGTCTGCGCGGTAAAAAGCATCACCACACAGACAGCAAATAATACACCTTTGATGGATTTGAACATCTTTTGCCCCTTCTTGAAGTTATGATATTTATTATGCTCAGGCGCTTGCACTTATATCAATAGTTATTTTATCGCCGGTAATTTTAGAGTTAGGGACAATGACCCGCTTTTTATCACTTGAAATAATGATAGTATTAAAAATCTGGATCTCTTCCACCTTGCCTTGAGCGCCCCCGGCATCGATGGTATCTCCCACCTTAAAGGGTTGAAAAATGATGATCATAAATCCGGAAGCAAAATTGGCCAGCGACCCCTGTAAAGCCAGGCCCACGGCCAAGGAAGCGGCGCCCACCACCGCAATAAAAGAACTTGTCTCAACACCCAATTTATTCAAAGCGGCAATAAACACGAAGGTCATTACACCGTAAAAAGCCAAATGCCGCACGAAGCTTCCTATGGTTTTATCAACCCCTGCTTTAAGCATGGAGCTTTCTATCAAATTAACAGTGAATTTTGCAACCATCTTACCGACGATTAAAATAATAATGGCCGCAATCACACTCATCCCATATTGAACAATGTATTCATAGACCTTCCCAATTGCGTCATGCATTCCTTAGCTCCTTCGTTACAGTCCCCTGTTTTTACAAAGTATAAAGAAACCCAGGCTGCCTTTGGATATTAGCAGGCAAATATTCTTTTAATTTTTGACGGATAAGCCTGTTTAATTCGGTCGTGCTCCCGGGGTTTCCCTGGCTTCCGCCAAATTGAAGATACGCCATATTCAAACAAATCATGCTATACAGCCATTCTTTCTTTTTTTGCCCTTCAACGTTTACTTCTTTAACGATATCCACATATGCCTTGGCCATCGCTTCCCTTAACTCTAAACTGGTTTGAGGGTGCCGTGTTTTTTCCAATTCATGGATAGTTTTTTGTAAAGATTCCTTATCAACGCCTTCGAGAAGCTTTTTGACTTGCATCACCTGTTGGACCTGCAGTGTTGTCAAAGACCGGCTTGTATTATATTCATCCGCGTGGGCGGTTGTAAATATAAATATAACTATGACTAAGATGATGGATCTTTTAACAAAGCACATTAAAATTTATCCGTTCTTAAAAAAACAGCTGGCGGGGCTTGTGGCCCCCCAGCCATTAAATGGTAAGCAAAATAAATTATTAAATAGATCCTCCATTCGGGGATGACTTTTGAAAGGGTTATTTCAAGTACACTTTTAATTCATCCCAGGTCTTTTTACCTAAAACGCCGTCTGCTTTTAGGCCGTGGCTTTTCTGGAATTCAATGATCGCCGCTTTTGTCCCGGGGCCTATTTTGCCATCCACCTTACCGGTATAAACGCCGGCAGCCTGAAGCGCCCTTTGGATTTTTTCAGGATTGACCTTGACTCTGATAATATTAGCCCCTACTGAGCCGACGTCGGGAGGGGTTTGGACAGATTCAGCTTGATTATCGGAAGAATCTGCAGGAGCCGCATTGGATTCAGAGGGCTTTTCAGAGTCTAATTTACTGGAAAGGTCTTTGACTTGGTATTGCAAATCGACAATCTCCGCGTCCTTGGCCTGGAGATTTTTTTCCAGGTCAGTGAGGCGTGATTCGATTTGGTCATTTTGTGTCTTTGTTTGGGTCGTAGCACAGCCGCTGAGGGCAATAGCTAGTATAAAAATTGGTAATAAACGAATAAACATTACATCCTCCTATTTAAATTATAAAAAATATAACATCTGGCCTTCGGCGTGACAGGCCACAGGCATTTGATTTAAATTTTATATTATTTTAACACAAAGTTAGGACAGTCCACAGTAAAGTTCAATTATTTTAATACTCCCTTCCAATGGGGCATTTACGCCTAAATATAAAAATCATTTTCTTTTCTTGTTTCTCTTCCCCAGGTTTCTTATAATACAAAATCATGCCTACACAAATCAGCCCCACCAGCTCACTTAATGAAATCTTGATTTTCGCGCGCCATGAAAATGCCAGTGATGTGCATTTAGGGGCGCTTAAACCCATTATCTACCGACAATTTGGCCGGCTTAAAAATATTACAACCGAGACCTTAAGTGCTGATCAAATCAGCCAAATGATCACCTCTGCCCTGCCTAAAGATATTCTAGACCGCTTTAATAAAACCGGGGACAATGAATTCGTGCACACGATCGATGGCCATGGCCGGTTTCGCATGTCGATGATGAAACAGCGTGATGGCTGGGATTTGACGGCCAGGCTTATCCCCATGGAAATACCTAAATTTGAAAACACGGGCATGCCTGCCTCTTGCGCGAACCTGACCAAATGGGCCCAAGGCATGGTATTGATCACTGGCCCCGCAGGATGCGGTAAAACCACCACCTTGGCAAGCCTGGTTGAAATGGTCAATCAAAACAGGCATGACCATATCATCACCATTGAAGAACCCATTGAAATCGTTTATGAACCCAAAAATTGCCAGATCACCCAACGGGAAGTCAATGTCCATACCCTTTCCCAAGACAATGCCTTGCGCGCGGCTTTACGTGAAGACCCGGATATACTGGTTGTCAGTGAGCTCAGGGACTTGGGCACTATCCAATTAGCTGTCACTGCCGCTGAAACCGGGCACCTGGTTTTTGGCACCATGAATACCACTAACGCGGCCCAGACCATCTCGCGCGTCATTGATTCTTTCCCGGCGGAAGAACAATCCATTATCCGCAATATGATATCCGAATCCCTGCGGGGGGTCATTTGCCAGCAACTGATCCCTAAAAAAGACGGCAGCGGGCTTATCCCAGCCTATGAGGTCTTGATCGTCACATCGTCGGTGGCCAATTTGATCCGGGAGGGTAAAATCGCCCAGATCAGTAATGCCATCACCACGGGAAAAAATAGTGGCATGAGGCTGATGGATAATTCTTTAGAAACATTGGCCAATGGCGGCTTGATAACACCACAAGAGGCATGTGAAAGGGCCACCAACCCAGCAAACATGTTACAGTTGGTCTCTCATTAATTCGGGAATACTTTATTATGCCTCAAATTATCGATGAATTATTTAATACCCTAATCAAAGAAAAAGGCTCAGACCTTCATTTGGAAGAAGGCCAAAAACCTAAAATCCGTATTCATGGTAAATTAGTTGAAATGGGGAGCGAGACCCTCACCCGGGAAAAAATGACCGCCTTGTTATCTCCCATTGCGCTCAAAGAAGATTGGCAAAGATTTGAAACACGCGGAGACCTGGATTTTGCCTACGCCCTTGGCACACAGGCACGTTTTAGGGCCAATTATTTCAAGCATTTTTTTGGGCTGGGCGCGGTTTTTCGTCTGATCCCCTCGCAAATCCGTTCCATCGAAGATTTGGACCTTCCTGCCTGTATCAAAGATTTTGCAAAATGGCGTTCAGGGATCGTCTTAGTGACAGGCCCCACCGGCAGCGGCAAATCCACGACCCTGGCGGCCATCATTGATTATATCAACACCAATTTTTCCCAAAAAATCATTACCATTGAAGAGCCGGTGGAATTCACCCATGTGAATAAAAAATCCCTGATATCCCATCGGGAAGTTGGCAAAGACACTGAATCATTTGCCAGCGGCCTTCGCACCGCTATCAAGAGTGACGCTAATATCATCCTAGTGGGAGAAATGCGCGACAGGGAAACCATTGAATTGGCCCTGACCGCCAGTGAAATGGGGATTTTAGTTTTTGGCACCCTTCATACTAATTCCGCGGCCAAAACCATTGACCGCATCATTGATGCTTTCCCCCCAAACCGCAAAAACCAGATCCGAACGATCCTAGCCAATAATCTCAAAGCCGTCGTTGCCCAACAACTTTTACCCAGCGCAGATAAATCCCGTCGATGGGCAGCCTACGAGATCCTCATGCGTACCCAAGCGCTGGGCAATATCATCCAGACCGGTGAAAGCATGCGCCTGACCAGCGAGATCCAAGTCAATCGCGGGCAAGGCATGATTTTAATGGATGAGTCATTGCGGGAATTGGTGAAAGCGGGTAAGGTCGCTAAAGAAGAAGCCTATCTGAAAGCCATTGAAAAAGATAAATTCGCTTGAGCATTGAAAAAATCATTCTTCCTTATTTCTTTTGTTCTTTTGGCGCTGTGTTTTTTACCAGCTCTCTGCCTGCCTTTTGCGCATCATGACACCGTAAGGTTTTTTGGCAAATTTTATACCCCTGCTTCGAGTAACCCTGTCGAACGTGACCCGCAATATTCCATTGTCTATCTTTTAGGCCGGCCACTGACCGCTGAAATCCACCAAATTATCTATACCCATGTATCAAGTTTAAGGGACCTGGGTTTAGTTCGATGGTTAACGGTTTCTGTCATTGCCATTTGCGCTGGTTTATTGGCCAATATTTACTATTCTTTTGGTTTAAGCGTTTTGGAATCGCTGTCTTTAAGCGTTGCTGTTTTTATACTTCCAGGTATTCAAGACGCGGTCATTATGCTCGCTGTCCAGAACGCGTTGGCGGTATTGGCAGTACTTTGGGCTTATTTGATTTCATGCAGGAGCTATAAATCTGGTTTTGAAAGATTTTTTCAGGGATTAACCGTATTTTGTTTAATTCTATTTAGCATGTTCTTATATCCTCAATGTTCTTTTTTCATCTTTGTTCCTGCCCTGGTCAAATATTTAACTGCCCCTTCACAAAAATTGCAGACTATCCAAATAGAAATCCTGCGAATGGCCCTCTTGTTTGGCTTAACTGCGGTTTTTTATTATTTCTTTGTCAAAACCTTCTTTTCTTTCAACAGTGCCAGGGCCGGCAGTTATGCCTTTACTATTGATCTAAATTTTTTCTACTGGAAGGCATTAAGCGTATTCTCTGAAATACTTCCCATGGCCTTTAATTTTTGGAATATTCATACCATTACATGGCTTGGTTTGATGCTGATGGGATTGACGCTGGTATTATTAAGAAGACGGGCTATCCTGTGTTTCCTGATAATACTTTCTACGGTCAGTTTTTGGCTTTTAATCAGAAGTGATTTAATCCTTCATAGGATTTTCTTTGCGACATCTGCCTTGGCCCTAACTTCTTTTTTAATCGGCATGCGTAATAAATACTTCATCATCTGCGCGATGATAGCGGGAATGCTGGGGGCACATTATTTAACCTATTACAATTCACTGAATTATTACATGGAAGGCGCGTATATTAAACAACGCCTGATGGCGCATCAAAAACCTTTTTCAAGGATCCATCTTATTTTGCCAGATGCTAACGGCAAAGGATATCTCAATCAACCAACGGTTGACGACACTTTTAATGCCAGGACTATGTCTTATAATTTTACCACGGATGGGCTTAATCTTCTTCGAGCGGCAATGAAAGAGGATGGAATTCCAACTTCAATGAAGGTTTATTCTTGTGAAGACGTGCAGCAGAAATGTGTTAAACAAAATCACAAAGGCTACCAACTCTTAGTCACCCACTCCCAAAAAGGCCAACCAGTTTATTACTCCCCTAACATGGTCCTTATTGACATGAGCCAGCTTTAATTTTTCAAACCATCCAAAGACCAGATGCTGGCGATGGGCGTGATCCTGACAACCACTGGTGAAAGGCTGCCAATTCCCTCAGCCCTGAAACGCGCGATCATGGCAGGATCTACGTTTATTTCAACACCATTACCGTCTTTGCTGACCTTCCAGCGCATGCCGTTGGACGTGTTTAAGTCGATACCGCCGGGCGCTTGTAATGCTAAAGCTGCATAATCCTTCCGAGGTTGTGTTAAAATTGTTTTAGCTCTCCTAGTTGGTGGAATGTTGTCTTCCCTAACCACAATGGGATCTTGACGGTCTCGCAAAAGAACGCTATATGTACGGCCACTTATTTCAAATCTATGCATAAAAAAAGGAAGAAAATTTTCCAGTTCTCCCCATGTTAAAGCAGAGACGGTCCTATTGTCACGATTTATCTGATAAATGAAACGTGTATTTGGAGATAATTCGGGCCTTAACTCAGTGATGTCTTTACCCTCATCCCTTAAATGTAGTTTAGGAAATGCAGCGGCAACATATTTCATCACGGATGGCTTAGCAAAATTAAGATACTTATGCGAAGTATCCGCGGCTATTCCTGCCTCGATAATTTTAATATCGTCTTTGTTAAGTTTGGCATCCCAAATACCCCGCTCATCCAAGACCTGAAGCGGTTTTTTTTCTGCCACCATTTGCATCGCGGCATCGGACCAATTCTTTAAACCTTGAAACCATTGACTTATAATCTCACTAGCCTTTTCTTGTCCTCCACCACAATCAATAATTGATTCTTTTTGGTTTATTTTAAACGGGGACCTTTCTGAATTAGTTACTGCCACTACAAACTTTGAACCCTCTATGGTCACATGATGGTTTGACGTAAGTTCACGGCTAATGTTGTAATTTAAGAGCATTTTTGGTTTTCTTGCCCATCTTACAGCATCCTCAGTTTGTGCCATCATTTCAATGGCCCATAAATCTGGACCAACCTTAAGTAAAACCTTTCTAGGAACCACTACCTCCCAACTACTTTTAATAGATATTGTTTGAATATGCTCAGCTTTTACTCTCATCGCAAAGTCAACTATTGTAATGTTCTTAGAACCATCCGCATAATTCAGGATATAAGCTTTAGGATTTTTAAATTTAGATAAAATTACTAAATTTTTCCAATACTCAGCTCCTCTTCCTGCATTGTATTCAATGCTGTCGCCAGCTTTTATCCCAATCATATTTAATTTAAAATCTTCACTCATCCACTGCTTTTCATATAAATCTAAAATATTGCGAGTTCCCTCAAAAATTTGAAGCCGAATTCCTCTTTCACCTGCCCAAGATTTTGCCGTATCGTCCGAATTAAATACTCCTCCATAAAGTGCCTTTTGCCAGCTCCCCTCAAGGTCACGAAATGCTGCCATCGGAGGTTTGGGCCTATTTAAAGCTGTGAATGCAATTGTCGCGAAATCTACCAGGGGTTCTCTTATAGTATCAACTAATTGGGCTTCGTTTTCTGGGGTCAGTGGCTCAACTATTGGATTGGCTGCAACGGTATTTAAAATGGCTGTCCCGCCGGAAAAATATTTCCTGGGCACTGTCACCCCTCCCTTACCCTCCCCATCAAGGGGAGGGAATACTTCTTCTTTAATATAGTTAAACACGCCCTTTTTATAGGCTTTCAAGTATTGCTCGTAAATTTGATCTGGAGATAGGTCTTGTTGAGGGCGCATGATGCCTTTGACCTTGGATTGATTGGCGTATACTTGATTTAATAACGCTTGTTTCAGGTTCCTTTTGTACCAGCTGGAAAGAATAATGGAATTAAATATCTGGCGAAGATTGGCGAAGTTTTTGCCGGTGTTCACTTCTTTTTCGAGTTGGGGAAGGATGATTTGGCGGACGATATTGGAGCCTAATTGATTTATACCTGTAGGGGCAGGTTTAGAACCTGCCCCTACGTTATGTTTTAATGTTGCTAGATAGTCTTCTTCTAACATGACCTTTAAATGGCTGTCGACTACAAAGGCGGTTTGGTTGTGTTCGAAGACTTCTGCCCTATCTGCCATGATCCAGACTTTATTGAAGGTATTCACTGGTACTTGGGTAGTACCGTACATTTGTTGGGCTTTTGTGTATACTTTGTCCCAAAACGTTTTGCCTAATTTTTTTTCCGGGTAAATAAGTGAAGCAGTGATTTGTTTTAAAATGTAGTCCTGCTCTAATAAGTCACGGCCCATGTCGGTTTGGCCTAAGACATCAGGGATGATCTTGTTTTTTTCATAGGGGGATAGGTTGACCCAGACATCTTTATCTGGAATGGCTAAACTGGCTAAGAAGTATTTGATGAGCTTCTCACCTTCTTTTTTCAAAGGCTCACCAGACATCTTGTCCTGGCCGACATCAACTATAAAATCAAACAGGAAAGGATCGTCTTTATGGACAGTTAAACCCTTGATAATTACCGGTTGATAGGCAGGGCTGAGATTGACCATGGTGCCGGGCAAAGGCAGGCTTATGCTATCGGCATGGGCAGGAAGTGGGCCTAAGCTGGTCAAAAAGAAACAAAAAATGATTGGTAGACAGAAAGATTTTTTATACATCATTTTTTTTGGGAAAACGTTACCTTTATTAAAGGGTAACATATATTTTAGGATTGTCAAATTAGGCAGGATGAATGGAATTAAAGCTAATTTTTAACTATAAATGACCTTTCAACAGGAGCGAATTTGATTCCTGCAGTAGCAAAACGCCTTTTGATTGCTTCTAAAATGTCGCATTTTAATGCGCCTGCCATAAGGCTGTCCGCGCACCAAACGCTTAAGGTCAATTCAACCCCTGAACCGTCTAAATGCGTTACCGGACATCCATCTATTTTTTGAGTTTTAGGATTGCTATGGGCAATTTCAAGAAGTATAGCACGTGCGGCATCAAGATCTGAATCATGGCTGATAACAACAGCAACTGAACAGATGGCCCGCGTGCTGTCACGGGTCAGGTTTATCGTGGTTTGGCTGGCCATAATGCTGTTAGGCACCATCACACGGCGATTATCATCTGTTTTGATGATGGTATAACCAAGATTTAAACTTTCGATTTCGCCGGTTTCCAGGCCTGTGGGTGCCGTTACCTGCAGGCGATCACCGACATTAAAGGGGCGATAAAGCAATAATGAAATGCCTGCGATAAGATTCCCCAGGGTATTTTGAGCGGCCAGACCAGCGACCACAGAAAGTACACCAACGCTCGCCAGTCCCGCATTACCCAAATTAGACAAGGCAGGGATAAGATGGGCATAAATGAAAAACATGACGATATAGACGATGATCTGGGCTAATTGGGATATGAATTTAACGCGGGTGCGGTCAATGTGAAGACGCGAACCCCTGGCCAAGGCACGTTCTACGGCCAGGCGCAGCATGCGGTTAATAAATGCCGCAAAGACCAGCAAAACAACGGCATAGACGACCGCGCCTTCAAAAGTAGAGGGATTGACGATATTAATGTATTTAAATTGAAAAGGCATAGCAATAATATACCATAAATAAAAAGGACAGCCTATACAAAACAGACTGTCCTTTTTAGGTGTAGGCATTAGACATACCTTATTCATCCTCCTTAATAGATACGCAACCGGTTTGTCTTTTTCCTACCTGGACTATCCGCGTTAAGATAATCCGTGATCACAGCATCGATATCGCCTTGATCAACGCCTGCCTTCTTGGCGGTATCAATGAGCTCTCGGCAAGTTTCATACTTTTGGGCGACCAGCGCCTCTTTTAAATACACCAAGGCAGTCACTTTCAGTAATTGACCTGTACCTAAAGCCTGATCTTCATTCACCAGGACATTGTTTTCCATTTTTTATCACCCCCCTCCTTTTAAATTTGAACTCCCCTAACCCCTCTTTGTATTAAAGAGGGGAAGGTTTTTTCAATAAAAAAACCACCGACTTTTGAGGATCGGTGGTTTGAATTGACTGCTTAAATTATTTAATTAACGATTCAACACACACCCTCCCCCGTTAGCTTTCTCCATGCGGAAAGCATATAACAAGGTACGTGATGTTTTTGAATGGTTAAGTTGTTCATGACTTTTATAATATAACACATGATATCGACGATGTCAAATTTTTCTATATTTCCAGGCCAAAGCGCATGCCGAATTCTTCGGTATTATTTTTGGGCTCATATAAAGTCGCTCCAGGAACATTAGGATCAGGTTTACTCTTGGATTCTGATATATGCCAATAACGATAAAAAGTTTCAGCAAACGCAGTGCAATACTTGAAATAGTAATTTAACCTTATTGAAGCCCTTAAACCTTCTCCGTCCTTTTGGGCAACAACAAGGGTACCATAACCAGGAAAACCGAAATCCCCTAGTTCATCCACCTGCCTGCCACGGATTAAATAATCATACTCAAGATTGCTTTCTACACTATATTGGCTATTTTTCTGATAAACAATATCTGCCCCCAAAGGCAGGTAATAATAATGCGAATACCTCCTGTCCCCTTGAAAAGTAACAGGACCTATCGTAGTGGTCAAACCTTCTGAATTATCTTTCAAATACCTATACCCATAACCAAAATATCCTGTTGTCCTCAAATTAGCATATGGATAAATATCCTTGCCTACCACTCCCCTTAAATCAAAGGTCTTATCCTTTATCCCAGAAGGCCCTTGATTAGAAGGCTGTGTATCAAATTTTCCACTCGCCCATTGGGCTTGCAAGCGAAACATATTAATCGCCCAATCAGGTTCGTTTAGGATCCTATACGAGTATTTGGCATTATATCCAGTCAAGAACCCATGCTGATTCATGGCCTTGGGAGCATCATATTTGGCCCAATACAATTCAGGGCTAAATTCAAATTCATTTCTTCGGGGGTTAAGGCCACCTAGAACAGGAGTGTTTTGATTATTAACAGTGTTAATACTATTAACAACAGGTTGGGAAGCTATTGTTTGATTATTAAAAGATGATTCTATATTATCTAAGGCTTGGTTGACTAATTGCAAATGAGCATCTTGCGGAGACACGGTCTCTGAAACTAAATCATCCGCCCTACCAATGGAGCTGCCCAGAAAACATGCCGTCGAGGCTAATATAATCAATAAATATCGTCTCATAAGATACAACTATTTTGTATCTTTTATGCCACCCCGACAAGAAAAATCTCGTATTTTTTATATTGTCTTTAAATTAAAAATTCAATAATTTACTGCCACTGAATTAGAAGGAGCACTTTCGTTATTGTTTGAATCATGGGCTGTAACATAATAATTATAAGATGCACCTTGCGCTATATTTGCATCCTTATAGGAAGCTGACGCAGTGATAGTA
>Ga0206850_10187_pt1 | contig 18761 bp, 15 predicted proteins | sample Alteio_BWOrgCont_16_FD_152885 | JGI IMG/M metagenome (GOLD analysis project Ga0206850, IMG submission 152885) | Enriched cells from forest soil in Barre Woods Harvard Forest LTER site, Petersham, Massachusetts, United States -... | ecosystem: Environmental > Terrestrial > Soil > Temperate forest >...
GTTGTTTCGCAAAGGTATTTTGGCAAAACCAACCGCTAGTTCATGGTTCCGAAAAAGAAATGTGCGTGCTGGGAGATGAATTGGCTGCGGATTGCATCTAACCCTCAGGTTACCGATTGTGACCTGCGTGCTTGTTTTAGAGACCATATCGTTCGAAGTTTTTCCATACGACGTATGACATTGCTGACATTGCGAGCCGACTCGCCTTTTCCCTGCTTAAGGGAGGAAAATCATGGAATTTTTTCGCTTGCGCCTGGTGGCGGCCCTCCTGGCGGGAATCACACTCATTTCGGTTGGATCGACATATTTCGATGTGCTGGCGCATAAACATACGCTACGCAGCGACTTAGCGCGGCGTACGCAATGGTTTGGGGCGGGGCTGCAATCGCTGATCGAACAACAGCTTGCAACGGGACGGCAGGAGGATTTGCCGCGGCTGCTGCAACAGCTCAGGCAGTATCCGGATCAACCCAGCCTGGCGGTGTATGACACCGGAGGCACGCTGCTGGCTTCTACGGGAAATGTTGCGCCGTTGCATGGCACGCCGACCGAGCTGCTCAAGCGGCCGCTGACGGCCGGGTTGGAGTCGAGTGTATTTGTGAAGGTGCCGATGGGGGACGCGCGCAATGTTGCCGCGCGGCCTTCCGAACCGCTCCGGCTCTGGTACGAAGATGCCATTCCTCTGCATGACAGACAGCGGACGGTGGGCGCGCTGGTGATGGTGAGCGACGCGGACTACATCCGGCTGGAAGGGGTGGATGTCTGGCGGCGGAGTTTTTTGCGCATCGCGGCGATGGTGGTGCTGGTTGTAGTGGTGACGCTGGTGATGGTGCGCTGGTTCCTGCTGCAGCCTTTGACGCGGGCCGCGGATTGGCTGCGCCGGCTGCGGCAGGGGCATGCGGAGGTTGAAGACGGGGCCAAGGAATTTGGTTATCTGCTGCCGCTGGCCAATGAGGTTACTTCGCTGGCGGAGAATCTGACCAAAGCTCGAGCTGCGGCGGAGGCGGAGGCGCGTCTGCGCGATGCGGCGGAGCATGTGTGGACAGCGGACCGGCTGGCGGTGCATGTGCGCGAGCGGCTGGGCAATGGGAAGCTGTTTGTGGTTTCAAACCGCGAGCCGTATATGCATGTGAAGCGCGGGACGGAAGTGGAATGCGTGGTGCCTCCGAGCGGGCTGGTAACGGCGCTGGAGCCGGTTCTGCAGGCGTGCGATGGGACGTGGGTAGCGCATGGAAGCGGTAGTGAGGACAAGGCGTTTGTGGATGCGCATGACCGGTTGAGGGTGCCTCCGGATGAGCCGCGATATACGCTGCGCCGGGTGTGGCTGAGCCCGGAGGAAGAGTCGGGATACTACGAAGGATTTGCAAACGAGGGGCTTTGGCCGCTCTGCCATATTGCACATACGCGGCCGATCTTTCGCGCCAGCGACTGGAGCTACTATCAGCGCGTGAACGCCAAGTTCGCCGAGGTTCTGGTCAAGGAGATGGAGGGCACCGAGCATCCTGTGGTCTTTGTGCAGGATTATCACTTTGCGCTGTTGCCGCAGATGATCAAGAAGGCGCGGCCGGATGCGCGGGTGGCGATTTTCTGGCATATTCCGTGGCCGAATGCGGAGTCGTTCGGCATCTGCCCGTGGCAGGCGGAACTGGTAGATGGGCTGCTGGGAGCGGACATTCTCGGCTTCCACATTCAATCGCATTGCAATAATTTTCTTGAGACGGTGGACCGGGTGCTGGAGGCTCGGACGGACTGGGAGCACTTCAGCATTCGGCGCGGCGGACATCTTTCGCTGGTACGGCCGTTCCCGATCAGCGTGGCGTGGGATGAACATGACACGGATGAACTGCGGTACCGCGGCGACCGGCCTGGGTTTACAGGTGGTCCGGCGATCGTGACGGATGCTGCGTTCGTGGAGACGAATGGCCGCGATGATGCAGAGGATACTACGCATGGTCCGCTGCATCGCGAGCTGGGCATTGAGGGGAATCATCTGCTGCTGGGCGTGGACCGCATGGACTACACCAAGGGCATTCTGGAGCGGCTGCTGGCGGTGGAGTATCTGCTGGAAGAGCATCCCTGGTATCTGGAGAAGATTGTCTTTGTGCAGATTGCCGCGCCGAGCCGGACTCGCATTCCCAGTTATGTGGGGCTTCGGACGAATGTTCAGGAGACGGTGGAGCGGATCAACAAACGCTTTGAGACTGCGCGCTGGAAGCCGGTGATTCTGATCGAGCGGCAGTGCAGCCATGAAGAGGTGAGGCGGTATTACCAGGCTGCGGATGTGTGTCTTGTGACTTCGCTGCATGACGGAATGAATCTGGTGGCGAAGGAATATCTGGCGGCGCGGAAGGATTGCGACGGCGTGCTGATCCTGAGCCGGTTTACGGGTGCTGCGCAGGAGCTAAGGGATGCGCTGCTGGTCAATCCTTACGATGTGGTGCAGGTGGGCGAGGCGATTCGCACCGGCCTCGATATGAGCCTTGGTGAGCGGCGCCTGCGCATGGAGAGGATGCGGCACCAGGTAAAGGAGCATAACGTGTATCGCTGGGCCTCGAATGTGCTGACGGATGTTTGCGCGGTGCGGTTGGAGGATGAGGCGTCGAAGTACGCTTCAGACCAGGTGCAGCGCAAGTTGGCTTAGGGCTTGCGCATGGTTGTTGGAGTGAAAAGGACGAGGAGTACGGTATGACACCGGTGATGGAGTGTGACGCGGAAGCATCGATTGAAGCGCTACCCGCCGAGGCGCGATTGGATACGTTTTTCCGATCTGTCGCCGGGGCTTATACGAGCGTGCTGCTGGTCGACTTTGATGGGACGCTGGCTCCGTTTCGTGTTGATCCGGCGAAGGTGCGGCCCTGGGCTGGCGTGACGCGATTGCTGGAGGGAATTCAAGCGAGTGGGCGAACGCGGCTGGCTCTGGTTTCTGGCCGGCCGGCGCGGGATGTGGCCAGGCAGCTTGGGATGCCGCAAATTCCTGAGGTGTGGGGATTGCATGGCGCGGAGCGGCTTTGGCCGGATGGGCATATGGACGTTGAGGTGCTGCCGGAGGGCCAGATTCATGCATTGCATGCGGCGCGCGTGGCGGTGCGGGAGTCCGGCGTTGTGGAACAGCTTGGTTTGCGGGTTGAGGAAAAAGGAAATGCGGTCGTAGTGCATTGGCGCGGCAAGACTGCCGGAATAGCGCACGCGGCTCGTGATCGCATGGTGGCGGTATTGCAGCCTTTTGCGAAGAGCGATGCGCTGGAGATGATGCTGTTCGACGGCGGGGTGGAAGTGCGGTGCGGCCGCGACAAAGGGGATGCGGTGCGGCTGGTGCTGGAGGAGATGGATGCCAATGCGCCGGTGGCTTATCCCGTAGCTTATCTGGGGGATGATGTGACGGATGAGCATGCCTTTGAGGCGCTTGGGCAGCGGGGTTTGAGCATTTTGGTGAGGCGGGTATGGCGGCCTACCGCTGCGCATATGTGGCTGCGGCCGCCGGCGCAGTTGAGGGAGTTTCTTTCGCGATGGCTGGCTGCGGTCGAGGGCTGAGCCGGGCGCGTCCAAGCCTTAGGGCGGTTATTCCTTTTCTTTTACCTTTACGACAAAGTAAGTCACGGTGCCGCCTTTTGGGATGAGCATCTGGTGCGGCGTGTTGGCTGGGATGTGGATGACGTCTCCTTTAGCCAGCTCGGTGCTATTGGGGTGGAGGATGGCGCTGCCGTGCAGTTCGCCGGGACTGAGGGTGGTGGGGTTGGCGAGTTCGCCGCCGGAGAGAAGGGTGGCTGAGCCGTCGACGATGATGAAGATGTCGGCGAACTTCTCGTGCAGCTCGACTTGTCCGTTCTGATTGCGGAAGGCGAGCATGGTGTAGTCGACGCCGTACTTCTGCAGTATGTCGCTGGCCTGGCCGTTGTTGGTGGCGGCCTTTTGCTCAAGCGATTTGGAGTGTTCGAGCAGGAGCTGGGGCGTGTAGTGATCTACTTGCGCGGGGGCCTGTTGCGCGGCGGTTTGGGCGGTTGCATCCAGTGTGCATAGAAGAATGGCTGCCAGTGTTATGCCGATGGTTTTCTGCATGGGCTCCTTGCCTCGGTCTGCTTTTGCGCAACGATAGAGTTGGAGCGGAGGGGATGTCAACTTCGCGCTGCTCATACTGCGTCAATTAGTCTTGAAGGGCTGGCTTTGATGGGCGCATTCATCAGGCTCTCGACCGTCTCGAATACACTGGGCTCGAATACACTTTGGACTGAGGAGCAACTTTCATTCCACCGATCACGCTTACTTCTGTGCTGGAGCAGGATGGCCTGGACATGGCCGCGGTGGCGACGCATGCGCCGGGGCCGACGGGTCAGCTTCCGATTACGCCGGAGATGCTGCTGACGCAGCCCTCTGGGAATCTCTTTGGGCTGAGCATGAATGTGGGCATGGGGTGGAGTCCGGCGCATGTTCTGGGGCCTGAAGTGCTGATTCTGAGCACACATGGCGGGGTGCGCGCGCCGGATGGAACGCCGATTGCGCTGGGCTTTCATACCGGGCATTGGGAGGTTGGTCTCTTGGTAGCCGAGGCGGCGCGCGAGGTGACGGCGCTCAATGGCGTGCCGTTTGCAGGCGCTTGCACGGACCCGTGCGACGGGCGGACGCAGGGGACGACGGGGATGTTCGATTCCCTTCCCTTTCGCAACGATGCGGCGATGGTTTTGCGGCGGCTGATGCGGTCGTTGCCGACGCGGGCCGGAGTGCTGGGTGTGGCCACCTGCGACAAGGGCTTGCCGGCGATGATGATGGCATTGGCTTCTGCGGGCGCGATTCCTACGGTGCTGGTGCCGGGAGGCGTAACGCTGCTGCCGGAGAACGGCGAAGATGCGGGCAAGGTGCAGACGATTGGCGCGCGCTATGCGCAGCAGCAGATCACGCTGGAGTATGCGGCGGAGATGGGCTGCAGGGCTTGCGCTACGCCTGGGGGCGGATGCCAGTTTCTAGGCACGGCGGCTACTTCGCAGGTGATTGCGGAGGGGTTGGGCTTGGCGCTGCCGCATAGCGCGCTGGCTCCTTCCGGGCAGCCGATCTGGCTGGATGCGGCGAGGCGTTCTGCGCGGGCATTGTTGCGGCTGCGCGAGCTTGAATTGAGCACGCGGGATGTGCTGACGCCGGCCGCGGTCAACAATGCGATGGTGCTGCATGCTGCGTTTGGCGGGTCGACGAATCTGCTGCTGCATGTGCCTGCGATTGCGCATGCGGCGGGGTTGCCGAGGCCGGTGGCGCAGGACTGGGCGCGCATCAATCGCCTGGTGCCAAGGCTTGTAGATGCGCTGCCGAACGGGCCGGGAAATTTTGCTACTGTGCAGGTGTTTCTGGCAGGTGGTGCGCCTGAGGTGATGCTGCATTTGCGGCGCGCCGGGCTGCTGGATACGAGCGTGACGACGGTGACTGGAGCGAAGCTGGATGCGTGTCTCGACTGGTGGCAGGAGAGCGAACGGCGCCATGCTCTGCGCAAGAATTTATTGGAGCGCGATGGGATCGATCCGGACGATGTGATCATGAGCCCGGATCGGGCGAGATCGCGCGGGCTGACTTCCACGGTTTGCTTTCCGGTGGGGAATCTTACGCCGGATGGGTCGGTGATCAAGAGCACTTCGATCGATCCATCGATGATTGGGGCGGATGGCGTGTATCGGCATCTGGGCCCGGCGAGAGTCTTCATCACTGAGGCTGAGGCGATTCATGCGATCAAGAATGGCATGATCGTGGCCGGGGATGTGATGGTGCTGATCTGCAGCGGGCCGCTTGGCGCGGGCATGCAGGAGATTTACCAGATTACGGCCGCTTTGAAGGCGCTGCCTTTCGGCAAGCATGTTGCGGTGTTGACGGATGCGCGCTTCAGCGGCGTGTCGACTGGGGCCTGCATTGGCCATATATCTCCTGAGGCATTGGCTGGTGGCAACATCGGCAAGGTGGTGGATGGAGACCTGATTGAGATTGTGATCGATCGCGGCGAGATGACGGGGGCTGTGAATCTGGTTGCAGGCGCGGGCGATCCAACGAATGGCGACCAAGCGAGTGTTGATAACGGAACGGCGGAGCTGGCTGGACGATCGCTAAGGAATGACCTGGCTGCGCATCCTGAATTGCCGAACGATACGAGGCTTTGGGCCGCGTTGGTACAGGCGAGCGGCGGTGTTTGGGGCGGGTGTGTTTACGATGTGGAGTCGATTGTATCGACGCTCGATCGCGGACGGCGAAGCGAATCGCTTTGATTGCGATGCAAGTGAATTGAATGCAGGGTGCGGTTTCAAATAAGGAGATTTTACGGTGATTTTATATCGGACCAGGCGCGGACTCGTGGTGGAAGAGGGCGGCGCTTACTATGACCTCGATGAGAAGTCTCTTGATGCATGCCTGAATCGTCCTGATCTTGCTGCTTATCTTGCATCCGTGATTCATGCTGGTGGGATTCAAACAGGCCAAGCGCAGGCGGGATTGGACGCATCGCTGCTTGAGGCTCCGATTGAGCACCAGGAGGTTTGGGCTTCCGGGGTGACTTACTACCGCAGCCGCAGTGCGCGGATTGAAGAGTCGAAGGATGCTGGCGGCGGAGATTTTTATGACCGCGTGTATTCGGCGGAGCGGCCTGAGTTGTTCTTCAAGGCGGTGGCGCACAAGGTGGCTGGGCCTAACTCCGCGGTGCGCATACGCGGGGATGCTACGTGGTCAGTGCCGGAGCCGGAGTTGGCGCTGGCGGTGAATGCGAGCGGAACGATTGTGGGTTATACGATCGGCAACGATATGAGCTCGCGAGATATTGAAGGGACGAATCCGCTGTATCTGCCGCAGGCTAAGGTGTATGACCGCAGTTGCGCACTGGGGCCTGGGATCTTGATTCAAGAGGCTCCGATGCCGCCTACGACAGAGATTGCGCTGGAGATTGCGCGCGGAGAGAGCGTGGAGTTTACGGGGTCGATTCGATGGAGCGAGATGATTCGCGATCCGAAGACGCTGGTGGAGTATCTCTATCGCGATCAGAGTTTTCCGCATGGGTGTTTTCTGTTGACCGGGACGGGAATTATTCCGCCGGATGAGTTCACGCTGCGGAGCGGGGATACGATTCGGATTTCGATCAGCGGGATTGGGACGCTGGTCAATCATGTCGCGTGAGCAGGTCGCATGAGCTGCAGGTGATATTTGGCTGCGGCGATTTTTTGAGATGCAAGTGAACCGTTGGAAGGATGAGTGATGGAAGTGGCACAGGATTTGGCGCAGGTATTGATTGGTGGGCGCTGGCAGGCGGCGCATGCGGAGTCGACATTTCACGCGGAGAATCCAGCGACTGGTGAGGCTCTTGCTACGGAGTTTCCTGTCAGTGGGTGGGAAGATTGTGATGCTGCGCTGACGGCTGCTGCTGCGGCGGCGCCAGCGATGCGGGCGATGGCTCCGGAGCGGCTGGCGGCGTTTCTTGAAACGTATGCCGCGAAGATTGAGGCTGCGGCTGAGGCGATTGTGGCGGCAGCGCATGAGGAGACTGGGCTGCCGGTTTCTCCGCGGCTCAAGGATGTGGAGTTGCCGCGGACGACGAACCAGTTGCGGCAGGCTGCTGCGGCGGCGCGCGAGGAATCGTGGAAGCGGGCGACGCTGGATGTGGAACGCAATATCCGGTCGTGCTATGCGGCGATTGGGCCGGTGGTGGTGTTTGGGCCGAACAATTTTCCGTTTGCGTTCAACGGCGTAAGCGGCGGTGATTTTGCGGCGGCGATTGCGGCGGGCAATCCGGTGATTGCGAAGGCGCATCCGCTGCATCCGAATACTTCGCGGCTGCTGACGGAAGAGGCGCGGAAGGCGGCGGCGGAGACGGGACTGCCAACGGGCGCGGTGCAGATGCTCTACAACATGAGCAATGAGAATGGGCTGCGGCTGGTGAGCGATCCGCGTGTGGGTGCGGTGGGCTTTACGGGCAGCCGCACGGGCGGGATGCATTTGCGGCGCGCGGCGGAAGAGGCGGGCAAGCCGATCTATCTGGAGATGTCGAGCATCAACCCGGTGATCTTTCTTCCTGGTGCGCTGGCTGAGAGTGGCGAGGCGCTGGCCAAGGAGCTGGTGGATAGCTGCCTGGCGGGGAGTGGGCAGTTCTGCACGAGTCCTAACCTCATTTTGATGTGGGATGGCGCGGATGCGGAGAGTTTGCTGGCCGGTGTCGCGCAGGCTTTTGCTCAACGGGCTCCGCAGCCGCTGCTTTCTTCCGCAGGGCAGAAGCAGATGGCAACGGGCGTGAAGGCGCTGGTGGATGCGCATGCGACTCTGGTTACCGGCGGGGCGGTTGCGGATGGGCCTGGATATCGCTATGCCAACACGCTGCTGCGGGTGACGGGACGCGAGTTTCTTGCTGCTCCGCATGATTTGCAGCGCGAGGTTTTTGGCAATGCGACTATGGTGGTTACGGTAGCGGATGCGGAGGAGCTGAAGGCGATTCTGGATCAGCTTGAGGGAAATCTTACAGGGACGATCTACTCGGCGAAGTCGGGCGCGGACGATGCGATCTACGAGAGTATTGAGCCGTTGCTGCGGACGAAGGTTGGCCGGTTGCTGAACGACAAGATGCCTACGGGCGTGGCGGTGAGCCCGGCGATGAACCATGGCGGCCCGTTTCCGGCTACGTCGCATCCGGGATTTACTTCGGTTGGCATTCCTGCTTCGCTGTCGCGCTTCGCGGTGTTGCAGTGCTATGACGGAGTGCGTGCGAACCGGCTGCCGGCGGTGCTGCGCGACACCATTGAGAATCCGCTGACATGGCGATCGATTAGCGGGGCCTGGGTCAAGGGATGAAAAGCTGAAGGGATGAATCCAGGATGGCGATGAACGCGGCGGCCGTGGGTGAAGGCTGCCGCTTTGGGGAGTACAATCCGACCTGAGTGGGGCGCGTGCAAACATGGTTGTCTCCGGTTCGATCTTCCTGTTCATCGTCGTAGCCATCGTGCTGCTGTACCTGCTGAATTCCATCAAGATCCTGCGCGAGTATGAGCGCGCGGTGATCTTCCGCCTGGGCCGCGCACTGCCTGAGCCCAAGGGGCCAGGCGTCATTCTGGTCTTTCGGCCATTGGACCAGATGGTGCGGATTTCTCTGCGCCAGGAGGTGATGGAGGTTCCGCCGCAGGACGTGATCACGCGGGACAATGTCACGATCAAGGTCAACGCGGTGGTGACGCTGCGGGTGCTTAACCCTAACCTGGCCGTGGTGCAGGTAGCCAACTATGCTTACCAGACCTCGCAGTTTGCACAGACGACGCTGCGGTCGGTGCTGGGCGAGGTAGAGCTGGATGAGTTGCTGAGCCATCGGGACAAGCTCAATTTGCGCATCCAGGGGATCATCGACCAGCGAACGGAGCCGTTCGGGGTGAAGGTGCAGTCGGTCGAGGTGAAGCAGGTGGATCTGCCTGAGCAGATGCTGCGGGCGATGGCCAAGCAGGCTGAAGCTGAGCGCGAGAAGCGGTCGAAGATCATTCATGCCGAGGGAGAATTCTCAGCGGCCCAGAAGCTGGTGGAGGCAGCCGCACTGCTGGCTACCGAGCCGCTGACCATGCAGCTGCGCTATCTGCAGACGCTGACCGAGATTGGCGTGGAGAAGAACACGACTATTGTCTTCCCTCTGCCAGTGGACATTCTGACGCTGATGCGGGATGCGACTACGCCTCGGGTTGCCCTGCCCGCAAAACCCGCGACGAGATCGGAAGCAGGGCCGGAACCACGGTAGCCATAGCTTCGGGGCGCGCGTCCAAGTAACATCGGAAGCAGGAAATCGGGCAGGAATTTTGTATGAGAAGCGCGTTTCAAGAGGAAGATGAGGACGAGTTGGCTCCGCGGCCGCATGCGGACCGGGAGTTGACGCTTAGTTCGACCACTTTGCTGGTCATTTTCTTCGGTTTGGTGCTGGTTTGCGGGTTGTTTTTTGGCTTTGGTTACACGCTGGGGCGGCGCGCTCCCTCGGAAATGCCGGATGCTGTGGCTGCGACTGAGCCGGTTGCTCCGCTTCCTGCTTCTTCAGGCCAGCCTAAACCTTCGGCTGCTTCGGCGAGCCGGGCGCCTGTTGATTCTGCACAGGATACGGTTGATACCTCGACTGAGACGCCTGCCGAGAATGCTCAACCTGCGCCTGCTGCTGTTCCGACGGTACAGGCGGTTTCAGAGCCGGTGAGGACTGGAATGGCGGGGACTGGAGTGGCCGCGACTGGTATCCAGCCGGCGCTTTCGGTGAGTCAGACCAAGCAAACGAGCCAGCCTAGCCAGCCGACGGTAAAGCCTGCTTTGGCAACGACTTCGCCTGCTGCTGCGGGCACGATCATGGTGCAGATTGCTGCGGTTTCGAATGCTGCGGACGCGGATGTGCTGCTGGGCGCGCTGCGCAAGCGCGGGTACTCGGTTGGGGTGCGGAACCAGCCGGGCGATGCATTGCTGCATGTGCAGATTGGGCCGTTTGCCAGCCGGGCTGAGGCGATTGCGATGCGGCAGAAGCTGCTTGGCGACGGCTATAACGCGATTCTGAAGTAGGCGCGGCGTGCGGATTGTTTTTGATCCTGTCGGATTTCTAACAATTCTGGGCCGGAAATCTACTGATTTCTGTGCGATTTCTTAAGATATTCGGCGGATTTCTTATGTTAGTTGTGCAGCCGGTGGATGCATCCGTTCCGGCAGGCCTGAGACGATCGCGAGTCTGACCCTGTCCATTAAAACTTCGCGGCTGGCGGCGTCGCCAGGGTAAACCACCGGGTGAAAGACGACCCGCACTTTACCTGGCAGGATGCGCAGGCTGCCTTTGCGCATCATCGTTTCGGTTCCGGAAATGGAAATCGGGACACAGGCTGCGCCTGTCTCCATGGCCAGGTAGAACGGCCCTTTTTTGAACGGCAGCAGGCGGCCGTCGCGCGAGCGCGTGCCTTCGACGAAGGTGGTGATGTGGATGCCTTTGGCGAGCACGGCTGCGGCGCGGCGTGCGTTTTCCTGCGCGCTTTCGACGCTGCCGTCTCTTGATACTGGCACGAACTCGGCCAGGCGCATACCGTAGCCGAGGATGGGGATTTTCATCAGGGATTGCTTGAGGAAGACCGAGGTCCGTCCGGGGATGAGTGGGAGCAGGACGGGCGGATCGAGGTTGGAGACGTGGTTGGACATGAAGATGCACGCCTGGCCGCATGGGACTTGTTCGAGGCCGGAGACTTCGATGCGTATGCCGGCGATGCGAAATGCCAGGCGGACGACGAACATGGAGGCGCGGTAGAGCGGCATGACGTTGCCGGTGATGACGCACCAGGGAATGCAGACGGCCGCGACGGGCAGTCCGAGAAGGACGAAGGTGGCGAGCAGGAGCAGTGAGGGGATCATGCTCTGGTGAGTGATGCTGCGCGCTGTGCGAGCCGCGCTGCTAGCTTGTCGTAAATGCCGTCGAAGCCGCCGTTGGAGAGGATCGCGATGACGTCGCCGGGTTGGGATTCGCGCTCCAGGAGATCAACGATTGCGGATACGTCGGGACAGAGATTGGCGGGAGTGCCGGTATCGTTCAAAGACGCGATCACGTGCTCCGGATGCAGGCGCTCGGGTTCGGGGATGCGCTGCTGCTGGTAGACGGAGGCGAGGATGACGCGGTCGGCTAGGGCGAGGCTTTCTACCAGCTCCGATTGAAAGACGTTGCGGCGCAGGGTGTTGGAGCGGGGTTCGAGGACGGCCCAAAGGCGGCTGCGGTTTCCGTCGAGGTTTGAGTAGGACTGGCGCAGGGCTTTCAGGGTTTCGCGAATGGCGGTGGGGTGGTGGGCGAAGTCATCGATGATGGTGACGTTGTCAACGATGGCGCGGACTTCAAGGCGGCGCTTGACGCTGTGAAAGCTGGCAAGTGCGGTTTGGATTGCGGAGAGCGGGATTCCGTAGCCGTGGGCGAGCGCGGCGGCTGCGGTGGCGTTGAGAGCGTTGTGCTCGCCGGCGAGGGACATCTCGAATTCGGCCCAGGGCTGACCTTTGTGATGAACTTCCCAGAGGCTCTTACCTTTGTCGTGGCGCAGATTTGCGATCTGCCAATCTGATTCGGCGTGGAAGCCGTAGCGCTCGACTCGGCATAGGGCGCGGCTGATGCACTCGGTTACGTTCTGGCTGCCATCGTATGCGACGATCACGCCGCGGCGCGGGACGAGGTTGACGAGGCGTTTGAAGGCGGTTTTGACGTGCGGCAGGTCTTCGTAGATGTCGGCGTGGTCGAACTCTACGCTGGTTAAGATCAGGCCGTCGGGGAAGTAGTGCAGGAATTTGGGGCCTTTGTCGAAGAAGGCGGTGTCGTACTCGTCGCCTTCGACGATGAAGGTGCGGGTGGGGCGGAGCTGGTAGCTGGAGCCGAAGTTTTCGGCTACTCCGCCGATTAGGAAGGATGGGGCTTTTTCGGGATCTGACTTCGACGCGGTTTCGTAGATCCAGGCGAGCATGCTGGTCGTCGTGGTTTTGCCGTGGGTGCCGGCTACTACGAGCGATTCCCTGCCCTTCAAAAACTCATCATGGAGGACGGCGGCCATGGAGGTGAAGGGGATGCGTTCGTCGAGAATGCGCTCGACTTCGGGGTTGCCGCGCGAGAGGGCGTTGCCGATTACGACGAGGTCGGGGCGAGGGTCGAGGTTGCTTTCGGCGTAGGGCTGGGCGACGGGGATGCCCATGGCTTGGAGCTGGTCCGACATGGGAGGGTAGGCGGCGGCGTCTGAGCCGGTGACGCGGCAGCCTTTTTCGCGGAGCAGGCCGGCGAGGGAGGCCATGGCGGTGCCGCAGATGCCGCTTAGGTGGATGTGCTTGGGTTCGGTGGACACGTTGTCATTGTAGTGGGTTGGAGGTTTGTTGCGGATACAGCGTGGATGGGTTAATGGATAGTGGGCAGTTTGAATCGATAGTTTTCGGATTACCGGTCATTCGGGACGAATGAATAGCCGGACTTCCTATCGCCTCCGCTATGGCGACTTGTCGGTACTGGTCCCGTGTCGATAAGTGGCTCGGCGATTTAGCAACAACTGATCTGGCTGAGAAGTAGACATAGCACATCGTTGGGTTCTGAATTATTCAATAGAGGGAGCTATTCTGTGATTACGTGGTCAGCCCATTCAATCAGCGACACAAATATTGTCGGGTTCCCGTACTTCGCCCCATAATTATTCAGATCCGCTTCGGTCACACCTCTGGCGCGAGAGCACGCCCCACAAGCGTAAATCTGGATACGCTTAGCGGCGAGTTTATCCAGCGTCTCGCCCACGGGCGGCCATCCGACTGGCGTAACCGAGTTGGCGAGGGTCTTTCGCATCAATGAAACTGCTTCTCCCAGCAGAAAAATCTGCACCTGGTGTCCAGCTTCCGCGAGTGCCAAGCCATGCAGGAAGGGGAACGCCGCTTTGGTTGGATCATCGGAGCCCCACGCACTCTTCATCACAATCTTGAGCGGCTTGTGGGAGGCCTGCCCCTCCAGAGAACCACCTGCCACAACCAATGGTAGAGCAGCCAATTGCGCCAATCGTGTCAGGAATAGTCGACGCCCCATGAGGTTTCTCCTTGGGGGAGAATCTTATACCAGGCCCATTATCCAAAATACATTCGGCGCATTTTATTTAGAGGGAGGGGTCAGCTGAAAACCCTACAATCTCATCCTCTCCTTTGGTCAACGGGTGGTACAGGCTCATCGAAAATTGGTCAGGCGCCCCCGCCAAGATTAGTTCTGAAAACGTGCTTCTCGTCACCTTACTTCCGGTTGGGCGCTTGAATTTGGCTGTTTGGGGATATCGGACGATCCCACATCTCAGAATCGAGATGTGGGGCACCCGCACCCGGTTCAGGATGACAGGTTTGTGGGGGAGTGGAGAAGAGATAGAGGCTCTAGCGGGCTACTGCTGGTTCGAGCATTCTTAGTTCGGGGTCTATTGTGGGGATTAGTTCTGCCTGGACGCCCAGGGTGAGGGTTACGTTGGCGCGGGAGACGTGGCCGCTGCGCAGGCCGATGCAGATGGGGCCGTCGAAGTCGTCTAGCGCGTTCAGGATTACTTCTTCCAGGAGATCGGGACGGGCGCCGGGTGAGGTGCAGTCGAGCATTTCGCCGAAGATGATGGCTTTGACGCCGTCGAGTTTCTCGGATTGTTTGAGCTGCCAGAGCATGCGGTCGATCTGGAAGGGCTTGGTGGAGACGTCTTCCAGAAAGAGGAGTTTGCCTTCGGTCTGGGGTTCGAAGGCGGTGCCGAGGAGGGCGAGCAGGATGCTGAGGCAGCCGCCGTAGAGGGTGCCTCGAACTGGCGCCGGGTCTGTGCCGGCTTTGAGGAGGCGCAGGCCTTCGGCTTTGCCTACTTTGTAGGGTTCGCCGGCGAGGGCGGCTAGCAGGCTGGGCAGGTGGACGCCGTCTTCGCGGCCGAAGTCGGGCGAGACCATGGGGCCGTGGAAGGAGGGCAGATTGAGGGTGTCGAGGAGAGTGATCTGGAGCGCGGTGAGGTCGCTGTAGCCGAAGAGCGGCTTGGGGTGGTCGCCGAGGACGTCCATGTCGAGTTCTTCGAGGAGGTAGTTGGCTCCGTAGCCGCCTCGGGTGGCGAAGAGGACGCGGACGGTGTCGTCGGCGAAGGCGGCGTGGAGGTCGAGGAGGCGCTGCTCGGTGGTGCCGGCGAAGTAGAGCGGGCCGCGGGTGAGCATGTGCGGGGCTTCGACGGGGAGAAAGCCGAGGGTGCGCAGGCCTTCCATGCCGCGCTCGACTTTGGCTGCGTCGGGCGTGGAGGCAGGAGAGAGCACGGCCGCTTTGACTCCGACGGCGGCGGCGCGCGGCCTTAACAATTCAGCCATTTACCAGGCCTCGCCGCGGGATACGAGGGTGGCTGGACCGGTGAGGTAGAGCGGCTTGTCGTCGGCGGCCCAGGTGACGGATTGGACGCCTCCGGGGGCTGCGACTTCCATGGGAGTTCCGCCACCGTAGACGCCCATCATGGCGGTGGCCGCGGCGCAGGTGCCGGTGCCGGAGGATGAGGTGGGGCCGACGCCGCGCTCGTAAATGCGGATGGCTATCTGGCTTACCGGGGTGACGACGCCGATGGGGATGACGAACTCGACATTGGTCTGGTTGGGGAAGTCGGCGTGGAAGCAGATCTCTTCGCCGATTTCTTCCCAGGAGCGGTCGTTGATGGAGAAGTCGAGGTTGGCCACGGCGGGGTCGGTGAGGTCGCCGTTGGAGGGGACCATGTTCGACGCTCCGAGGACGATGACGTAGTGGGGGTTGCCGACGTTGACGGTGACGCCGTCGATCTGGGTGCCGTCGGCTAGCTCGACGGTTTGCTCCTGCCAGGAGGGGATGCCCATGTCTGAGGTGACCATGACGGTGGGGCCGATGTCGGAGGATGGGCGGTAGTCGTCGATGGTGCAGATGCGAGGGCCGGCTCCGGTCTGGATGGAGAACTGGTCGCCGTTGCGCGCGCCTTTGTCTTCGGCCATCCAGGCGGCGACGCAGCGGGTGCCGTTGCCGCTGATCTCGGCGAGCGAGCCGTCGGCGTTGTAGAGCTGGACGCTGGAGGAGGTGTCGCCGGTCCAGGTGAAGTACTCGATGCCGTCGGCTCCGACGCCGGTGTAGCGGTCGCAGAGGCGCTGGGTGAGCTGGGATTTGTCGAAGCCCTGTGCGGCTTCTTCGCTGATGATGAGGAAGTCGTTGCCGCAGGCGTGCGCTTTGATGAAGGGAATCATGAAATCAATTTTTCCTTTTGAGTCAGCTTCTGTGTTTACCCGACCGCATGGATTTAGTCTTCCTCCGGATCGCGGAAGGTTTTGAGCGTGATGATGGAGGTTTCGGCGAGCAGTTTCTTGCTCATGTGCTCGTGCCTGCGCTTGTTGGCGGTGATGGAAAAGCTTACACGCTGCAGGCTGCCGATGGCGTCGCAGTCGAAGTTTGCCAGGCGTTCGTGCATTGTGTCCATGACTTCGAGGATCGCACTGAGGATACCTTGTTGGTCGGAGCCGCGCGCTTCGTAGATTTGCGGATAGGCTTTGAGGTTGACGCGCCACTCGATGAAGCCGATGATGACCAGGGCCGCGAGGACGATGAGGGTGGCGATGATGGCGGGCAGAAAGAGGCCCGCTCCGCAGGCCATGCCGATAGAGGCTACGACGAAGATGCTGGCGGCGCTGGCGAGTCCGCTGACGCGGTTCTGGTTATGCAGGATGAGCCCGGCGCCGAGGAAGCCGATGCCCTGGACGATGTTGGAGGCGACCTGGCCCTTGTTGGTGCCGTTGTCGCCGGCGAGGACCGGGGACAGGAGGGTGAAGAAGGCGCAGCCCATGCAGATGAGCAGGTTGGTACGAACGCCGGCGGAGCGGCTTTTCCACTCGCGCTCAATGCCGATAAGGGCGCCGAGAATACAGGCTGTGCCCAGGCGCACTAGCGCTGCATTGCTGACCAGGTTCTGCTCCAGTTCGCTGAAGTTGAAGGGCAGCGCGAAGAGAGCCAGCAGATTGTAGTGGGCGATCATGCTTTGGCCATACCTGAGATTTGCGGGCCTGAGATTTCCACGCCTGGGTGTGCCTTTCTCTGCCCGATGCTATCACCGGGCCTATGGGGCTGTGGATGGCTGCTGCAGCGATGATGCTGGGAAGGTATCTGTAACGTACAGCTTTGCCGGGATCTGGTCCCAGGTGTTGCCGGTGGGATGGAAGCTCTGGACCAGGTGCAGATGTTCCGGATGAGCCTGGATGGCCTTGGCGATCTCCCCATTGGCGAGAGCGAGAACGATGTCGGCGTGTGCGGCGGGTGCGCCGAGCGCGGCCCAGTAAAACTCCTTGTCGCTCTCGTTGATGGTCTGGCGGTAGGTGAGGCCGGCGATGGCGACAACGTTGGGGAAGGTGGAGGTATCCATGAAGACGGCGCCGTTGGGATCCTGCCTATGGAGGCGGCCGAGAGCCCTACCAAGCTGGAGGGTGTAGCCGGCGCGGGTCGAAGCATTCTTGGAGCCTTCGACGTAGGTCAGCGGAGGCTCGCGCAGCATAAGCGCGACGTTCGTGGTTTCGAGCACCAAGAGGCCGGCGATCAAAGCGGTCTTGTATGCGGGGCGGTACGGTGTGAGCCGGTTCAGGGCCCATTGCGCGGCGAAGCCGAAGAAGAAGGCGAGCGCGGGCAGCAGCTCCATGCCATAGCGGGTGTTGTACCAGGAGAACGGCGTCCAGACAGGGATGAAGATGGGGACGTAGCCGTAGCTGACGGAGTAGGCATAGAAGGGCAGCGGAAGCCAGAGGAGCAGGGTGAAGGCGATGTCGGTGCGCGAGGCCCCTGACGTTGAGGGAGCGATTCGGCGGGACCGGAACCAGGCCCAGGCAGTGCCGAGGGCAGCGGCGATGGAGAGCGACTCGCCCCAGCCGAGCCTGGCGGCGTCCATTTCTGCTGCTTTGAGGAAATAGATCAGGGCGACCCAGGGATTGTGATAGCCGGGATGGGGATTGACCATCGAGGAGGAAGTGCGTATCTCGATGGCTTTGGCCGAGTAAGGGCCGCGCATGAATTCAAGCCAGTCGCCGAAAGCGACGGCGTTGTAGGTCATCCAGGTAACGGGCGCGGCAAGCAGGACGATTGAAGCAAAGATGAATTGGCCTTGAAAAAGACGGCCTCGGCGGTAAAGGCAGAGAGCCATGCCGAGCCAGGCGAGCGCGGCGAGAATCCAGCCGTCGTAGCGGGTGAAAACCGCGCAGATGAGGACGATGATGAGTGCCCACAAGCGTCCGCCGGTGGGCTGCCGGTCTAGCTTCTGATGATTTTTCTGATAATCGAGGTTCTGGTGCCACTCGACGAGGAGCAGGACGGCCCAGATGAGTTCGCAGACGAAGAGCGGCTCATTCATGGCCGTGGTCTGCAGATAGAGCAGATTGGGATTGGCGGCGAAGACGATGAGCGCGATGGTTGCGGCGGCGGGCGATAGCCATTTGCGGGCGAGGCTGTAGAGTCCCCAGCAACCGAGGAGATAGCTAGCCGCGGAAGGGACGACGGCCGCGAAGCCGCTGCGCCACCAGCTGTCGACGAGCAGAAAAGGCACCATGAGCAAGTGGGGAAACGGGAGCCAGACGGAGCCGAGCTGGGTGAGGCCGGGGCGGCGCGAGTCGAAGAGGCGGCGGGCGATGTGGATGTGGGCCTCGGCATCGCCGAAGAGCTCGAAGGCGTGATGCCGCCAGCTCCACCAGATGGCGATGACCGAGGCGAGGGCGGAGGCGGCGAGAACGGCCGCCTGCTCGCGGACTCCAACAGGGGCGACGGCGCGGGTTGGCGCGGGGCTGGGCATGCGGTGAGTTGGACGTTAGTCGAGGTGGGTGAGTTGGCGGAAGAGCTGGAAGCGGGCGTCGATCTCTTCGCGGGTGAGCTTTTGCAGGCGTTCGGTGCCGAATTTTTCGACGGTGAAGGAGCCCATGACGCCGCCGTAGAACATGGCGCGCTTGAAGACGGCCGGAGTGAGTTCGGGCTGGGAGGCGATGTAGCCGAAGAAGCCTCCGGCGAAGCTGTCACCGGCACCGGTGGGGTCAACGACCTCGGTTAGCGGCAGAGCGGGAGCGCGGAAGGGATGGTGCGGGGTCTGGCCGGCGAAGATGTCTTTGCCGAAGAAGGCTGTGGCGCCGTATTCGCCGTGCTTGACGACGAGGGCTTTGGGGCCCATGGCGAGGACGTCATGGGCGGCTTTGACGGGATTTTTAGTGCCGGCGAGGAGCTTGGTTTCGGTGTCATTGATGAGCAGGAGGTCGACGCCGGCGAGGGTTTTGAGGAGGTTGTCGCGATGATCGTTGATCCA
>Ga0206850_10188_pt1 | contig 18712 bp, 30 predicted proteins | sample Alteio_BWOrgCont_16_FD_152885 | JGI IMG/M metagenome (GOLD analysis project Ga0206850, IMG submission 152885) | Enriched cells from forest soil in Barre Woods Harvard Forest LTER site, Petersham, Massachusetts, United States -... | ecosystem: Environmental > Terrestrial > Soil > Temperate forest >...
GGCCCAACCCATCGGGTTAGACCTCTTTTAAAATCTCAGCGGGGCTTTTTATTCCGCGGCTGAAGCCTCGGGGGCCTCGCCGGTCGCTTCGGTGGCAGCGGGCTGCACCTTGGCTTCACTCTGGGTGATGTTGACCTTTTTCTTCTTGGGCTGCTTGGCCTTGGCACTGGTTGCCTTGGCTTTCCCAGCGGATTTCTTCGGCTTGCGGGGAGAAATTTCGTCCTCCACCAAGGTGATGAGAGCTAGTTCCGAGGCATCGCCGCGACGGCGTTCCGCGAGCTTGAGCACGCGGGTGTATCCGCCGGCACGCTTGGCATAACGTCCGCCCAAGTCGGAGAACAATCCCTGAAGCACGGCCGGGTTTTTGATGAAGCGGGCCGCTTCACGGCGCGCGGCAAGGTCGCCCTTTTTCGCGTACGTGATCAGGCGCTCGACGAGGCCGCGCACCACTTTCGCCTTGGCGATGGTGGTCACGATGCCGCGTTCCATGGGCTCGGTCTTGAGTCCCTGGAGGAGCACCGAGGTGGCCAGATTGTTCAGCATGCTATGCCGGTGTTCCGCGGGGCGGTTCAACCGGTTGGTTTTAACTCCGTGTCTCATAATAATTCCTTAGGTCGAAACCTTAAGCGCGCAGCGGACTGCGCGTTAAGGCTTCACGATATTACCGGTCGTCTCCGAGATAGTAGTCCACGTCCATGCCGAAGCGAAGGCCGATGTTGCTCAGCACTTCGTTGAGTTCGACAAGCGACTTGCGGCCGAAGTTCTTGTACTTCAGCATCTCCGACTCCTGGTTGCGCACCAGGTCGGAAAGGGTGTGAATGTTGGCGCAGCGCAGGCAGTTGCTGGAGCGCACGGAGAGTTCGAGCTCGTCCACGCGCATCTTGAGCAGTCCCTTGACGCGATCGCGCTCTTCGTCACGCACCACTTCTTCAGGAGATTCCAGATCGCCTTCGAAGTTGATGAGCATTTCGACGTGGTCCACCAGAAGCTTGGCGGCATAGGCCATGGCGTCCTCGGGCTCCAGGCTGCCGTCGGTCCAGATCTCGATTTCCAGGCGGTTGAAATCGGTGCGCTGACCCACGCGGGTGTCGGTCACCTCGTAGGAAACCTTGGTGACGGGGCTGAAGTCGGCGTCGATGGGGATGACTCCCAGCGGATCGTCTTCGCGCTTGAGTTCCTCGGAACCCACGTAGCCGCGGCCATCGGACACGCGCAGCTCGACCGTCAGAGAGCCGGTCTTGCTCAAGGTGGCGATGTGCAGTTCCGGGTTGAGAATTTTCACAGCCGGGTTTCCCTCGATGTGCTCGGCGCGGACGATGCCCTCGCCGGAGACGTCGATGCGCAGTGTGGCATCTTCATCGGAGAGCAGCTTGACGCGCAGGCGCTTCAGGTTGAGAATGATCTCGGCGACGTCTTCCTTCACGCCTTCCAGCGTGGAGAATTCGTGGCTCGCGCCCTCGAAGCGGGCGGACACGACTGCCGCGCCCTGCAGACTCGACATCAACACGCGGCGCAGGGCATTGCCCAAGGTAACGCCCCAGCCTCTTTCCAACGGTTCCACCACGAACTTACCGTACTTGGCTTCGCCCTTTTCCTTAACGATGCCTTTCGGCATGTGCAGCGCTTTCCACTTCATGGGATTTACTCCTCCCTTTTAAAAAACTGAAAAAATCCGAAAAACCAAAAACTCAGAAAACTTTTTTTAAACCCGGCGACGCTTCTTGGGACGGCAGCCGTTGTGCGGAACTCCGGTCACGTCCTTGATGGACAAGACGTCCATGCCGGCGGCCTTGAGCGCGCGGATGGCCGATTCGCGACCCGCACCGGCGCCTTTGACGCGAACGTCCACTTTGCGCATTCCCATTTCATACGCAATAGTCGCCGCCGACTCCGCAGCCACCTGGGCGGCGAAGGGAGTGCTCTTGCGGGAACCCTTGAAGCCGACCTTGCCGGGCGATCCCCAGGAAACCACGTTGCCGCGCGCGTCGCTGATGGCGACGATGGTGTTGTTGAAAGTCGCCTTGACGGTGCAGAGGCCCTGAACGTCGACCTTGCGCTTGACCTTCTTGACCTTGGCCTTGGCGTCGCCGTCTTTGTCGGTCGCACCGGCAGCGCCGGCTTCGCCCGCGCCCGCTTTGCCTTCGGCTTTGGGGGCGGCCTTTTCAGCCTTCTCGCCTTTTTCAGCCTTCTCGGCTTTCTCGGTCTTCTCGGCCTTTTCAGGGGTCTTGTCTGCGGATGATTCTGCCATGGGTTCCTTTAATGCTTCTCTTTATTTCTTCTTGTTCGCGATGGTCTTACGGGGACCCTTGCGCGTACGAGCGTTGGTTTTGGTCCGCTGGCCGCGCACGGGCAGGCCTTTGCGGTGCCGGATGCCGCGGTAAGAGCCGATGTCGGCCAAACGCTTGATGTTGATGGCCACCTGGGCGCGCAAATCGCCTTCGACCTGATAGCCGCCTTCGATGACCCGGCGCAGCTTTCCGATGTCGTCATCGGTCAGATCCCCGGCCTTCTTGGCGGGCTCGATGCCGGCTTTTTTGAGAATGGCCAAGGCGCTCTTGCGGCCGATGCCATAGATGTAGCTGAGAGCGATTTCGCTCCGCTTGTTGTTGGGGATGTCAACGCCTGCAATACGTGCCATGGTGCTTCTGTACTCCTAAATTCTTGCTGTTAACCCTGCCGCTGCTTGTGGCGGGGGTTCTTTTTGCAGATAACGCGGACCGCGCCCTTGCGGCGGACAATTTTGCAATGCTCGCAGCGCGGCTTTACCGATGCTCGGACTTTCATAATCTTCTCCAACCCCTTGTCATTTATGACGATAGGTGATACGGCCGCGGGTCAAATCGTAGGGGGACAATTCTAACAACACACGGTCATTCGGTAAAATACGGATGTAGTTTTTCCGCATTTTTCCGCTGATATGCGCGAGAATGATGTGCCCGTTATCCAACTCCACCTTGAACATGGCGTTGGGTAAGGCCTCCACGACCCGTCCTTCAACTTGAATCCCATCCTGTTTAGACACTCAGTACCCTCTCCGACCGCGAATCTTGCCGCGGCGAAGAAAACCCTCGTAGTGCTGGCTCTGCAAATGTGTTTGAAACTGGCGCAAAGTGTCGAGCGCCACGCCGATGGCAATGAGCACCGACGTTCCGCCGATGTAAAAGGAAAGGTTGAACACGGCCTTCAGATGCAGCGGGACCACGCTGATGATGGCGAGGAAAATGGCGCCCGGAAGCACGACGCGGGTCAAAATCTGATCGATGTACTCGGCGGTGCGGCGGCCCGGACGCACACCCGGAATGAAGCCGCCCGACTTCTTGAGATTGTCGGCGATTTCCTTGGGATTGTAAATGATGGCCGTGTAGAAGTAGGCGAAGAACACGATGAGCAAGGTGTACGTCGCGGAATACACCCAATGCCCGGGAAGAAAGGCCGCGCCAAAAGTCTGCGCCGCGCTCCAGTTGGGCATCCAGGTGGCGATTTGCATGGGCACGAAGAGAATGGCGGAGGCGAAAATCACGGGCATCACGCCGGCGGTGTTGACCTTGAACGGCAGGAAGCTGCTCTGGCCGCCCATGACCTTGCGGCCCACGACGCGCTTGGGACTTTGCAGGGGAATGCGCCTTGTGCCCTGATCGATGAAGATGATGAACATGATGATGGCGAGCACAAAGAGCAGAATCACCACCAGCATGGGGATGCTGCGCTCTCCGGTCATCACGAGCTGGGCTTCATTGAATATTGAAGCCGGCATGCGTGACATGATGCCGATGAAGATGATGAGCGAGACGCCGTTGCCGATGCCGCGCGCGGTAATCTGTTCGCCGAGCCAGAGGATGAACATGGTACCGGCGGCCAGGGTCAGGGCCGCCAAGAGGCCGAAGCCCATGCGGCTCATGCCGAACACCACCAGGCTTTCGCCGGTGGAGGTGGCCTGGCTGAAAAGCCAGTTGCCGACGCCGAAGCCCTGAAAGAAGCTGAGCAGGATGGTCAGGTAGCGCGTCCACTGGTTGAGCTTGTTGCGGCCTTCCTGACCCTGCTTCTGCAAAGCCTGGATGGAGGGAATGACCGAACCCATGATCTGGATGATGATGGACGCCGAAATGTAGGGCATGATGCCCAGCGAAAACACCGAAGCCCGCTGGAGGGCTCCGCCCACGAAGGTGTTGTAAAGGCCGAAGAGATTGTTGCTGTCCTTGCTGAAGAATTCCGTAATCGCCTGGTTGTTGATGCCGGGCAGGGGAATGAAGCTTCCAACCCGGTAGACCGCGAGCAGCCCGAGCGTAAAGAAGATCCGGTCCCGAAGTTCCTTGATTCGGAAGACGTTTAGAAATCCCAGCAGTGCTTGCACGTTTAGATAACCTCGGCCTTGCCGCCGGCCGCTTCCAAAGCGGCTTTGGCTGACTCGCTGAAGCGGTTGGCCTTGACATGCAGAGCCTTGGTCAGTTTGCCCTTGCCGAGCACCTTGACTTCGAGATTCTTGTGACCGATAAAGCCGGCCTCGAGCATGTCTTCCGGGGTCACGACACCGGCGTTAAAACGCTTGTCGAGTGCGCCCACGTTCACGATCTGGACTTCCGCGAAGTGCGAGTTGAATCCGCGCTTGGGCACCCGGCGCTGGAAAGGATTCTGTCCGCCTTCGAAGCCAGCGGGAATGCCGCCGCTTTTACGAGCCGTCTGACCTTTGCCGCCGCGTCCCGCGGTTTTGCCGAGACCGGAACCTTCGCCGCGGCCTTTTTTGAAGCGCTTCTTCATCGCGCCCTTGGGCGCGCGCAATTGATTGAGTTTCATTTCGCTTCCTCCACCTTCACCAGATGGGCCACCACGCGGATCATGCCGTCCAAGGTGGGAGATTTCTTGAGCACCACGCTCTTGCGCACGCCGCGCAGACCCAGCGCCTTCAAGGTGCGGACCTGATCCTGAATGCAACGGAGCGAGCTGCGCACCTGGGTTATTTTCACGTTCTGCATGGAATGCCTACCGTCCTCTTTGCTTTTACTTCAGTCTCTTCAAACTTTTAATGGGCAACCGGAACCTGGCGGAGCGCGGAGAATTCCTTGCGGGAACGCTGCTCCGTGAGGCCGCGCAACGTCGCCTTGACCACGTTGTGGGGGTTGCTGGAACCGATGCTCTTGGTGAGCACGTCGTGAATGCCCGCGAGTTCCAGGACGGCACGCGCGGCACCGCCAGCGATCACTCCGGTACCCGGCGACGCGGGACGCATGTAAAGCTTGGCCGCCCCGTAGGTGGCGAAGATATCATGCGGAATCGTCTTGTTGCGGATGATGACGTCTACCAGATTCTTGTGGGCGCTCTCGGTGGCCTTGCGGATGGCTTCGGCGACTTCATTGGCCTTGCCGGATCCGATGCCGACGCGGCTTTTGCCGTTTCCAACCACCACAAGGGCGTTGAAACTGAAGCGGCGTCCGCCCTTCACCACCTTGGCGCAGCGGTTAATCGCCACGACCTTTTCCTGGAATTCTTTGCTTTCGGTTTCCAAATCGAACTCCTCTTAAAACCCTTTTAAAACTGCAGGCCGGCTTCGCGCGCGGCTTCGGCCACGGCTTTCACCCGGCCATGATAGAGATACCCGCCGCGGTCGAACACCACGCTTTTGATGCCTTTTTCCAATGCCTTTTGGGCGATGAGCTTTCCCACTTCCTTGGAAAGATCCAGCTTGGCTTTTTCTCCGGCGCTGCCGCGGATTTCCGGGGCGAGCGAGGAAATCTGAACCAGCGAGTTGCCGTTCTCGTCGTCGACGATCTGGGCGTAAATGTGGTTGAGGCTCCGGCGCACGCACAGGCGCGGGTGCGTGGAGGTACCGGACACGCGCTTGCGGATCCGCTCGTGGCGCGCGTTGCGCGTCTTGACTCTGACTTTGGCTTTGTCGGCAAACATGTTCTTTGTTTCCTATTAAGTCTTCTTGACTTCTTTTTGAATGACTTGCTCGTTGAGGTAGCGCACGCCTTTGCCCTTGTAGGGTTCGGGCGGCCTGAATCCGCGCAGGGTGGCGGCCACCTGGCCGACGGCCTGGCGATCGACGCCTTCCACCACAATTTTGAGGTTGCCGTCCATCTTGACGGTGATGCCGGTGGGCGGGGTGTAAAGAACAGGGTGGGAGAATCCGAGAAGCAGGTTCACGCCCTTGCCCTTCTGTTCGCCGCGATAACCCACACCACGAATTTCAAGTTCCTTCGTCCAGCCCTTGCTCACGCCGGTGATGACGTTGTTCAGGATGGCGCGCGAGGTGCCGTGCAGCGCCTTGTCGGTCTTCGATTCCGAACCGCGCTTCAGGGTGATGACATCGCCCTCTTTTTCGATGGCGATGCGCTCATGCACCGTGCACGCGAGCTTGCCCTTGGGCCCCTCGGCCTGCACGAATTTTCCCTGGATGTTGATCTTCACGCCCGTGGGAATCTTGACGGGAGATTTTCCGACTCTGGACATAGTTACCTCTGGACCCTTACCTAAAGACCTTTACCAAACCTTGCAAAGGATTTCGCCGCCGACCCGCTGTGCGCGGCATTCATAGTCGGTCAACACTCCCTTGGAGGTTGAAATGATGGCGATTCCCAAACCGTTCTTGACCTTGGGCAGGCTGCCCGTTCCCAAATAGGTGCGGCGACCCGGGGTGCTGATGCGAACCAGTCCCTGGATGGCGGGCTGCCCCTCGGTGTAGCGCAGAAGAATTTTCATCAGGCCCTGCTTGCCGTCTTCCACGATGATGAACTTCTCGACGAAGTTCTGCTTCACCAAAATCTTGGCGATTTCCCGGCGCAAAATGGACGCGGGCATTTCCACCACGCGCAGGCCCGCCATGGAGGCGTTGCGGATGCGGGTGAGCATGTCGCTGATGGGGTCGTTGATTGAACTCATTTCACGTATTTCCTTTTTAGTCTTCTCGATATCTCAGTATTCAGGATTTACCAGGATGCTTTGGTCACGCCGGGAATGTCTCCCTGAAGCGCCAGTTCGCGGAAACAGATGCGGCAGAGCCCGAACTTCCGCATGAAGGCGCGCGAGCGTCCGCAGCGGCGGCAACGGTTGTAAGCCTGGACCTTGAACTTGGGGGTCCGTTTCTGTTTCTCGATCATTGAACGTTTGGCCATCGTAGTTCCTTGTTTCTTTTACTTCTCTTAGTTCTCTGCCTGTGGCGCTTCTGGCTTTAAGTTTTCTTTTCGATTTTACGGAACGGCATTCCCAGGGCAGTCAGCAACGCGCGGCAGCCCTCGTCGGTCTTGGCGCTGGTCACGAAGGTGACGTCCATGCCGAGCATCTGGGTGATTTTGTCATAGTTCACTTCGAGAAAGATGATCTGTTCCTTGACGCCCAGGGTGTAATTGCCGCGGCCGTCGAAGCCGCGGCGCGGAATCCCGCGGAAGTCGCGCACGCGCGGCAGCGCGATGGCTACCAGGCGTTCCAGGAATTCCCACATGCGATCGCCGTGCAAGGTGACCTTGGCGCCGATGGGCATGTTCTCCTTGAGCTTGAAATTCGAAATGGCCTTCTTGGCCCGCGTCACGATGGCCTTCTGGCCGGTGATGTTGGTCAAGGTGCCCACGGCCTCTTCGATGAGGCGCTGGTTGCCCGAAGCCTCGCCCACGCCCATGTTGAGAACAATTTTCTCCAATCGGGGGACTTCCATCGGGTTCTTGAGTCCGAGCTCCGTGACGAGAGCGGGGACGATTTCCTTGCGGTATTTTTCTTTAAATGTCGCCATGATGCTTTCTTGAGTCCTGGTGTCCTGTGTCTTAAGTCCGGGGACCTAGTCCACAGCCTTTCCGGTCTTTTTCTCAACGCGAACGCGCTTGCCGTCCACTTCGCGGCGGGCGACTCTCACGGGCTCGTTGGATTTGCTGAGGAGCATGAGGTTGGAGACGTGGATGGGAGATTCCTTGTCCACGATGCCGCCCTTTTGATCCTTCTGGGTGGGGCGCTGATGTTTCTTGCCGAGGTTGATGCCCTCGACGATGACGCGGTTCTTGTCCTTCATCACGATCACGATTTTACCGGTCTTGCCCGAGGCCTTGCCCGAGATGACCTTGACCATGTCGTGTTTCTTCAGCTTCCAGGCCATGTTACACTACCTCCGGAGCCAGGGAAACGATTTTCATGAACTGGCGCTCGCGCAATTCGCGGGCGACGGGGCCAAAGATGCGGGACCCTTTGGGTTCCTTGGCATCGTTGACGATGACCACGGCATTGTCGCCGAAGCGGACCGAAGAGCCGTCCTTGCGCTTCACTTCGCGGATGGTGCGGACCACCACGGCTTTTTGAACGCTGCCCTTTTTAACCTGGCCGGTGGGCGTGGCGTCCTTGACGGCCACCACGATGATGTCGCCCAAAGTGGCATAGCGCCGGCGGGTACCGCCGAGCACCTTGATGCACTGCACCTGTTTTGCGCCCGAGTTATCGGCCACGTTGAGCTTTGTCTGCTGCTGAATCATTCCAGTCCTCTAGTTCTCTACAACCCGATGGCTTAAACTCTTTACTTCTTCCGCTCCACGACCCGCAGCAGGCGCCAGCGCTTGCTCTTGCTCAAGGGACGGGTTTCCGCGATTTCCACGGTGTCGCCTTCGTGGGCGTCGTTCTTTTCGTCGTGCGCCTTGAACTTGACGGTGTTGTGCACCGTCTTTTGGTACAAGGGGTGCGGCTTGCGGTTGATCACGGCGACGGTGATGGTCTTGTCCATCTTGTCGCTCACCACGATGCCGGTGCGCACCTTGCGCCCGTTTTCACGTTCGACAGTCTCTGCATTTTCCACGGTTTTATCCGCCATAGTCTTCCTTAGTTCCTTTAATTCCTCGCAGCCCTTGCCCTATCCCTATACGGACGTGGACGTGCGCGCCTTCTCGGAAAGCACGGTGCGGGCCCGCGCGATGTCGCGACGGAGATGCCGCAAACCGGCGGTGTTTTCCAGTTTTCCCATCCCAGCCTGCATCTGATTGTTGAAGAACTGGGCTTCCATTTCCTTGACCTTGGCCGCCAGGGAGTCGGCCGCCATTTCTCTAAACTCGGTGGACTTAGTAGGCATCGTTGGTGACCTCCACAATCTTGCAGCGGATCGGCAGCTTCTGCGCGGCCACATTCAGGGCTTCGTGCGCAAGCGCCTTGTCCACGCCGCCCATTTCGAACAGCACGCGACCGGCGAGCACCACGGCGACCCAGCCTTCCACGTTGCCCTTGCCGGATCCCATGCGGGTTTCCGCCGGCTTCTTGGTGAAGGGCTTGTCCGGGAAAATCCTAATCCACACCTGGCCGCCGCGCTTTATTTTGCGCGTCATGGCGATACGGGCCGCTTCAATCTGACGGTTGCTCACCCAGGCCGATTCCAGGGCCTGGATTCCGTATTCTCCAAAGGCCAAGGTGGTGCCGCGCGGAGCGGTCCCCTTCATCTTGCCCTTTTGCATTTTGCGCCATTTGACTTTTTTCGGGCTCAGCATGGGTTAGGTCCTCTCTCCCTCATGCTGGGAGTTGATCTCGTCCTTCTTCAGGATTTCGCCCTTGAAGATCCAGACTTTGATGCCGATGGTGCCGTAGGTGGTTTCCGCGCGCGCCTGGGCGTAGTCGATGTCCGCGCGCAGCGTCTGCAGCGGGATGCGGCCTTCGCGGGTCTTTTCCACGCGGGCGATTTCGGCGCCGCCGAGACGGCCGCCGCACTGAATCTTGATGCCGAGGGCTCCGAGGCGCATGGCGCTGGAGACGGATTTCTTCATGGCGCGGCGGAAGGCCACGCGCTTTTCCAGTTGGCGGGCGATGTTCTCGGCCACCAGCTGGGCGTCCACTTCGGGGCGCTTGATTTCGCGGATGTTGATGTAAATCTCTTTGCCGGTCAAGTGCTGCAGCTCGCCGCGCAGACGCTCCACTTCCTCGCCCTTTTTGCCGATGACGACGCCGGGACGGGCGGTGAAGAGGTTGATGGTCACTTCACGCACGGTGCGCTCGATGCCGACGTTGGAAAGGCTGGCATGGCCGAGGCGCTTGCGCAGATAGCGGCGCAGCACCATGTCTTCATAAAGAAGATCGGCGAAATTCTTTTCTGCATACCAACGCGAATTCCAGGTCTTGATGACTCCAAGCCGGAACCCGATTGGATGGGTTTTCTGTCCCACGCGCTATACCTCCACTAATCCGAGACAACCACCGTGAGGTGGCTTAATTTTTTTTCGATACGGAACGCGCGGCCCTGCGCGCGCGGCTGAATGCGCTTCACAAGAGGACCCGCGTCCACGGTGATGGACTTGACCTTGAGGGCTCCGCCGCGGCTGCCGCTGCCCTGCTTGACCTGCCAGTTGGACAGGGCGGCCTTCAGAACCTTTTCCACCATGCGCGCCGATTTCTTCTTCGGACCCATGCCGAACAGAATGGCGGAGGCGGTGTCCGCGGACTTGCCGCGGATCATGTCGGCCACCTGCCGCATGCGGTTGGTCGAAGACCGGAGATACTTGCCTTTGGCCGTTGCTTCCATGACGACGGACTCCTATCCTACTTCTTGGGCGCGGGAGCGGCTTGAGCCGGCGCGGCCTTTTCTGATTTCGCGTGACCACGGAAGGTGCGGGTGGCGGCGAACTCGCCGAGCTTGTGCCCCACCATGTTTTCCGTGATAAACACGGGGATGAAATTCTTGCCGTTGTGAATGGCGATGGTCTGTCCGACGAAGTCCGGCGTAATCGTGGAGCGGCGGCTCCAGGTCTTGATGGCGGTCTTCTTGCCGGCCTTGCTCATGGCCTCCACCTTTTTAATCAGGTGGGAGTCGGCGAAGGCGCCTTTTTTAAGCGAACGAGGCATGGAATATCCCTTTAGTTCTTTTACACGTTCTTCGGACGATGCTTGACAATGAAGCGATCGGTCCGTTTGTTGTTGCGGGTTTTCTTGCCCTTGGCCTTTTTGCCCCAGGGCGAAACGGGATGACCGCCGCCGGAGGTGCGGCCTTCACCGCCACCCATGGGGTGATCGACAGGGTTCATGGCGACGCCGCGCACTTTGGGGCGCTTGCCCAGCCAGCGCGAACGCCCGGCGGAACCGCTCACCACTTTGTTGTGATCGGGATTGCTGACGCGACCCATGGTCACGCGGCAATCCTGATGGACGCGGCGGATTTCACCGGAAGGCAGCTTCAGATGGACGTAGTCGCCATCGCGCGCCACAATTTCGGCCTGGGTGCCGGCGGCACGGGCAATCTGCGCGCCTTTTCCGGGGCGCAATTCGATGTTGTGGACAAAAGAGTTGAGCGGCAGGCGGGACAAGGGCACCACGTTGCCGGCTTCGAGAAGGGCGTCCGTCTTGGCGACCACGGTCGCGCCAACCTTGATACCTTCAGGCGCGACAATATAACGGCGCTGGCCGTCTTCGTATTTCAGAAGGGCGATGTAGCTGCTGCGGTTCGGATCGTACTCGATAGTCTCCACGACGGCGGGAATGCCAGCTCTGTCGCGCTTGAAGTCGATGATGCGGTAAAGGCGCTTGTGGCCCGAGCCGCGGCGGCGCATGGTGATGATACCACGGTTGTTGCGACCCGCTTTTTCATGGATGCCCTCGGTTAAGGGCTTGTAAGGTTCATTGGTCGTGATCTCAACGAAATCCGGCGTCTGCTTGTAACGCTGGGTCGGTGTGAGCGGCCGGTAAGTCTTCAATGGCATACTACTCGAGCTCCTTGATGACGTCGCCCGTTCTCAGACGAATCACGGCTTTTTTCCAGGCGGTGCGCCGGCCCATGATGCCGCGGGTCTGCTTCAGCTTGCCCGCCGCGTTGAGGGTGTTGACGGAGACCACTTTCACTTCGAAGCGCTCTTCGATGGCTTTTTTAATCTCGGACTTGTTCGTGGAAGGGGGAACCTTGAACACGTACTGGTTGGCCGCGGCCCGGCCTGCCAGAGATTTCTCCGAAAGGATGGGGAGGCCGAGAATATTCTTTAAAGATTTCATGATTTCCCTGCCTTATCCTCTGACCTCGACAAGCAGCTTCAGCGCCGAGGCGGTGAAGATGACGTTGTCGGAATTGAGCAGTTCGTAGGTGTGGATGTCCTGCACCCGCTCCACTTTCGTGTCGGGGAGATTGCGCGCGGCCAGAAGCAGTTGCGCTTCGGGCTTGTCGACCACGATGAGATTCTTGACGCCGGACAGTTTGGCCTTGGTCAGAATGGTGGCCAGCTGCTTGGTCTTGGCTTCGGTGATGCCGACGGACTCGAACACGTAGACCGTGCTCTCGCGGGCCTTGAGACTCAGCGCCGAGAGAAAAGCCTTCTGCTTCATCTTCTTGGGCAGGTCCTTGGTGTACTTGTGGGGAATGGGGCCGTGGGCCTTGCCGCCGCGGGCCCAGTTGGGGGCGGTGTTGGAACCCTGGCGCGCGCGACCGGTGCCCTTTTGCTTCCAGGGCTTGCGACCGCCGCCGGAAACTTCCGAGCGACCCTTGGTCTTGTGCGTGCCCTGGCGCTGGTTTCCGAGATGGATGTAGGCCGCCTGGAACATGACCGGTTCGTTCACTTCCTGTTCGAAGTGGGAGGCGGGCAGGTCGACTTCCTGTTTGAAGGCGCCGTCAGGCGCATGCAATTTCGCCTTAGCCATGTTGTTTCCTTACGATAATCTTGCCGTTGGAGGCACCGGGAACCGCGCCCTTGATGAAGAGGAGGTTGTTCTCCACGTCAATCTTGACGAGCTCCAAATTCTTGACGGTTTTCTGTTCGACGCCCATGTGTCCGCCGAGTTTCTTGCCGGGGAACACGCGGGCCGGGTAGGAGTGAGCACCCATGGAACCCGGAGCGCGCACGTTCTTGGAACCGTGCGTCGAGGGTCCGCGACTGAACTTGTGGCGCTTGATGGTACCGGCGAAACCGCGGCCCTTGCTGATGCCGACCACGGTGACTCTCTTCTCGCCTTCGAGAATGGAGACGGTGTAGACCTTGCCGACTTCCATGTCCGCCAGATCCTTGTCGTTCTCAATGCGGAATTCCGCTATCCAGCGGGTGGGGGTGATGCCGGCCTTTTTGAACTGGCCGATATCCGCCAAAGTCAGGCTTTTTTCCTTGCGGGGGCTTCCGGCGGAGACCTTGATGGCCTTGTAGCCGTCCACTTCCATGGTTTTAAGAGCCATGATGGTGGAGGGAAGCGCTTCAATGATGGTAACCGGAACAGGCTGGCCGTCCGCGGTGAAGATTTGGGTCATGCCCAATTTTTTGCCGAGTATTCCTAGCATGATTAAACCTTGATTTCCACTTCCACGCCCGCGGGAAGGTCAAGTTTCATCAGGGAATCGATGGTTTGCGGGGTCGAATCGATGATATCGATGAGACGTTTGTGAGTCCGGGTCTCGAACTGCTCACGAGAAGTCTTGTCGATATGCGGCGATCGAATCACCGTATAGATGCGCTTCTTCGTCGGCAATGGGATGGGCCCCACGATTTTCGCGCCCGTGTTGCGGGCGGTGCGTACGATGTCAGCCGTTGAACGATCGATCATGCGATGATCGAAAGATTTGAGCCGAATTCTGATTCTTTCTCCTGCCACAGCGACCTTCTTTGCTTCTCTAGCTCTACCCGTTTGCCGATTTCACAGAACAGGCCGGGCTCAAGGCCCGACCTTTTTGTTTTCTTACAGTATGATCTCCGATACGACGCCAGCGCCCACGGTCTTGCCACCTTCACGGATGGCGAAACGCAAGTCCTTGGTCATGGCGATGGGAGCAATCAGCTCCACCGTCATGGCGATGTTGTCCCCAGGCATCACCATCTCCACGCCCTCGGGAAGAGTGACCGAACCGGTCACGTCCGTGGTGCGGAAGTAAAACTGGGGACGATAGCCCTGGAAGAAAGGCGTGTGGCGGCCACCCTCGTCCTTGGACAGGATGTACACCTCCGCCTTGAACTTGGTGTGCGGGGTGATGGAACCCGGCTTGGCCAAAACCTGGCCACGCTCGATGTCCGTCTTTTCCGCGCCGCGAAGAAGAAGCCCGACGTTGTCGCCGGCCTGAGCCTCATCGAGGAGCTTGCGGAACATTTCCACGCCCGTGACGATGAACTTCTTGCTCTCGCCGAGGCCGACGCGCTCGACTTCTTCAGAAACCTTGATCTTGCCCTGCTCCACGCGACCGGTGGCGACGGTGCCGCGGCCGGTGATGGTGAAGACGTCTTCGACGCTCATGAGGAAGGGCTTGTCGACGATGCGGACCGGATTCGGGATCCAGGTGTCAACGGCTTCCATGAGCTTTAAGATTGCCGGCTGACCGATTTCGCTCTGGTCGCCTTCGAGAGCCTTGACGGCGGAACCCTTGATGATGGGGGTCTTGTCGCCGGGGAAGTTGTACTTGTTGAGGAGGTCGCGAATTTCGATTTCGACGAGCTCGAGAAGTTCGGCATCATCAACCATGTCCACCTTGTTCATGAACACGACGATGTAGGGAACGCCCACCTGACGGGCGAGAAGAATATGCTCGCGGGTCTGGGGCATGGGGCCGTCAGCGGCGGAAACAACGAGAATGGCTCCGTCCATCTGGGCGGCGCCGGTGACCATGTTCTTGACATAGTCGGCGTGGCCGGGACAGTCGACGTGGGCGTAGTGACGGTTGGCCGTCTCATACTCGACGTGCGAGGTGTTGATGGTAATTCCGCGCTCGCGTTCTTCGGGAGCGTTGTCAATTTCACCGTAGGACTTGGCAACCGCACCGCCGGTTTTGGCCAGAACGGTGGTGATGGCAGCGGTCAAGGACGTCTTGCCGTGATCGACGTGTCCAATCGTCCCTACGTTTACGTGCGGCTTCGTCCGCTCAAATTTGGCCTTTGCCATGATTCTATCGCAACTCCTCTTTGAGTTCTAACGGCTTCCTCCACCCTTGGGGATTCAGCCCGTTTTGTACTCGTGTATGTTCGTCTATCGAATGTGCCGGGGAGGCTATTTAGCTCCGCTTTTTGACGCCGTGCTTCTCGTAAGTCAGCACGAAAACGCCCAACCCCTTCGATAGGGAGCGGAGTAAAGTAGTATAGCCGAAAGTGTTCTCCAAGGGTATCTCAAGGAAGATTATCGAGTTACGACCATCGGTGTCGATCTTGCGGATGACCCCGTTTCGGGAGGCCAGATCGGACAGGACCGCCCCGCAATACTCCTCGGGAACGATGATTTCGAGCTTCATGATGGGCTCAAAAACCTCAAAATCGGGGGGATTGAGGTTGAGTTTCAGGCAGTCGTTGAAAACTTTGGCCAAAAGCGGTGGTGGAATGGGGCTGACGGAGGCCTTGAGTTCCCGAACATTAACCGCCACGCCTGCGATTTCACCGAGGCCACACACGCCCTGGGAACAAAAGGCATCGAAACAATCGCGCAGGACTTCTTCTTCAATAGGTTTCAGCTTACTGGAAAACGTGATTTGATTTTCGTCATTGCTTTGCAGATTTGCGTCGATCGAAATTCTTGCTTCCGTGCCAAAACCCGTGGCCTCATTGGTTAACCCTGCATGCGGCGCTTTCAGTTTCTCGAGATAGCGAACCGTGGGAGCACCGATGCGCACGTTGCAATCGTGTTCATTCTTAAGACGGTTGCAAAATACGTCTAGCTGCAATTCACCGACTGCCCGAAGAATCCACCCGCCTGTCACCAAATCGGGTTCAATCTGAATGGAAGGATCGACATCTGTCAGTTCCTTCAGAACCTCATTCACGCGAGCATTGTCTTCGGGATCCACGAGTTCCAAGCGGGTTTGCAGAAGCGGTCTGTAGCCTTTGCGGGAAACGCTTTCTCCGGTCACTGGTTTCAAGAATTGCCCCACCGTATAAGTGCGATCGGTTTGAATGGCCAGGAGATCACCGGCTTCCGCATCATGGGTTTCTTCCAGCCGTTCTGCGAAAACTCGGTAAAATCGGGCACCCTCAAGGTGTTTTGAGGTGGGTTTGGCAAACAATTTGGCCAGGTAAATCCGCCCGACCCCGGGATACCAGCGAATCTTGATGACAAACCCCAAGGTTTCCGCGGCCTCGTTCGGAATGGTCGGTGGGGGCAGAAGTTGGTTGATTCCATTCAAAAGTTGTCGAATTCCGACGTTTTTGAGGGCTGATCCCATGAAAACGGGTACCCCTTGGTTCCGGGCTAGGCCCTTTCGGAGTCCATCCATCAGGGCACTGGATTCGATTTCAACTCCGCTCAGGTAAGCTTCAAGCACGGTATCGTTGTATTGAGAGGCGAAGTCGACCAGTTGGTGGCGAAAGCGGTCGTACTCCTCCCTATATATATGCGGAATCTCGCCTTTGATTAAACGGCGGGGACTTTCCGCCGCGCGAAACAGCGCAACCTGGTGAAGTACATCCACGACTCCGTGGATCTTGCCATCGTGGTAAAGGGGGAAAGCAAGTACCACCGGACGCGCCTGGAATAAAACCCGAATCTGTTCCAAAGCTTTGGTGTAATCAGCGCCGGGGAGATCCAGTTTGTTGATGAAGAGCAGCGGTCTGTTTTTGTTTCGTAGGATTTTTTCCCACCCCGCGAGAGTCTGGGATTCCACGCCACTCAGACCAGAAATGACCAGTACAACTCCTTCCACAGATTGGAGGGCAAAGTCTACTTCGACGCCAAAGTCGACATGCCCAGGCGTATCGACGAAGGTGACGTGGATGTTTTTCCAGTCATAAGATGCAATACCCGCCTCAATGGTAATGCCGCGCTTCTTTTCCTCTAAGAGGTAATCCATGGTGGCAAGACCCTCGTCTACCTCACCTGTACCGGAAATGGCATCACTGAAATACAACAGGCGCTCAGATACGGTGGTCTTACCTGCATCAACGTGTGCTAAAATGGCGATATTGCGTTTGTTTTCCTGCAAAAGCATACGAAAGGGAAGATATAATTCGCTTATCTTAGGGCCAAGCTTTGCCCTTTTAAGAACGCCGTTGGGTGCTATAATTGTCAGGTCACCAATTATGAAATGACCGGATATCAGGGGTTCAGCGTGGCAATCGTTAAGAAATTGAATCGAATTTCTCTGGACCGTGACTCGAATCACAGTGAAGTAGAGTGTACCTATTCCATCATAGAGGGTTCAGATGGTACAAGGCTTCTCCAAATCGACACATATGGATCCGCATCCAGACAGATCCTTGGCAAGAAAAGTCAGTCTATCCGATTTAATCCTCAAGCGATTTCCCAGCTTCTTAAAATCTTAAAGACAGAACTTTAGTCTTGGAATTGTATAACATGTCCTCTCCGAGTTAACCAGAGTAATGCAAATGGCTTTGAAAGCGAATAAAAACAACAAATCTAAAAAGCCTCCATTAACACAACAAAAATTACCCAGCAACGGCATAACAGTGGGTTGCATGTTCGCGGCAATTGGAGGCTTTGCAAAAGCTTTCCAATTGGGAGGGGCAAAAGTTTTATGGGCGACAGATAAAGACGGATTCGCCTCACAAACATTTGCCCTAAATTTCCCCAATGTCCGCTACTTAAATAAGCCTGTGGAAGAGTTGAGTGTTCATGGAGATAGTTTAGAATCGGTTGACATTCTCACCGCTGGGTTTCCTTGCCAAGCCTTTTCGTTAGCCGGGGAAAAACTTGGCTTTAAAGACCCCCGTGGTCTATTGTTTTTACACATAATCCGAATTATTCAGGAACTTAAAGAAAGAAAACCGAAAATCCTTCTTTTGGAAAATGTGAAAAATTTAAAAGCTCATGACAACGGAAAAACATTTAAACGAATTCAGTCCGAGATTCAGAAGGCCGGATATTGGTTTTCCGAGGAAAACTCAAAAATATTAAATACGGCCGAACACACCAATATCCCACAGAACCGCGAACGCATTTTTATGGTGGCTATGTGTCGCGATTGTTTCTCTTCTAACGACTTCGTCTTTCCAAAACCAATTTTCGAAGAAAAAAGACGAACCGTGAAGAGTTTTTTAGACCTAAATCGAAAAGCCGACGCAAGGTACTACTTCACTAAAGAATCCCAGTACTACGAAATGTTTTGCGAAGCTATTGATGATGGCGGACGAGAAGCTGTTTACCAACTCCGAAGAAACTACGTGCGCAAAAACAAATCTGATCAGTGTTTCACTTTAATGGCTAACATGGGTGATGGAGGCCATAACCAACCAGTTATTAGAGATAAGTGGGGCGTACGCAAACTAACCCCAAGAGAATGCGCCCGGCTTCAGGGCTATGACGATAAATGGTTTAAAATTCCACCCAATTTATCAAATACCCAGATTTACAAACAAATCGGCAATTCAGTAACAGTACCACTCGTTACGAGAATTGCAAAAACCGTGATTAATAAAATAACTAATGTCAATACAGGAAGTAAAATATGAAATGGTTTTTTCCTGAGAACGATGGCGGGCAAGATAGTGGCTTCCATAACGCTGGCGTAGAAACATTTACAGGCGACCTGGATAGATACTTAGCCCGCGAATTGATTCAGAATTGCCTCGATGCTCGCTTAGATCCAAACAAGCCCGTTCAGGTGAAGTTTGACATCGTAGATATCCCAAGGAACGATATTCCAGACGTTGACTGCCTTAAGGTAACGCTTGAAAGATGCACCGAATATTGGAAGCACGAATCCAAAGCTCGCATTTTTTTTGAGAGAGCGGAAAGGATGGCCAAAGATCCAATTATCCGGGCACTTCGCGTAAGTGATTCGAATACTTCTGGAGTGATTGGACATGACGCGGAACGTGAGAAAAGTTGGTACAACCTTAGCTTTGTCGCTAAAGTCGATGTTGTCTATAAAGTC
>Ga0206850_10189_pt1 | contig 18613 bp, 17 predicted proteins | sample Alteio_BWOrgCont_16_FD_152885 | JGI IMG/M metagenome (GOLD analysis project Ga0206850, IMG submission 152885) | Enriched cells from forest soil in Barre Woods Harvard Forest LTER site, Petersham, Massachusetts, United States -... | ecosystem: Environmental > Terrestrial > Soil > Temperate forest >...
GAAGGGGTGAAGTTGGCGATGGCGAAGGTGGACCTGGATAGAAAGGCCGGCATAGCAGGTTCGCTGGGCGATTTGCTCAGCGACCAGATTACCTATGAGCGGTTCGTCGAGAACGAGTGCCAGTCAATCCAGTCGATTGTCAAGGCAGAGGCGGATCTACAAGAAGCGATATTGAACCTCAAGAAGCATCAGATCACAACTCGGGTGGATGGGATCATTCGGAGCGTTGCCAAACGAGCCGGAGAATTCGTTCACGCCGGGGAAAAGATCATGGAGATTCAGTCCACCGAGAAGGTGCGACTGGAGGGCAACCTGGATGTCCAGTATTTCGACCGGGTGAAGCGATACATGGACGTGGTCATCGAACCGGCCGTTCCCAGCGCTCCCGTGAAGTCCCATGCCTGGCACCGGGACGATGTCGCGGGTATCGCGGTCACGGGGCACGCGAAACGACCGCTGGTCGTTTCCGCCAGTCTGGATGGATCGGCGATGATCTGGGATCCGAACCTGGCCAACGAACTGGGTGGCCTGATTGCCGCGCACACCTTGCCGCATCCCGTTGGCGTTCGTTCCATCGGGTGTACTCCCCCTGGTGGAACATCCATCCTCGTCATCACCGGGGCAGAAGATGGGAAGGTGCGGATTTGGGATGTGACCGATCCGACCAGGCTTCCGAAAAGCCCCACCCGTGAGCCTTCTGACACTCATGCCTCGGGCATACACGCAATCGCGGTCAGCCCCGATGGCAAATTCGCGGCCACCGCAGCCGGCCGGGAAATATTCATCTGGGATTTGGATGCCGGGAAGAAATTGTATGCTCTCCCATCCGAACACCGGGACACCGTGACTTCTCTTGGCTTCACCCCACAAACGCAGTTGGTCAGTGCTGCGAAGGATAGGTCTGTGAAAGTCTGGAAACTGGGAGCCACGAAAGCCGCCGTCACCAAAACGATCGACCATCGAGCCGTGGCTGTCGATACTCTTGGGGTAAGCCCCGATGGCGGGCGCGTTCTGTTCGACCAGGACAAGAGCCGGATCGACCTCGTTACCTTGACGGATGCCCAGACCACCGGGCAACTCTCGAACGTCGGTCCCGGCATTGCGTTTTCCACCCTGGCGATCTTCGCACCCGATCACATCGCGCCTGGAACTCCTGCCGACCAGCTCCCGCCTTACACCATCGCAACTGGTGGAGGAGAGGGAGACCTCAAGGGCGGCCTTCAGGTGTGGCAGATGCCGCGTGCGGGTGGACGGGGAGCCGAAATTGCCCGACTCATGACCCCTGGTCGGGTTCCCGTGAGTTGCGCTGCATTCAGCCCACACAAGGACCGGCCATTCTTGGTCGTTGGGACCGATCGGGGAACAGTTCACGTCTGGACTCCAGAAGGATCCAAAAAGAGGCTAGATGGCCGCGTCACCAACATCGAAGCGACTGATCCCCGCTTCATTACTGTCCGGGTGGAGATGACTAACAAGGATGTCAATCTTCTCGACCGCAGTGCCGCAACAGTTATTGTGAATCCCAAGCGATAGGAGAGCCTCATTGTTTTGTAGGGTGGGTCGAGGCTTTGCGAGCCCCACCAATACCAGGAACACGAAAAATGGTGGGGCTCGCAAAGCCTCGACCCACCCTACAAAACAATGAGTGCTAATTGGACTGGGGATCATGGCAGCAGAAGCAACCGAAAACCTGAACGATCCGGCAGAACGACGAAAGGCGGTGCGGCTCAAAATCCGCCCCGACCTCCAGATTTTCGCGCAGAAGTACGAAGGCAAAACCTACCACGTTGTCAAGGATCCTGTCTGCCTGCGGTACTACCGATTCAACCAACAGGAGTATTTCGTTTTCCAACTGTTCAGTGGGGAACATACTCTTGAGCAGGTGCGCGATCGGTTTGAAGATGAGTTCAAACCGCATCGGCTGGAATATCAAGACCTGGAGGCGTTTGCCCGGCAACTCGTGACCGCGGGGCTGGTGCAGCACGAACAACAGGGTGCCGGAAAGCACCTGTTCGAGCGGCGAGCAAAACAACGACGACTCAAACGCTTTAGCGCGATCACCAACATCCTGTATCTGAAGATTCCGGTTTTCGATCCCGATCGAATATTGTCGTGGATGTTTGGCTATTTGTGGTGGATCTTCACCCCCACATGTTTCGTCTGTTGCATCGGGTTGATGCTCGCTGCGATCGGGCAGGTCGCGATCCACTTCGACACGTTCTATTCCAAGCTGCCGGCGTATCAGGAGTTCTTCTCCCTGAACTCGGTGCTGTACATGTGGATCTCGCTCGGAGTCGTGAAGATCATTCACGAATTCGGGCATGGACTCTCGTGCAAGGCATTCGGTGGAGAAAGCCACGAGATGGGTGTGTTGCTCATGTGTCTGAGCCCCGCCCTGTATTGCAACGTGACCGATGCGTGGACTCTCGCGGACAAGTGGAAGCGCATTATCATCAGCTTCGCCGGGATTTTCGTCGAACTGGTGATCGCTGCGACAGCTACGTTTGTGTGGTGGTATAGTCCGCAATACCCTGTCGTGAACAACATTGCTCTGTGTGTAATGGTCCTCTGTTCCGTCTCAACGGTGGTATTCAACGCCAATCCGCTGATGCGGTTCGATGGCTACTACATCATGGCAGACTGGTTGGAGATCCCCAACTTACGGGAAAAAGCGAACCGCTTCTTGAACAATCTGTTCCTGGCGAAGTGTTTGGGGGTGGAGGTGCCGCCCGACTCTTACATGGCTCCGTTTCGGAAGTGGCTATTCGCAATCTATGCCATCGCGAGTTGGATCTATCGCTGGGTGGTGATGTTCGGAATACTCTGGTTCCTGGCCGATTTCCTGGGACCAAAGCTGAAGATTCTCAGCCAGATGCTTGCGATTGCCTCTTTGGCATCGCTGGTGATCTGGCCAGCATACCGGGTGGTGAAAAACATCCGACAACGGGGGCGGTTGCCTGACATGAAAGCCGCACGAGTATACATAACGCTGGCGGTGCTGGGTGGCGTGGTGGGTGCGTTCTTCTTCCTGCCACTCCCGGTGAGCCGCGTTCATGAGTCTGGTCTGGTTGTTGTCGATCCCGGATCGGCCGAGGGGGTGATGCTCTCCGAACCGGCACGGCTCACGGTTCTTGAAGTTCAACCCGGTCAACAGGTTCGCAAGGGGCAGATACTCGGCCGGTTCACCAGCGAACAACTCGAGGTGGATAAGGCCCGGGCGCTGGCGAACCGGGAGGAGCAACAGCAGATCGCGAAACGCCTCAACATCTCCGTCGCCACGGCCCAGGCATCGGGAGATGATGATAGGGCAAAGAAATATATCGTCGATGCGCGAGATGCCGACGGCAAGGCGGCGACTGCCGACAAACAACTGAAACTGCTGACGGATCGTGCGAACCTTGTTCGCGAACTCCGCGCCCCGCGCGATGGGATCGTCCTGGCTGCCCCGCAACCGGACGAAATCGGCAAGCTGTTCGACCGGGGGTATACCGAAACCACCCCCATTTTCTCGGTTGGTGATCCCAATCGACTTCTGGTTCGAGTTCCGGTCAATCCTCCAGACTACCAACTTCTGAAGGACGATCTGGCGGCCCGCAGTGCGCTGGAAGTTTCGGTACTCGTCAAGGGCCGAAGCGATCGCGAGTTCACGGGTTGGGTTCGCAATCTCCCCGCGCAGAACTCGGAAACAGTCCCGGTGCAACTCACGCAGCGAGGCGGAGGACCACTGGCAATCAAACCCGGTGGCGATCCCAACGTTTTCGTTCCGTTGGCCCAGGTATACCTGGTCGATGTGGAGGTAGCCGATCCGGATGGTGGCGTGCTTCTGGGTCAACTTAGCATTGTGAAGATTCACACCAAATGGCGAAGTGGAGCGTGGTGGGTCGGCCGGGCGCTCGCCAATGCACTGGATATTGGACTCTATTGAAATTGAGCTCGGAACGCGGAACTCGGAACGCGGAACGGAAGAAACGAAAACAATCAGATGTTTTCGTTTCTTCCGTTCCGCGTTCCGAGTTCCGAGCTAAAAATTAAAGGTCCACATCCCAGATCACAATGTCGCCCCGCTCGCCGCCTGCGGCGGCGAGCGTTCCATCCGGGCTAACCGCGACTGCCTTCAGGTTCCCAAGTTTCCAGGTGAATTGTTCCGTCCGAATCCAGGTCGTTGTGTCGAAGACGTGAACGGTTGCGTCTTTGGTGTTTTCGCCATTGCTCGTGACATACAGGTATCGCCCGGACGGATGATATGCCATCGCCGTGAATTGTTTTCGCGTCGTGTTTCGGACCAGTCGAGGCGCGCCAAGATCGCCAACCTCGGGGATCGGCCAGACCAGCAAGTTCATGGCGTTTAACCCAACCAGTTGGCTTCCATCCGGCGAAAATAGCAGCAACTGGGCGCGTACTTTGTAGGGATACTCACCTGTACCCCGGAGCATTCGGGTCGCTGCATCCCGAACCTCAACTCGAGCGGGGTTATTCTGCCAACCCTCTCCCAACGCGTGTCGGGTCAACATTGCGAATAGTCGGCCGTCCGCAGAAAAGGTCAGGCTCTCAACCTGTAGATCGGCGGTGGAAAAAGCCCACGTCTGAACCCACATGCCATCGACAAGTCGCCAGCCGATCAGGCGGTAGTCTGGTAGACCGTGGTTGGAGATACCTCGCGAGCCATCGGGGGTTTGAACGATATGCTTGTTCGTCGAGAAACTCTTCTCGGAGGTTGTTTTCCGAGTGTCCCGATCGTAGATGCGGCGAGCACCCTCAACCAACCACGCGAGTGAGCGTCCATCTGACGAGAAGGAGAGTCCGCCCTTGCAGTAACTCTCCGCATCGACATTCGTGTCCACCGGAACCCGCGAGAGTGGGGCCGCTTCCAGATTCCAGAGAAACACACCTTGATACTTAACGTAAGCAGCGATGGCGCGGCCATCTGGGCTGAACGCCAAGTCGTCTACCGGAGTATCGGCTGCCTTGAACACCCGCACGATGGTTCCCCCTAAAAAACCCGTGCCTGGGGTAACCTGAATCCTAGCTTGGAATTGACTTCCGCGCGCGCGAGAAATGGGCGGTAAGTTGAGTAAAGTGGTTGGGTTGCGGGATACTTGCAGTCTTTGAGCATCGTACCGGCTGTCCAAATGAATTTGGTTCCAAACATCCCGGTTGTGCAGTGCGACTTCCGAAATCCTGTCATAGAGATTGTGCATTCCGAGGTTGAGCGGTCTTGGATGGTTCGCGGGCTTCAATCCACGCCAGTGCGTTTTCGGTCTCATCCACTCCGCCCGTCAGATTGACCCAGATCGCCCAGGGAGTCCAGATGAGCCCCCAGGGAACCCCCCAAGGGCCAAGCAGAAGAGCGAGAACGCTGTACCCAAGACCGCGTAAGTAACGATCCTGCCACGACTCGGTGAGATAGAGCGGCGACTGTCGGCGGATTGTGACGAAAAGGAAAGATAAACAGAACTCAAAACGGACAAGGCGCGCGCCAACTTCCACACGGGAACGAACTTCCTCGGCAAATCGAGGTCGAGACCCGGCAAGTGGGATGAGACTGGAAACTGGTGGCGTATGGTCCGAGTTTTGCATTCTAAGTTGTTTTAGCCTCGCACTCGCTGGCAGGATACGGCAAGTGATCCCAAAGTGGGCGGGAATGCCCGAGTATTAAGCAAGTATTGCGGAGGGGAACGATTCCGAATGAGTACCACCGCTCCCAACTTAAACGAGCTTCTACGCCAACGGGTATCCAAGTGGACCAGTCGGCGCATCCAGAACCTTGCGGTTGAAATCGATGGTAGTCGGGTGATCCTCCGCGGACAAGCCAAGTCATTTCATATCAAGCAATTGGCTCAACGCGGTGCCCAGGAAGTTCTCCCGAACGCCAAGCTCGAAAATGCCATTGTGGTGGAATAAGAGCAGGAAGCTGTTTGCGATTCGCTTTTTCCGTTCACGATCTGCAGTGGATCGGATTTTGACCATTTCCTGAGAAGATAATTGCCCATTGCGCGGTTGCTAATTTCCCAGGTTGAAACTTGAGTTATCATCTTCCCCGGAGGGTGAAGCGCAACCCCAGGAAATTATCTAACTTCGGCTGCTTCGTACACGCACGTCACGGTGGTGGTGATCCCACCGCGCGGGGTCCACGTCGAAACGACCTTGCAACGGATCGGTTTGCACGCCGCCACAAAGTCGTCGAGTAATCGGTTCGTCACCTGTTCGTAGAAGATCCCCTGACTTCGATACCCCTGGAGATACAACTTCAGCGATTTCAATTCCACACACGACTCACCCGGGGTATAGGTGAACGCGATTGTTCCGAAATCCGGCTGACCCGTCTTTGGGCAAACGCTGGTAAACTCAGGGCAGACGATTTCAATGGTGAAATTCCGCCCCGGCCGGGGGTTCGGGAATGTTTCCAGTTGCGCAACAGATGGCGTCTCGGTCGGTTCCATGTTTTGGTCCTTGGTCCTTGGTCTATGGTCCTTGGTCCATATTTAGTAACCGTGGAATGCAACACCCCCCGGGTTGCCATGGACTATGGACCGATGACTATGGACCAATGACAATGACTATGGACTCTGGACCAAGAACCAACATGCCTCGGGCGGTTATTCTTCTCAGTGGCGGACTGGATAGCACCACTGCGCTTGCGGTGGCGCGGAGTCAGGGGTTTGAGTTGTTTGCCCTGAGTGTCGATTATGGTCAACAGCACCGGATCGAATTGGATCGGGCCGCGACGATTGCGCAGACAATGGGCGCAACCGAACACCGAACCGTGAAGCTCGACCTGCGGTCGATAGGCGGGTCGGCACTGACCGCGGACATCGCCGTGCCCAAGGACCGCTCGACCGACGAGATGGGCCACGGCATTCCGACAACCTATGTACCAGCCCGAAACACGATCCTACTCGGGCTGGCACTCGGTTACGCCGAGGTGGTTGGCGCGTTCGACATCTTCATTGGCGCAAACGTACTCGATTATTCGGGTTATCCCGATTGCAGACCCGAGTTCCTCTCAGCATTCGAGAACCTAGCCAACCTTGCGACCAAGGCTGGCGTGGAGGGAACGGGAAAGTTTCGGGTTCACTCCCCATTACTGAAAATGACGAAGGCGGAGATCATCCACACGGGAACCAAGCTGGGTGTCGATTACGCTCAGACTCTCAGTTGTTATGATCCCGATGCAGAAGGCCGCGCCTGCGGCCGATGCGATTCGTGTCAGTTACGACAGAAAGGTTTTGCCGAGGCCGGCGTCCCGGACCCAACGGTTTACCGAGGTAAACACAGTTAGACGAGTGAGGAGCGAACAGATGGCGACAGCCACGGAGGACAATCTACGTTTCGTTCCGAGCGCTGTTGATGGGCTGCCGTCGGTCACCGAAGCCGTCGTGTTCGGGGATCGTCTGGAGTTGTTGTCCGAGGACCAGTGGGTTGTGATCCGCTTCCTCGACATTGCCAGGTGGTACCGGTTGGGCTGGGTATATCGTCTCCTCGCTCGGTACGGCTGGGGAGTGCGGGGGTGGCCTTCGATTGCTGACCGGGACTGGTTCCACCCACCCTCGGGCCGGTTCTTCCGGTTCTTCACCAAACCGCCGATCACGATCTACATGCCCGATGAACCGCGGGGAACGACTTACGGGAAGACAATGTTCCGCCGGGTTCAGAACGTCATCGGGTTGGGCGGTTTCGGGACGTTCGACCTGGGATGAGGTGTGAGACAGGAAGAGTACTTACCCCCGACCGTCAAGGAAGAGGGGAACATATCTGGATTTCAATTGTTTGAGAGAATAATGTCGATGTGCGATCTCTCTGTCACCCTGGGCCGGCTCGCTCTCAGGAACCCGGTTCTGGTTGCGTCCGGAACATTCGGGTACGCCAAGGAGATGGCTCCATTCATCGACTTCGCACGTCTCGGAGGCGTTATCCCAAAAACCGTGACGCAGGCTCCGCGGGCCGGGAATACACCGCCGCGAACGGTTGAAACAGCGTCGGGAATGCTGAATGCCATCGGGCTCGATAACGATGGCCTCGAACACTTCCTCACCCATCACTTGCCATACCTTCGCACTCTGCCAACTGCGGTGATCGGGAACATCGCAGGCAAGACCGAGGATGAGTTTGTCGAGATGGCAGCGCGGGTTCACACTGCCGGCAGAGACCTTGCGGGTTTGGAACTCAACCTGTCCTGCCCGAACGTATCTGGTGGGCTGGACTTCGCCAGCGACCCCGAACTGACTCAGCGAATAGTCCGTCGATGCCGCGATGCCTGCCCCAACATTCCTCTCATTGCCAAATTGACGCCAAACGTCACGGATATTTCGTTGATTGCCAGGGCCGCAGCCGATGGTGGAGCGGATGCGGTAAGCGCCGTGAACACCTTTGTTGGAATGGCAGTCGATTGGCGTCGCCGCAAGCCCATTCTGGGCAATGTGACCGGTGGACTGAGTGGCCCAGCGATCAAACCACTAGCGTTGCGGGCAGTCTGGCGAATCGCCAAGTTGAAGGCCGTGCCGGTGATTGCGGTTGGCGGGATCGGGACGCTCGATGATGCGATGGAGTTTTTGGTAGTGGGAGCAACAGCAGTTCAGATCGGCACGGCAAATTTCTACGATCCCACAGCAAGCGTGCGAATTGTGGATGGTCTTGCCAATGCTGTGAAATCTTTGGGAGCGGATTCGGTGCGAGCTGTCATCGGGACGTTAAATGTTTGAACTTCCCTGACGGCTACTGGTTCCAGCGTTGGGTATGTTCGGTTTTGTAGGGTGGGTCGAGGCTTTGCGAGCCCCACCAGAATCACAAATACGAAGATGGTGGGGCTCGGTCGCAAAGCCGACCTCGACCCACCCTACAAAATCAAGAATCAGAACAGTGGATCGGAGTAGTGAACTTCGATGAGTGGGTGACCAGGTTTACTCGCATCGTACTCAAGAGTCACATGAGTCTTGGTTTCCACTGTTCGGTCAGGCGGAATCCGTGCGGATTTGGGCTGGATCGGTCGAATGGTCATCGGAATTTCTGAGTCAATCAATTCGTAGGCAGTGCAGTAAGTCGGACTGCCATTTGTTTGTGTGACTGGCTGGAGTTGATCCGCTGCTGGTGGGCCGAGTAACCGCTCAACCTCAATCCTGGTCATACCAACCTTCAATTTCGGCAGCATCTCGACCGTTACGGGCATGGAATGGGGAAGGGGTGGTTCAGGCGGCCGTGGGAGGAACTTCCCGGATTTATGAGTTGGAGCGGCCGTCTCCGTGGGGGTAGGAGTCCCGGAAGGAAGCAAATCCATTGCTATCCAAAGAAATAATGCAGCGGCCATAGCGCAGAGAACAACAATTGGATTGTTTCGGATGCGGTGGAGAATATGCATCTTCAACTCCTCTTGCATATAGAGAACTGATGGAACGATTGGGCGATTCAGGCAATTCTTCGCGAAAAGTGGCCGGAGCCTGGCTCCTCTCGATCCTTGTTAGTTGTTCGCCGATGGGTTGGCGATCTTTAGCGGCTCTCACTTTAGTTGAATGAAGCATTCGGACGCGGTGTCTCAATTCCGTCCAACGGAAGAGTACTACCTGCTATTGCCTCAACACTCTCAGTAGTTCACCAAATTTCTCGAAAAAGTACCAGGTCAGTAGATATCAGAACGCGCCGGGAAGCTTATGTGAAATTGATGGGAAGACAGGGAGGAATCGTGCCATTGGGGTGGCATCGAGCAAGAGACTATTCCGCTTGTACATTGTGGGTGAGTGACGAAAAGCTCTGTCACCCGGCCTCGGCTGGGCGACAGAGCTTTTCCTTATCAGCGACTGTTTGAAGCTTCAATCGCGGTCGCGGCGATATCCACCCCGATCGCCGCCACCGCGGTGGCCGCCCCGATCACCGCCCCGGTGGCCACCCCGATCACCCCGATCATCGCGTGGTGGGCCGCGGTCATCGCGTGGGGGACCGCGGTCGCCGCGGTCGCCGCGGTCGCCTGGACCAGCGTTCCCGCTCTCTCCTGGTGGAGGAGGTGGGAGCAGCGCCTTGCGCGACAGCTTGACCCGGCCCTGATCGTCAATGGCAATCACCTTCACCTGAACTTTGTCCCCAATCTGCACCACATCATCCACCCGGCCGACGTAGCCACTGTCGAGTTCGGAGATGTGACACAGGCCATCTCGCCCCGGTGCAATTTCGATGAACGCGCCGAATTCTTTGATCGAGATCACTTTCCCTTCGTAGACCGCCCCGACCTTGATCTCCGCACACAGCGCTTCGACTCGCCGCTTCGCTTCCTCGACGCCCGCGCTGTCGAGGCCGGCAATCGACACGGTGCCATCGTCCTCGACTTCGATCTTGGCTCCCGTTTCTTCCTGCAAGGCCCGGATATTCTTGCCTCCGGGACCGATCAGGAGCCCTATCTTCTCGGGGCTGATCTTTGTCGTGAGCATCCGCGGTGCGAACGGGCTGATATCCTTCCGGGGAGCGGAAAGGGTGGCGAGCATCGTTTTCAGGATGCTGAGCCGGGCTTCCTTGGCCTGCTCCAGTGCGCCGCGGTAAATCGGCTCGGTGACTCCATCGATCTTGATATCGAGTTGAATACCGGTCACGCCCTTTTGGGTGCCCGCTACCTTGAAATCCATGTCGCCGTAGTGGTCTTCATCTCCCTGGATGTCGGTCAGCAGCGTGAAGGCCTCTTTATCCATGACGAGGCCGACGGAAATGCCCGCGACGGGTCGTTTGATTGGCACACCGGCATCCATCAGAGCCAGCGTCCCACCGCACACCGATGCCATGCTCGATGACCCGTTCGATTCCAGAATTTCGGATACGAGCCGAACCGTGTATGGGAAGCGTGAAGCAGGCGGAATGACGGCCTTGAGCGAGCGCTCCGCGAGCATGCCGTGCCCGATCTCCCGGCGGCCAGGCGCACGAATTGGTTTGCACTCGCCGACCGAGTACGGGGGGAAGTTGTAATCGAGCATGAACTTCTTCGAGTATTCATCGAAGAGTCCATCAATCTTCTGCTCATCGGCGATGGTGCCGAGAGTGGCGACCACGAGCCCCTGCGTTTCGCCGCGTTGGAACACCGCCGAGCCGTGGGTTCGGGGCAGCACCGCGACATCGCATTCGACGTTGCGAATGTCCTTGGGTCCGCGGCCATCAATCCGGGTGCCGCTGAGGGTGATTTCGCGGAAGATTCGCTCGCGAAGTGTGCCGAAGGCTGCCGACACATCCCCGGCGGTGTGTTTGGGTTCGGCCACGCCCTCGGGGACGTAGGCTTTCTTCACCTCGTCCTTGAGTTCATCGAGTTTCGTGTTGCGATCCTTCTTCCCCTTGATGAGATACCGTTCGCGGAACTCCTTGCCGTACTTTTGATACAGCTCCTCGGCCAGGGGGCCGATTGGAGACGCCGCGGCGATCACCTTGGGAGGAAGCCCGGCTTCCGTTCGGAGTTGCTCAATGGCCTCGATCATCAGGCCACACTGGCGATGCGCTTCGAGGATGGCATCGCCCATTTCATTCTCGGGGATTTCGCGGGCAAATCCCTCGATCATGCACACGGCATCCTTCGTCCCGGCCACGATGAGGTCGAGGTCGCTTTCCTCCATCTGGGTGCTGGTGGGGAGAACGACCAGTTGTCCGTTCACCCGTCCGAGTCGGACGGCCCCATAGGGCTTGAGGAACGGAATATCGGAGACGTGCAGCGCTGCGCTGGCTCCGATCATGGCCAGTATGTCTGGATCGTTTTCCTTGTCGGCTGAAAGGACCGTGGCGTGGATTTGTACTTCGTTGAAGTAATCGACGGGGAAGAGTGGACGGGTGGGGCGGTCGATCATGCGGGAAGTGAGCGTTTCTTTCGTACTGGGGCGGGTTTCTCGTTTGATAAACCCGCCTGGGAATTTGCCGGCCGCATAGGTCCGTTCCCGGTATTCGACCTGGAGCGGAAAGAAATCGCGGCCGGGGATGGTTCCTCCAGAAACGGCGGCGACCAGAACGACGGTGTCCCCATAACGAACCAGAACAGACCCGTGGGCCTGCTTTGCGAAAATTCCGGTTTCGAGGGTGATCTTTTCATGCCCAATCAGACATTCGACGCGAGCGGGATTCACCAGCACGGATGTGACCCTTTCCATTTACCGGCAGGATGCAAGGGAGCGAGTTGCGGATCGGTGAACCGGGAACTTGGGCGATGGGGTGGGCACAGGAATGATCCGTTGCCTTTGATCCGGTGTTCGCCAAATTCAAACGGTTCCGAGAATCATCCCGGAATCCCGTGGCGGACAAAGATAACGTCACCGAACTTTTGGAGAGGCTCGGGGTTTTACTTCCGCAGCCCGAGTTTGCCGATGACCGACAGGTAGCGTTCCCGTTCGGTCTGCCGGAGATACTTCAGCAGATCCGCGCGCTGGCTGACGAGCTTGAGTAGCCCGCGGCGGCTGGAGAAGTCCTTCTTGTGCGCCCGCATGTGCTCGGTCAGTTCGTTGATACGAGCTGTGAGCAACGCGATCTGCACCTCGGGCGAGCCGCTATCGTGCTCGTCCCGACGGAACTGAGTGATGAGTTCGGTCTTCCGCTCCTTCGTGATCGCCATCTTCCCGTCTCCGCTAACTTACCGCGTCGCACTCCTGCCATCAGTTACGAAACGACGTCAGTTACACGCACTCTCTAGGATTTATGCAATGTACCGTCTCCCGACCAGATGGCAAGGGGACAAAAAGTGGAAGGAGGCCCTCGCTGCTACATCCGCACCCATGAACCTGGAATGTCCCTTTGGATTCGTAAAGAGTCAGGGTTCCCTGTGTCCACATCACCGATCGATCTCTCCCATCACCACATCGACGCTGCCCACGATAGCGGGCACATCGGCCACCAGACAACCCCGACACAGTTCATTCGTCACGCTCAGATTGCAGAAACAGCTCGACCGCGCCCGCACTCGTAGCGGCACGTTTTCCTTGCTCGGTCGCCCAACGACGTGAAAACCCATCTGGCCGCGCGGGCACTCCGTTTCAACGTAACACTCTCCCGCTGGCAAGGTCCGCGGCGGCTCGACCCGGTGCGAATACTTTGTCTTCATCAGTTCCGCGAGAGCAGCATCGGCTTTCTTCGCCTCGTCCGGGGTCAAGGTTGACCGGCGAGCAGCGAACTCGGCTTTCACCTTCTCCCCTTCGGCGTGCAGCGCCTCGTATTTCTCCATCGCCTGTTCCACGAGCTTGATGCTCTCCACCACTTCCCGCATTCGGACGTAGAATCGGTGCCAACAGTCACCGATTACGGTGCCGGACGGTGCAGTGTCGTAAGGCGGCAAGGGCACATCGAATGTATACTCCTCGTACCCGGAGTATGGTTCGGTTTTGCGGAGATCCCAGGCAGGATCGCCTTTCGTGCTGTCGAGCGATCCGCGGAGCATCGGCCCGGTACATCCATAACTCAGGGCCATTTGTTTCGAGAGAACGCCAATCCCCGCCGTGCGCTTCACGAAGATGTGGTTGGTGGTCAGCAGAGCGTGGTATTCGGGAATGCGCGGCTTGAGGTAGTCGATGAACTTGCGACAGCGAACAGTCCAGCCGGTGGGAAGATCGTCGTGGGCTCCGCCGATGGTGAGGTAGCTGTAGGTGAGTCTGGCACCGCAAACGTCCTCGAAGAGATCGAGAATGTGTTCGCGTTCGCGGAAGGCATACAGGAACGGGGAGAAGGAACCGAGATCGAGCCCATAGGCTCCCATCCCGACAAGGTGAGAAGCGATCCGGTTCAGTTCGCAGATGAGGACGCGGATGATTTTGGCCTTCTCCGGCACTTTCAGGCTCGCGAGTTTTTCGATTGCGAGCGAGTACCCGAGGTTCATGTTCATCCCGGCCAGATAGTCCATCCGATCCGTGTACGGGATGAACTGGATTGGCGTGACGTTCTCGCCGATCTTCTCCGCGCAACGGTGGAGGTAGCCGAGGTGTGGGGCCACATCGGAAATGACCTCGCCATCGGTTCGCAGCACGAGCCGGAGTACCCCGTGGGTACTGGGATGCTGTGGACCCATGTTGACGAGCATTTCATCGGTTCGGACATCGAACTCGATAATGGTGGGATCGGCGGGTTCTTCGGGGGGCATAGAGAGGTTCCGCGGGGAGGTTACGCGGCAAAGCGGCGACGGATCTCTTCTTCTTTACGGAGGTAATCGAGCGCAACGTCGATTTCGCCTAGTCCACGGTGGAGTTCGGCGGCAACGTGGTAGCAATCGGCGACCGCGGAATGGATTCCGAGTTCTTTGTACAATCCCTCGGCTTCGGTGAGCTTGGGAACGGCTTCGGTATATCGCTGTGCTGCAACCAATACTCTTGCCTGGTCCAAAAGACACTGGGCCAGAGCCGCCGAATCGCGAGCCTTCGGTGCCGCGTGCCTGTGTTTTTCAGCCGCCTCGCGCAGCCAAGATGGTAGATGCTGGAGAACTGCATCCCGGATTGGTCGCGGCGTGAAATCAATATGCACATCTGTAAATTCGACCAACACAGAATCCAGGCTCTCTGTCCCGTCATCGTCTGAGGGCGATGTTGCCACGTTCATGAGTGGTTCTCCCGCTGATAGACTCGTAACGCTTTCTGTGCCGCCCATTCCTCGCCAAGAAACAACGTGAACAGAAAAACTCCCGATCCGGGAAACGGGAATTGTTGGAATCGGAATACACATTCTACCAGTTGCAATGGGTCGGGGAAGTTGATCCGACCTCGAACTCGGGCATACTCCACAAACTCTTCATCTCCGAACCAGCTGATAACCAGTTCGGCATCAATCTCCCCAACCCCATCAGTCAGAATGGCAAATACGCAGAAAGGCTCTCCGGTTCCCGGGAACGAGTCAATCGGATGCCCAGTGAATGAGCGGATAACCGAGTAATTTCCCGAGGCCGGATCGCGAATAAAATCCCGGCAGACGGTCAGGCCAACAACCACGGGTAGAGGATATGTCATCCGCTGCCTCCTTGTTCTGCTGGACAATCATACCCTTTATCATCCCCACATTCACTCCCCAGAGTTTCCATGTTTGCGTTCCTGCCAAAGCGTGGTTGAACCCGGTTCGGTTGCTTGGTCGGCGCTGTTTCCTTTACGCCGAAGGCGTTATGTCCCATAGCCCAGGGTTGCGAGGCTTTGCGAGCTACCCTGGGTTGCAAGGCAAATAGATAAAGAACCCTGTAGGGGTTCCATCATGGAGAAGTGGAACAAGCGTTTCGTGTGATGAGGTTTGATGCAACCCCTATCGGGGTAGATCATGGTGGTGTTGCTCTCCCAGGGTAGCTCGCAAAGCCTCGCAACCCTGGGCTTCGATACCATAACGCCTTCGGCGTAGAAAAACGGAAAAATCCAATCGCTCGGCGTCCGTTTACAGCCGGATTCCCCCAGAAACATCGAGCCAGGTACCCGTCACCCAGCGGGCATCGTCGGAAGCGAGGAACGATGCGGCATCGGCAATGTCCTCGGGTTCGCCGATGCGACGCAATGCCGTCACTGCCATCTCCTGTTTCTCCTCCTCCTTCGTTTTGCCGCTCTTCTCGCTATTCATGTCGGTCCTGGTCGAACCCGGGGCCAACACGTTCACCCGAATACCCTTCGGTCCCAACTCCGCGGCAAGTACCCTCGTCATCACATCGATTGCCCCCTTGGTCGCGGTGTACACCACCGCACCGGGGTACGCCATCCGGCTGATCGCACTGCCGAGGTTGATGATACATCCGCCCGCCGTCATCAATTCGGCCGCGTGCTTGACACAGAGCAGGTAGCCGCGCACGTTCACGTTGAAGTGGGCATCAATCGATTCGGCAGTCACGTCCGGGAGAAACGTGCGTTGCATGATCGCGGCGTTGTTTACCAGGATGTCGAGCCGCCCGAACGCCTTGATCGTGGCTGCGAAGAGGAGTGGTATTTCGGCGGGTTTGCCGACGTCCGCCTTGACCGCTACAGCCTGCCCACCAGCCGCGGTGATGCTGGACACAACCGCGTTTGCCTCGCGTTCGCTCTTGGAGTAGTTGACAACCACTTTCGCCCCATCCGCGGCAAGGCGGACAGCGATGGCGGCTCCAATTCCCCGCGAGGCTCCCGTGATAAGTGCAACCTTACCGGATAGACGTTTGTCGGACGTTGAAGTTCGTTGTTCGGCCATGATTGGGATTCCATCAGGTTGTGGTTAAAGAGAATGTGCGGAACGTCACCACCGATTTGCTTCCAGGGGTTGCGCTACCGCTCCACCCCTGGAAACGTTTCCTCTGTCTTCGCCTTTGGGGATTACGATCGGTATCATACTCAACCATCCCACTCTGTTCACACACGGAATCCTGACATGCTCGCAATCCTTCTCGTTGTGGCAACCCAGCCGCCAATTGCCCCACCGCCGCGTCCAGCCGATCCCTTTGCCAAGTGGGAATCCGGCATCGTTGCCATCGAGAAGCGTCTCGCCGCGAATCCACCAAAGCCGGGCGGGGTGTTCTTCGTGGGCGCTTCCTCGATCGTCGGCTGGGATCTCAAGAAATACTTCCCCGACAGCGGATACGTGAACGTCGGGTTTGGCGGATCGGTCATTGCCGATAGCACTCACTTCGCTCACCGCATCATCACACCATATAAGCCGAGTGTCATCGTGTTCTACGCCGGGGACAACGATATCGCTGCGGGTCGCAAGGCCGAGCAAGTCGCTGAGGATTTCCAGGCATTCCTTGCGACCGCACGCAAAGACAATCCCTCATGCCGGGTGCTGTTTCTGGCAGTGAAACCCAGTATCGCCCGGTGGAAGAAATTCGATGAGCAAAAGAAAGCGAATGCGCTGGTGCGAGAGTTGTGCGAGAAGGGCGATCGGTTGACTTACGTGGACACGGTGACACCGATGCTCGGCTCGGATGGGATGCCCAATCCGGAGCTGTTCGTCAAGGACGGGCTTCACCTGAGCCCGAAAGGATACGAACTCTGGACCGCCGCTGTGAACAGGGCGATGAAGTGATGCCGATCACCAGCCCAGCCAGACCCGGCCCGGCAGCAGCGACTGAGACGCATAGGGCGAGGTCCAGACGGCCGCGGGATACGGGCTTGCAGGTGAATAGGCCACGACGGTTGCGGGATACCAGCCTGGAGTTGGATAGGTCACGGCGATGGTCGATGGATATAAGCCGACGGTTGGATAGGCCACGACCGCAGTTGATGGATACAAGCTCACGGCTGTAGGGTAATACACGCCGTAATCCCACGAATACAGACCGAAGACTGGTCGAGTTGCTCCGAACGGGTAGGGGCTGGAATACGTGTAGACCGGCGTCGAATAGTAGGCAACCGGCTGATACCAACTGGAATATGTGTAGGCCGGCGTCGAATAGTAGACAGCCGGCTGATACCAATAGGGGTTCCCCAGTTGGTAAACATACGGCGTACCCATTGGGAGTGGTTCGGGCGTAGCAAGAGTGCGATACTGAGCAGCCGCGGGGCTGGCAGTCAGCGCCACAAAAGTGAGAACCAAAGCGCGGAGTGGTAGGTTCATGGATGTACCTCTGGGGGGTCCACAAACCATCTGCACCACGATCACCGGCACCGGATGCCGTGATACTCTAATGGGAACTCGTAGTCCTTGCGGAGCGGATGGCCGACCCAATCATCCGAGAGCAAAATCCGCACCAGATTCGGATGTCCGTTAAAAAACACCCCGATAAGGTCGTACACTTCTCGCTCCTGCCAGTCGGCCGTTTGCCACACCCCGGAAATGCTTGGTACTTCGGGCAGTTCTCCGACCTTGTTTTCCTTCCACCGCGGCAGGATGAGCTTCAACGTGAACCGCCGTCCGGGAAACGTGAAGCTCGACAGGTGGTACACAACTTCCAGGTGCGGCTCGAACCCGGCCTTGGCAACCTTCTTGGGATCGGGTTCGAGGTAATCGACACCGCTGATGTCATTGAGCAGCTCGAACTTGAGCCGCGGGTCATCGCGCAGGAACGTACACACTTCGACCAGCTTTGTCGGGTCGAGTGCCACAAACGGATCGAGGGCATCGAGCTTCTTGCCCGTGACCGCTGGACCAAACTGCGTTTCGAGGAGCGTGACGATCTCGGCGGGTGTCATGCAGATCTCCGGGAGGCGGAGGTTGTATCGCCAGAGTGTAGAAGCCGAGCGCTATCAAGCCAGATATACCCGGCGGGCAGCCTCGTTATAGGTGTATTCCAGGTCGATGAGTACCGAGTCGTTGACGTTCAGGGCAAGCGGGAGCGTCGGCAGGCTGCTTCCAATCTGCATCGGTCGCCGCCAGACACCGATAATCGTGCCTTCGGGCACAGATTCGCCCACCCGGTAACTGACCGCGAAAGGCGGGGGGCAGGCGACCTGATCGAGGGCCAAGTTGGCGGCCAATGCATCGGCGAATGAGAAGTCTGCGGGCCTGGGTAGCACGTCCACGAGCAGCAAGTGGACTCCGCGGTGGATGTATCCAAGATATCGACCGAGATATCGGTCGCGAGCAGCTGGACGATCCTTGTTGCGGGGAGACACAAGTTCGATCGCGGCGATCAACTGGCCATGCAAATCGATGTGGACCGCACGCTGGGTGTCAAGGGTGAACATCGCAACTGCTTCCGTGTCGGGTCCGGCGGTGGCAGTGCCAGTTGCCACCGGTGGGGGTTCTTGCGACC
>Ga0206850_10190_pt1 | contig 18596 bp, 13 predicted proteins | sample Alteio_BWOrgCont_16_FD_152885 | JGI IMG/M metagenome (GOLD analysis project Ga0206850, IMG submission 152885) | Enriched cells from forest soil in Barre Woods Harvard Forest LTER site, Petersham, Massachusetts, United States -... | ecosystem: Environmental > Terrestrial > Soil > Temperate forest >...
AATGGTGAATGTCGAAGCCGTCAACACCCGCTGGGTCTTTAGCGTCCCGAAGTTTCTCGAAGCTGTCGATACCCAGGTGAAAGACGCGTTCAACGAGGATATCGCCGACTACCTCAAGGAGGACGAAAGGGAAAGAGATGACACCAAGGGCCGGTTCAAACCAAAAGCAGCGGAAGGCCCTGGCTGGGTAGTCGAAATCCGCGGCTACACCGACCACAAGGAGGGTCAGAGGTTCATCAGAAATGCTCTGCTCAAAAACCTTCAGAAGTTCGATACCTTCGCGAAGGGCGAGGACAAGGTTGGGCGGTATATCGTTGGGGTTCAAGATCCCATCAAAGGCAAAGTATCCCACGCATTCGTCTACAAGGTCTGGATGGTGGATGATGCCCAGTCGAATACGTTCGTGAACATCAACCAGTCGTATCTCGATAGGCTGCTTTCCTCTGCCGGTGGAGGCAGTCAGGGAGGAAGTGGTAGTGGTGCTGGTCCAAAGATGGGACCACTGAGTGGAGGTATGGGAGGAGCAGGTGGAGCAGGAGGGGCAGGAGGGGCAGGGGGTTCGGGGAGTGGACCTCCAGGGGGTGGAGGTAGCGAGGCACCCACGGCTCTTGGACCCGCCTGGAGTAGTCTGGCCGGGGCCAGCGACGGTGGTGCAGCTGGCTTCGGGGTGCCAGGCAAGGGTTCAGGAAATTATGGGGCGATGGGAGGATCAGGGATGGGGTTGGGTCCGCGTCCAGCGGGTCCAGGTGCTCCCGGGAGTCAGGCAAGTGGTGGAGATGTTCCCAAGGGAACCTCCAAGGAAGAACGACGACGATTTGAGTTCGTTGTGATGCTAATCTGGCGGGAACCTGTTCCATCCAGCGCGGACAAGCCCTGAGTAACCGCGAGTTCCACTTTTCCAGTTGAGGACAACGAAAAGTGGAAACCGGCTGGGAATATCGCCGCGACCAATTGTTAACCGGGAACTTGAAACCGCAACACCTGTTGGCAATACCTGACTCTCGAACGCCAGATTAAGTGGATACCACATATGAAGAACAATAATAAAGAGCTGCTGAAGAAACACCACTTCTGGATCCTGTTTGGGCTCGTTCCGCTGTTCGTACTGATCGCGGTTTTGGTGGTCAGTTCGGGTGTCGGTGGGGCAATCGCCGCGAAAGACGAGGAGATCAAAAAAGCGGAGGCGGCGATCAAATCCAAAAGCAATCCCAAGCCGAATGCTCTCATCGAGAAGATGGGAGAGACGATCAAAGTCGTGGACTCCAAGCAGGATTATCTGTGGACCAGGAGCTACAGTCCCCAGAAATCTCTTTACACAATGCTCGATTCCCCGCTCCTCAGACCAATCGACAAGTTGAAGTTGCGATTCGGCGACAAGATCCCGAACGACCAGTATCAGTACGATGAGTTCAAGAAGAAGGACGTTTACTTGGCCCGATACGAGAAGATGGCCGAGCATGTGGCACCAACTGCGTTCAAGGACGGCTGGCAGAAAATCCTCCGCCACGTTAATCAATGGGGCGATGTCAAACTGACCTCCGAGCAAATCTGGCTCTTGATGGAAGATATTTGGGTCCAGGAATCGTTGCTTGAAGCCGTCAGTTCGGTGAATGCCCAGATGGCCGACTTCTATCGCGTAAAGTTTGAGCGCGATGGACAGGTTGTCGACGATCCGGCCGACAAGGCGCATCAGGATCCGCTCCACCGAAAGTTCAAGAGTCGAACGTGGGAGATCGAACTGGATGTTGTCGAGGAAGGGACCAAAAAGATCCTCAAAGGCAGACTGATCAATACCACCGACAAAGTCCAACTCATGGGCATCGGGAATACCATGACCCTGAAGGTCTGGTTAGAGTCGGGGATCTTGTTCAAGCTCACGGAACAAACGTCTTCAGCTTTACGGAAGATGAATGTGCCCGATGCGGTGCTGGTGAAGTTAAACCCTTTGAAAGACAAGGAGTTCTCCCGGGGAGACTTGACTCAAGAAATCGCCAGGGTTCTCAGCACAGACGAAACGAAACAATTCCAAGAACTCATCTTGAACGAAACCGAACTGGCGGACAGGAAAAACATTACGCCGTTCGAGTTCAGAATTGGCGGCGAATTCCTACCGGGGGAGGGAGCGACCAAGTTAATCAAGGACAAACCGGTCCCGGCAAACGTCCTTGAGATACTTCGCGCACCCGAGCACACTATTCCGCTTGGTGTGAATGTGTCCGAGATTGTCCGTGTCGAGCAGGTGTTCGATAACCGAACTGTCCCCATCCGGATGATCGAGGCTATGGCTTTGGGGTTCCAGGACAGCCGTAACAAGGATGTTCCACTCAAAGCACCGAAGTTCTTCCCACCGGATGAACCCCCACCGGGGGCGGGAGGTGAAGGCGGTGCCCAGGGCTCGGCGGGAGGCATGGGTTCGGCGGGAGGCATGCCGGGAGGCAAACCGGGTGGACCAGGCTCCGGCGGTGCGAGTGGATCGGGGAGCCAAAATACCCAGCGCACGCTCTTCGGTGGCGGAACGGTGGCGAGCGTAGCCGATGGGAACAAGAAGCGATACATTGCTGAAGCCACGGATCAGGTTCGGCGATTGCCTATCGGAATGGTGATGGTTGCCGATCAAGTGTATCTTCAGGATATCCTACTCGCGTTGGCCAACTCCCCACTCCGGTTTCAGATCACTCAGGTGACCTGGAATCGATATCGGAAAGCTCTGGACACAGGCGGTGAATCTGGATCGCCGAGTAGCCCGGTGACCGGTGGACTTAGTGGTGGTGGCGGAATTATCTACAGCGGTCAGGGCAAGATGGGAGAAGATTTTGGCAGCGCTGGTGGTTCAAAGCGACCCGGTATGCCCGGTCTTGGTTCAGGACCGGGTATGCCTGGTCCAAGGCCCGGTCCAGGTGGTGGTAGTTCCTCTGGGGGCTCGCCTTTTAGTTTCGGGGGGGGTAGCACACAGTCCACCGTGTCTGAAGCACAGTTGACTTCCGGGCTCATCGAACTGGAAGTGTATGGAGTTGTCTCTCTGTACACTTCTCCCGAAGCCCCAGCCACTGATCCCAATGCCAAGAAGGACAATGAGCCAGCAAAGGATAAGGAACCAGGGTCAAAGGACAAGGAACCAGCAAAGGACAAGGAACCGGGGTCAAAGGACAAGGAACCGGCAAAGGATAAGGAACCGGGATCAAAGGACAAGGAACCGGCAAAGGACAAGGAACCGGCAAAGGACAAGGAACCGGGGTCAAAAGAAGAGCCCATGCCGAAGTCTCCGATGACAACAGACCCCAAAACTCCCAAGATGCGAGTCCGTCGGGGTCGGCGAATTGGGAACTGAGCGGATCCACCGCGCTGACGCTCCGGGTTCACCCGAAGCGTTAGGTGGTGAGCTGGAAAAGATCTACCGCTGGAATGAACGGTTTTCCGTGGGTGCCGCGAGCCGAGCGGCACTGGTACCCAAATCGTTTTGCCCTGGCGGTGTTCCCCAGAACCAAGCGACCTGTGGAGGTTTGTCCGGCTCGGCTCGCCGGACCTACGGAAGACAATCGTGGGCTTTCAGACACACTCAACGTGGGTAGATCATTTTCTACTGACTACCTTAGCGACGAGATGGATCGGGTCTTCCTTCCCCCAACGGTAACGCGACTCGACCGCACGAATTGAACCATCCAGTAGGAGCAATGAACATGGCCAAGACGAAATCCAAAATCGATTTCAAGCAATTGCTCCTCAACAAGGGCGAGTACATTGCTTTGGGGGTAGCCGGATTTTTTCTGGTGATTCTCCTCTTCAGCGGGGTTGGCAAGTGGTTGAGTGCCCAGGATCCCGCCAAGATCGCGGACGGCTTGAAAACGAGCGCCAAGAGCGTTCACACGAAGATTTCAGGCACGCAGATTAGCCCGGAGGATGAGAAGGCAACGGTCTTACCCCCGTGGGTAACGAAGGAAAACAAATACCCACCGGTGGATGTCCTGGATTTCCCAACCACGGGGCCACAATTCGACCCCATTGCCAAGCCGGATACCAAAAAAGAGAATCCAAACGTGTTCGGTCTTCAAGGTGCAAACTATCAGGTGGATCTCACCCGATGCTCCTTCCAGGCTTTCGACATCAGAATGGATGGACAGGGGAACGCACAGATCGCGGTCATTGCCGATAAGACGATTTTGAAGATGGATGAGACCGAGAAGAGGAGGCTCATAAGAAACTTTAAAAAAACCTCAGAGAGATTACTCGAATTAGAGAAGCGTCAGAACAGTAATCCAATTCCGGCTGGTCCGGCTGGTGTGGGTCCGGGCGGCCCAGGTGGTATGGGTCCAGGTGGCATGGGTCCAGGCATGGGTCCGGGTCGTCCAGGTCTTGGTGGTTCGGGTAGTATGGGTCCGGGCGGTCCAGGTGGTATGGGACTCGGTGGTCGTCCCGGCGGCCAGGGATTCGATACAAACGGCCAACGGACTGAGAAGACGATCCAGTACATCCCAATCGAGGATCTGGATAAGGAGATGGCGAATGGGAAGATTCCAGCGATGACGGTGATCCCTTTTGAGGCGGTCATCATCCACGCGGAAATCCCTTACAAGAAACAGATCGAAGAGATCAAACGAGCACTTCGTCTCTCGAGCAATGCCGATGCAATGAAGTGGGGACCGATCTACGATGGTTATGAGGTTCAGAGAAAGGTGAGTCGGGTGGTCAATGGGCAGTTGGAAGAGGTGTCGGGCTGGAGCCCCTACCAGTTCGAGGACACGTACCAGGAGAAGGTCAACTCCAAAAAGCTGGCCGATACGATCGAAGGAGGATTCCTCTCGTTCTTCCTCCGTTACGAAATGGCTTTAGCTCTGCCACTCCCACAATTGGTCACCGAATTGGGGAGCTACCCAGACATCCGACTTGAGAACATCAACAACACCATCAAGAAACTCAAGGAGTCTGGCCAAAAGAATGTCCAGCCATCCGACACGCTTGAGCGACTTCGCGGCCGCAAACCCCGAAACGAGATGTATCAACTGCAATCGGCGGGAGACACGGGGGCTTCAGCGTTCTATACCGGCCTCGGAGGACCAGGCGCCCCACCGAAGCAGATGTCAGGGACTGGGACTGGGACTCCTCCCGCTCTGATGGCTTACCGCCCGGGCATGATGGACTCCAGCAACACGAACTCGGCCACACCAGTTGAGATTGATCAGTTGTTGCTCCGTTTCGTCGATGTGGATGTCATCCCCGGACTGACCTACGAGTATCAAATCCGGCTTCGGATGCTGAATCCGAACTTCGACCGGCCGACCGAGGTGGCGAACCCTGTCTACGCCAAAGCCGAAGTGCTCTATAGCCCGTGGGTGGGGTTTTTGGACCAGATCACGATCCCGCCCAAACAGTTCTTGTACGCCGCGGATGTCGCGACGTATCGGAAGTCGATCGAAGAAACTTACGCGAACGCGAGGGATCCAAAGGAAAGGGAACTCCGCGACCGGCTCCAGGTTAAGGACAATCAAGCGGTGGTCGAGATCTGTGAGTGGAAGGAGCAGGTGCGAACCGATTCGGGTAAGCGCGAACCGGTGGGGGCGTGGATTGTGGCCGACATTCCGGTGGCGCGGGGAGAGTACATCGGCCGTAAACAGTACGTCAAACTTCCACTCTGGTCGTCCGAGACAAAATCCTATGTCCTCCGGGAGATCACGTCGACAGCGGGGAAAACCGGCCCTAAGGAGCCGACTCAACCCAAGGGGTGGATGGTGGACTTCTCCACCAGTACACCGGAGATTCTGGTGGATTTCGAGGGGGGCAGAGTTCAGACCAGACTGGGCTCGAAGACCATATCTGAAGATGTGGACTCCGAACTGCTGATCCTGGACCCCAGAAATGGGAAACTGACGATCAAGAAAAGCATAGTCGATGAAGCCGATGATAAGCGGAAGAAGATTGTGGGCCTTTGGACCAAATGGATCACGGAAGTGGACAAGCGGAAGGAAGGCGGCGGCGCAGCGGGGGACAATTTTGCGCCGAAGCCCGGTATGAATCCCTGATCGCGTGTAAATCGAGCGACAACAATACCGTGGGAGGCGATAAGCCTCCCACGGTCGTTTTTCCGTCGCACGTCGTCGAGTCTCAAGCCAAATCCCACGTTCCCGGACCGCGCAATTCGTGTTGCCACCTATCGCATGGCAACTACAATACACAATCTTTCCGCAAACTTGTCACACAGAGGAGAGCCACGCCATGGCACACAAGAAAGGCCAGGGCTCAGTCAGAAACGGACGAGATTCACTGCCGAAACGGCGGGGCATCAAAGCGTATGGTGGTCAGTTCGTGACGACGGGGAGCATCATTGTCGTTCAATGCGGGACGAAGTACTCCCCTGGCCGATACGTCCGCCGGGCCAAGAACGACTGCCTGTTTGCACTGACCGATGGTAATGTGTATTTCGATCAAGGCGGCAAGCGGGTGAACCTGATTCCTGTTGAAGCTGGTTGCACCGCCATCGGCTGATAGGAACTCGGAACGCGGAATGCGGAACGGACGAAACCAAGACTCTTCTATGTCTTGGTTTCGTCCGTTCCGCATTCCGCGTTCCACGCTCGAATTACTTCCCCATCAGTGCAACCGCGGTAACGGTAAGCCCCACAACCGCCAGCACCAGGCTGCCGAGGATGATGGTTCGCAGCAGGGCATACATACTGTGTAACTGTCCCAGCGCGTTCATCAAATGCCAGATATCCTCGTTCTTCGTCTCCACGATTTTCCGGAACGAGTTTGCCGAACCGCCAGTCCAGAACCCGATGCACAGGCACAGGAGTGCCGCGGCACCGAGCCCAACTGGTGGTCCGTAGCCACCACCCGTCTGAATCGCATTGGTCACCGAAAGTGTACAGAGTATCACGAACGCCAGTCCCAGGAGCTGCATGAGGCCAGCGGTGACCCGCATGGCATCGACCAGCCCCGAGATCTTTCTGTTTTGCTCGTCGGTAAACTCATACTGAGCCGATTTGTACTCCTTAATCGGCGGGATATCCGGAACCGGCGGCGTAGGTGCACTCGACATGGGCGTACTCCAGGCGTTGTTTATTCCACTTCAAAGATGCACTCGATTTCCACGGCGATGTTACCGGGAAGTGAGTTGTGCCCGACAGCGCTGCGAGCCCCGACCCCGGCGTCTTCGCCAAACACGTCTTTCATCAACTCCGAGAACCCATTGATTACCTTGGGATGATCGAGAAAGTTGTCGGTGCAGTTCACCATGCCGTAGGTCTTGAGCAACCGCTTCACTTTGTCCAGTGAGCCGAGAACATCGCGGACAGTGGCAAGGATGGCGAGCCCAACCTGCCGGGCAGCCTCCTTGCCCTGATCGAAGTCCATATCCTTGCCGAGTCGGCCGGTAATCATCGACTTGTCGGCCTTGAGTGGACCATGTCCGGAGACGAATAGCAAGTTTCCATATTTGACGGCGGTTTTGTACACCGCGACCGGTTTCGGTGCCGGCGGCAAGGTGAGATGCAATTCCTGAATGCGCTTCTCGGGGTTGCTCGACATGGGGGCTCCATATGGGTTCAAAGTGGAGAGTGGAGAGTTCAGTTTTTAGCCTTAAGCAGTTGGTGTTGTAGCAATATGATCTCAAACTCTCCACTCTCCACTCTCCACTCTCCACTCTCCACTCTCCACTCTGATGTTATGGTAGTGGAATCGTCACGCGGAAACCGGTGTAAGGGCTCCGCGCGGTGGCGAACTGTATCTGCGGTGTGGTTTGCTCGTATTTGAGCGTGTCGAATGTGAGACCGCGGGACAGTGTGTAATTCCGCCCACGGAGGATGATGCGATCCGTTGCCGTGAGTGGGGCAGAACCAATCTCCCGTTCACCAGCTCCCATCAAAATCATCCGCGTCCACTCTCGACCGTTACCCGCCATGTCCCGCAAGCCGAAATGGTTGATATCGGTCCCAGCGCTCATCCCGTGAGTCGGTTCTGGGCTGGGGAGCATCACCCGCGGTCGTCCATCGGCGCGCGTCACCTCATCTCGACCGACTCCCGCATAGAGACCAGCCGCGAGATCCCACTCGTCGGGTGAAGGCAGCTTGCCGCCAAGCACTTCGCGTGCGAATGCCATTGCCTCCTCGACCGTCACACTCGTGACGGGTGCATCGGGTCCGTTAACCTCCGAAGCCGCGGGAGGAGGCAATTTCCCTGCACGGAAAAGGTTGTTCCATACCTTCGATTCCATCATGTAGAACGATGGGATCGGTCGCGGCCCCTGCCCTCCTGCAATCAGCCGGAACCGAACGGATTCTCCACCAACTGGAATAGCGATCCAGTCGTAAACCTGGCGGCCATCGGAGAGAACCTCGATCCGCCCTTTTGGGTCGCGCATTGCTCGAGCCGGGAGAACCGGTGTAATCGGCTGATCGGGTATTGTTGTTGACTCGGTGGTTTTAGCAGTTGGTGAGGTTGGCTGCGATCCGCCACTGTTGGAGGGATTGCTGCTGGGGGTGTCGCCTGTCGTGGAACTGTTGTGAGATTCCCCACCGTTCCCAAACAGTGCCCAGACTGCCAGGCCAAAAACGCCGATGAGACCGAGGGTCAAAAGGCCGGCAAGCACCGTCTTCAACCCCGATCGGGGCGGGTTTCGCGATGCAATCGCTGGTACGACCAGGGGGCGTTTGGCGGAATCGTTGACTGTACTCTTCCCGGCACGCGTTTCGTTTTGGTTTCGGGACTCCGAGCCGGTTGCAACCGAACCTCGTGGCTCGTGGATAGAAGGGGGGCGTGGCTGAGAATCCATCTTTCGCGATTCAGAGCCGGAAGGAGGGATTGCGCGGGAGAGAGGTTCTGAAAACACACTCGATCGAGGAACCATTGAGACGCCGAGTGCAACCGACAATGACTCCACGAAAGCCATGCACGAGGGATAGCGTTCTTCCGGCAGTCGAGCGAGGGCTTTTGTGAGCACTTGCCGCTCTTCGTCTCGGATCGGGGCCTCGAAGTCGTGCGACCCATCGAGGTGTGCGAACATCATTTCCTGGATTTGCTGGCTTTTCAAGGGAGGATGTCCCTGTCGCAACTCGGCGTAGGTAACCGCGAGGCTGTACAGATCGCTGGCTGGTCCACCTTCCTTCCCCCACACCTCCGGAGCCATGTATGCCGGCGTGCCCGCGAAGGTCTGCATCGGCGCGAGCAATTTCTCCTGATGCAAGGCGAGTCCGAAATCGGCAACCTTCGCGTGTCCGTTCAGGATCAGGATGTTGTCGGGTTTCACGTCCCGGTGAACGACATGCCGGGAGTGCAGGAAATCCAGCCCCTCGGCTGCTTCGCGAATATAGCCCAGGAGTTCGCCCTCAGGTATGCCCGGGTGTCCATTCTCCCGGCATGCCTCCAGACGGTTCCGGAGCGTACACTCGGCCAGTTCCATGACGATGTGCAACCGCTGATCGGCGATCCAGAAATCTTCGGTACAGAGGAGGTAAGGATGGCGCAGGTTCTTGATTAATTCCAGCGATCGCCGCTCGCGCTTGGTCGCATCCTTCTCCGGGGGTTGTGTGACAATCTTGATTGCCTTTTCGATGCCGCTTGTTCTCTTCTTCGCCAGCCATACCTCACCAAACACTCCCCGACCCAGCACGCGGACAAATTCGTATTCCTCAGCCACCGACCCAGGTGTGTGCGTGCGTATTTGTGTCGGGATGCGGGTAACGCCGATGAGCGTACCGGTAACACTGGCCGGCACTGTTCCCGCGGCTGGTTCTTCGGCAGATTCCAGTTGGCTCTGAATGAGCGGAAACTGGACCGGGAACCGGCTTTTGTATCGGGCAACATCATACCTCTCTCCGGCCTTCCTCCGACACCGATACTCCTCAATGATCGCCGCGGATGGAACCCGGTCCATCGGGCCAAGTTCGGGAAAACGGGCAACGTATTCCTCGATCTCCGGTCGTTCCTTGCGTTCCCAGCGATAAATCAGGTCGATGATGACCAGTTCGGTCAGAACAGCGACGCGGGCCTGCCCCTGAAGTCCGGAGAGAAATGGCTCCCAGTTCGACCCTACTCCGCGAACGAGTGCCGCGTGGAATTCGTCTGCCCGGACGGACAGTTGGGCTCGCTCATCGTCGGACAGGGGAGATGTCATGTGTAAGCTTGCCGATGCGGGGAAGATGTCGTCACCACAGATTCTACCCAGTAAAGCCGCGAGAGGAACCCAAGGGTGCAATCAACCCACCCGCCATCGCGCTAACGCCGCCTCGTCCAGTTCAACCCCCAGGCCCGGACCACTGGGCACTTTCGCGTAGGGTGGTCCGAGTTCCAGTGGATGCGTAACCACATCGCCATCGTGGTAAAACGGGCCGATGGTATCGGCGGGGAAGGTGTCGCAATCGACTTCCGGAAACGCTGCGGCAACGTGGAGCATGGCGGCGGTGCCGATGCCGAGTTCCAGATTGCTGCCGATGGTACACCGGAGCCCTGCCGCTTTCGCGACGGCAATGATTTCCGCGGTTGCGGCAATACCCCCATGCTTTCCGGGGTAAACGCTCAGAATGTCGGCGGCACGATGAACCGTGAGTTGCCACGCATCCTGAAGAGTGAACACACTCTCATCGGCCATGATTGGAGTGGGTATATCCCGACGCAGTTCAGCCATCGCCACCGGATCGCCTGCCGGGATTGGTTGTTCCGCGAACAGGAGATGAACGTCCGCAAGCTGGCGAAGACAGTGCTTGGCCTGTTGGATTGTCCAGCCACAGTTGGCATCGATGGTCACCGGGATATTTGCCCCGGCAACCTCGCGAACGGCTCGCACGCGGGCCACATCAGTTTCCGGATCGAGCCCGACCTTTACCTTCACGCAGGTCACCCCTAGGCCAAGGAGTTGCTCGGCCATTGCCCGGGAGCCTGGCACATCTCGCGCCCAGACAACGAGCTTGATGCGAACCTTGTCGCGAACCTTGCCGCCGAGCAGTTGATAGATCGGGACTCCTGCTGCTTTCCCGGCAATATCCCACAGGGCCATTTCGACGGCGGACTTGGTGAATGGGTTCAGCTTGATGATGAAATCCATCGCTCGGCGCGCTGCTGTGATATCCCGGGGATCCTGGCCGATAAGTTGCGGAGCGATGTAATCGCGAATTGTCGCGAGTGTGCCGGCTTGCGTTTCGCCAGACCATAGCCCGGAAATGGTTGCTTCGCCGAGTCCAACGATACCGGCATCCGTCTGAATCCGGACCAGGACATACGCCGATGTGGCGTGTTCCCCGTGGGCTGTTTTTGCGGTCATGCCTTTCTTGAGTGGCACGCAGATGGGAATAGGCTCGATCCGGGTGATCTTCATAGCAAATTCTGACTGGGTTCGAGGAATCGCTGGAGTACGACTTGTTATCTGATGTAGGTCTGCTTCCACAGAATGGCTCATCATCAATCCGCCGAAGTAGTGCAGTTTAATTCTCGGATTCAATGTTGGGTGGCCGGGGCATCGAAGACTCTGCCCCGGCCACCCAAATTCAAAAACTAAACGCCCCTGTCCACCGAAGTCATTTTCTTGACCGCCTATCCGATACCGGGTAGAGTCGTGTTTGTAGAACCTCCTGCCGTTGTCTTCCGCTACCCAACCTCATCCAAACTCCGGAGAACGGAGATGCTTCGCATCCTCGGTTCTCGTCGTCGCCTTTGCGATAACTGGACCCGCCGCGATTTTATCCGCGCAAGTACCCTTGGCTCGCTCGGTGCCAGCGCGATGACGTCGGCATCGGATTCGACACCATCGCCGGTGCGTGGCCCAGCGAAGGCGTGCATTCTGCTCTATCTCTACGGCTCACCGAGCCAGTTGGAGACGTTTGATGTCAAGCCGGATGCGCCCGTGGGCATTCGGGGAGAATTGGGAACCAGAGCCACGGTCATTCCGGGATTTCGTATCGGCGAACTGCTCCCTGAGACCGCGAAGATACTCGATAGGACGACCGTGGTTCGGTCGATGACCCACCCATATCCCGTTCACGGGATCGCCTATGCAACGAGTGGCCTGCCGGACCCAAGCGGGACTCGGGAGGTGTCGCCTCGCGATCCCGCGCACTGGCCGTTCATCGGCTCGGTCGTCGATTATCTGGAGGAACAGCGGAGGACGGGGAAGCCGCCAACCGTCCCCAATAACATTGCTCTCCCCTGGCCGTTAAGCACGCGCCGAGCCAATCAGCCGCACCGGGCCGGCCCTTATGGTGGTTTTCTCGGTCCGGCATTCGACCCGGTCTGGACCGAATTCCGCGGCGAAGGGACACGCGCGTTTACCCAGGAAAACCGTGGCGTTGTGCAAGAGTTCCGCGACCCCTACGGCGGTATCCGACCCGATGGCCGCTTCGAGATCGCGGTTGGGGATGAGCCAGACGAATCGCTGACCCTCGATCGCCTGGATCGTCGCCGCTCGCTCCTGGAGCAACTCGATCGCAGTCGGCATCAGATCGAATCGAATGGGAAGCAAGACTTCGATCGCTACCGCGGGATGGCGTATTCGATGCTGACATCCGACCGACTCCGCTCTGCGCTCGATCTCCGGCGGGAGTCCCAGCGCATCCGCGAGTCCTACGGGATGACTCTGTTCGGGCAGGGAGCGCTGGTTGCTCGGCGTCTGGTCGAAGCGGGCAGCCGGTTCGTCAGCATCTTCTGGGATGAGTACGGCCTGGCCGATAGCGCCTGGGACACCCACTATCAGCACTACCCACGGATGAAGAACGAACTCTGTCCGACCTTCGACCGAGCGTATACTGGGCTGATTCGCGACCTGGAAGCACGGGGGCTTCTGGGAGAAACGGCCGTGTTGTGCATCAGCGAACACGGCCGAACGCCGCAGTTGAGCAACACGAAAGGCGGAGGGCGAGATCACTGGTCGCGGGCTTATTCCGCGATCTTCGCTGGCGGTGGATTTGCTGCCGGTCGGGTCGTTGGGAAGACGGACAAGATCGCGGGTGATGTGGTGGATGTGCCAGTCTCGCCGAAGGACGTACTCGCCACGACTTACCAACTGCTCGGCATTTCTCCCAATACGATGATCGTCGACCGGCTCGGACGGCCCATGCCGATCGCGGGAGAAGGCAAAGTGCGCAACGAGTTACTCGGTTGAACAATACCCAGGGGCTCACGCCCGCTGGCTATTGACTGCTGCCCCGTTGGGGCTCAAAGGCAGCGATTTTCGCTGCCTTGAGACAAACCCCGAAGGGGTGACAGTCAATAGCCAGCGGGCGTGAGCCCCTGGAAGCATTTTCCCCCAATTTCTTCAGCCTACCCCATCTAGCACATATTGTTCAGATTCTGGACCCATCCCTGGATGCGCAGAGCCTCGGTTTGTCCGGTCGGTCAGTTGAAGCGAACCGGAACGCGGAGTACAATCGTTTTGATCGGGTTTTTGGTTTTCGCCCGATTGTTTCATCGCCGCGAGATGGTGGGTTGGTGTCGATTCCACGCCTTTTCGGGCACGGGCTCGATCAACCTCAACCAAAAGCGGTATAACAACTCCAGTGGCGTCCACAAACGGGACGCCCGGCATGGAACATGAGGTCCACCGGTGCAGGTGACAGTCTCCGCCAGGCATGGTCATTTGAGTGACGATGTCCACAAGCAGCTCCAGGACAAGGCCGAGAAGTTGCTCCACTACTTCGATCGCCTGACCTCTGTTGTGGTGACGGTGGATTTTCACCGCGAGCGAGAAGGCAAGGTTGCCGTCGAAATCCTGGCTCACGCGGAGCACAAACACGAATTTGTCGCGACCGATCGGGATGCCGATGTCCACCACGCCTTCACCCTTGCTGCCGATCGGATCAAACAACAGATCAAGCACTACAAAGAAAAAATCCAGGACCACCGCCGGGATCCATCGCACAACGGCGGTAGCGAGACTTGATCTGTCAGGTATGGTTGAAAGTTCAAAGTTGCAAATACCGAAACGAGGAAAGTGGCCGAGAACGCACCGTGAGTGTTTCAAATGCAGCCCGTAAATGGAGAGAAATTGAACGGGTTCTCATTCTCTCCTTGAGGACGAGAGAATTGTTGAACATTGAGCTTCGCCACCCATCGGGTGGAACGTATGTGCAACCGGCCCAACGGAACAGCCGAGACGAGGAGATTTCCCCATGCGATTGACGAACTTCCTCGTCCGGGATGCGATTATTCCCAATCTCGCTGCCACGGCGACGGGTGTTGACCCCCACGACGCGACCGCGACGGGAGCAGTGAAGCAGCAAGTCATCAGCGAGATGGTCGCGTCCTTGCGGTCTGCCGGGTATTTCCGGGACGATGACCTCGGCGACATTGTCCGGGCGGTGATGCGGCGCGAGCAATTGGGGACAACCGGGATCGGGCACGGAATCGCCATACCCCACTCCCGCCATCCATCTGTCGACCGACTGATCGGCACGCTGGCAATCGCTCGCGATGGACTCCCGTTCGAGAGCCTGGATGGCGAGCCAGTGTACGTGTTCGTCCTGCTCGTCTCTCCCCAGGAACGGCCGGGGGATCACCTCCGCGCTCTGGAAGCGGTTGTGCGGACCATGCGGGATGAAGAGTTCGTTCGTCGCCTTAGGGCTGGGAAAAGCCGCGAGGATATCTGGAATTTGCTCGAAACCGCGGCACCGGGGTGGTGAGTGGATGGTCAATAGTCCATAGTTCGATGGAGCGATGATCACTTACCGGTTGTTGTTGCGAAAGATGTTTGATTGACACATAAGATTTACAACCGTGGACCATGGACGAAGTATCATGGACCATGCCGAAATCGGGGCTTGGGAACTATGACTACCAGGACGACCGGCGATGGGCTGGTGCCGCGGGATAGCATCCCGCCGTCCACCAGTTCTCCATCACCAAGTTCATCCGCGACATCGACCGCGCGCGAGCCACTCCGCCGAATCGTTCGCGTCAGGAATCCGCTTGGGCTTCACCTTAGAGCAGCGGATCGATTCGCACGGGAGGCTAAGCGATACACCTGTGCGGTCACTGTTTGGAATGGAGATCATAAGGCCGATGGCAAGGACCTCTGGGATTTAGTGGCATTGAGCGTTCTGCCCGATGCGGATGTAATCCTGGAAGTTGATGGGGTGGATGCCGCTGCTCTCGACCAACTGGCCGATATCCTCGGTGCCCCGAACGGCGAAGATTACACGATCTAATTGACCCGCACCCGGCCTGCCCGACCGGTCAGCGGACTTCCCGAACCAAGGGCCCGGACACACCGGCGAATGGAAGTCAAGCGCGGTATCGCTGTCTCCCCCGGCGTGGCAATTGGGCCGGCTCTCGTTCTGGATACCGAAGGTATCCGGATCACCCATCAAACCATTCCCCCCGAACAGATCCCCGACGCGATTCTGCGTCTCCGCAATGCACTCGATGAGGCGGCTGCGGAAGCCCGGGAAACCCGCCAGAGCGTCACGGCCCGACTCGGTCCGACCCTGGGCAACATCTTTGGGGCTCACGAGACTCTGTTAGAATCCATCGGATTCCGCAATCAACTCGAAAACCTCATTCGCTCACAGTCGTACTCGGCGGAATACGCCGTCAGCCGATTTATCCGCGATTACGTCAAGCGAGTGGAAGACGATGCGGCCCGCGCGCCTGAATCCTATCGAGCCGAGGTACGGCGGCGATCAGCCGAGTCCATCGATATCGAAAAGCAGATCCTGATCCGCTTGCTCGGACAGAATTCGGAACCACTTCAGGAATTGACCTCGCCGGTGATCATCCTGGCCAATGACCTGATGCCCTCGGATACTGCCGACTTCAGCCCCCGGACGGTTCACGCATTTGCCACGGAGAGCGGCGGAAATACCAGCCATACCGCCATTCTTGCCGGGGCGCTGGAAATTCCCGCTGTCGTAGGCCTGGGGCGATTTCTGGCGGATGTTTCCGGCGGGGACACGATCATTGTCGATGGTACGGAAGGTGTGCTGATTATCGATCCGGACGATGCAACCATAGCCCGGTACGAAGAGAAGCGTATGGCCGAACGCTCCCGGGCCGATCGCTACGACTCGCTGAGGGACAAGCAGGCCCTGACCCTTGACCTGACCCGAATACAACTGCTCGGCAACATCGAACTTTCGGGTGAAGCGGCCCACTGCCTGGATCGTGGTGCCGAGGGCGTCGGGCTCTATCGAACCGAGTTCCTCTATCTGAATAAGTCCACCGATCCGACCGAGGCCGAACACTACGAAGCCTACCGATCCGTTGTCCAGACGCTGGGTCCGGATCGCCCCGTGGTGATCCGGACTCTCGACCTGGGGGCAGACAAATTCTCCAGCGTCTCAAGGGTTTTGGCGGTCGAAAAGAACCCATTCCTCGGTCTGAGAAGTATCCGCTTTTGCCTCCAAAACCTGGATCTGTTCAAAACGCAGCTTCGAGCGATTCTGCGGGTCGCGACGCTTGGAGATGTGCGGATCATGTTCCCAATGATCAGCACAGTCGAGGAACTCCGACAATGCCGGACGCTCCTGAACGAAGTGAAGGAGGATTTGGAGGACGCAGGAATCCCCTTCAAACGCGACCTGCCAGTCGGTACAATGATCGAAGTGCCATCCGCCGCGATCATGGCCGAGATCCTCGCGCGTGAGGTGGACTTCTTCTCCATTGGGACCAACGACCTGATCCAATACACCCTGGCGGTGGATCGCAATAACGAAAATGTTGCGAATTTGTATAGCCCGGCCGACCCGTCTGTCCTCCGATTGATCAAGGGGGTAGTCGAGGCGGCTCGCAAGGAACAGATCGAAGTGAATGTTTGTGGAGAGATGAGCGGGGAACCGCTCTACGCCCCACTCTTGGTAGGTATGGGCATCCGCCAACTGAGTGCGACCCCGCGGAAGATCCCAGAGATCAAGCGGGTCATCCGTCAACTGCGCGTGCAGGAGGCGGAACGGTTGGCTGAAAGTGTCCTGAATATGGAAACTGCCCGCCAGGTGGGCAATTATTTGCGCGACCAACTACGCCGTATCCTCCCCGGGGCGGCCGACTGAACCCGAGACTCAACCCCGACCCGGGGGCACACAAACCCGGGCGGGCGACTCAGGCCAGCGGTTCGCGAACGGGTTGCGACGATGAGGACAACCGAAATCACCGTCATGCCCATTTCCGGGCACCGGAATGCCGGCCTCCGTCCACCCCTTTCCGCCTCGTCACCGCTCTCTCAGCCGCGACGCAACCCGTTGCTCGCTGCCTGGGCGGATGGGAAGGACTGGAGGGGCTGACACGAAGTTACAAGTTGCAGGTTTTTGTTCGTCTTGGGTTCTGCATCTCTCATTGTTCGTGAAACCTAACCCGCATTTCGTTGGGTTGTGTTCGCGAACGACGAGAGAGGATAGACCCCGAACGTACAAAACTTGCAGGTTGTGACAGCAGACGCAGCCGGATTCGATGCTTGGAGACAAGTTCCGCTTTCGCTTCGCCAAAACCGGCACGCTCCGGTTGCTCTCCCACCACGACCTCATGCGGTGTCTGGAGCGGATGCTCCGTCGCGCCGATCTTCCCTTCAAATCCACCGCGGGTTTTCATCCCTCCCCCCGAGTTGTGTTTGCCCTCTCTCTCCCGCTCGGTGTCGCGGGACTTAATGAAGTCATTGAGATCGAGTTCACCCGCTCGTGCGACTCGGAAGAGGTTCTGGCGAAACTCTGCGCCCAGGCTCCAATCGGATTGAAGTTCACCCAGGTCTCCATCGTCCCCATGAAGGCAACGGCGATCCCTCGCCGCATTGTCTATCGGCTTCTTCTCCCCTCCGACCGCGTTTCCGTTGCCATCGCCCGCAGCGAGGAATTGCTGGCGCAGGAAAAGGTGTGGGTCGATCGCCTCAAGCCGGTGCCAAAGCGACTGAACATCCGACCGTATCTGCGGAGTTTGCACGTCGAGCCGAGCCGCGAGGGGATTGCTCAAGAGTTTGCAACAGGAACCGCAAACTTCGAGACGGCAGAGTTTTCCGTTCTGGTTTTGGATCTCTGGGTCACCCAAACGGGGACGGCCCGGGTGGATGAACTTCTCAAACTGCTCGACCTGGACGACCTGCCGGAAGCAGGTGCTGTGGTCGAGAGAGCAACTGTGGAGATACGCGACGAAGTACCGAATCCGGATTCGGCGGATGTTCCGCCGACCGGACCTGCTGAAACACTCCCGCTGGACCCGGCTGCGATTGCAGCTCTGGTTCGACGGGATGAAGAGCAATCCGCCGCGGTTGGGTGGAGCGTGTCGCCCGCCAGCCCGGTGGTGGAATAATCCATTGAGGATTGGTGTTGTTAGTTGTGGATTGTGAGTCGTTGGTGGTCGAATCGGACCATCCATCCACTTGCAGCCCACTCAACAGGAAACCAACATCCAATCAACAATCAACAAATTTCGAGTGAGTACATGAAGAAAGAAATGCTAATCAACGTCCTCCAATCGGAGGAATGCCGCATTGCGATTGTCGAGGATCGGGTGCTGGAGGAACTCTACGTCGAGCGATCCAGCCAGGAGAGCTACGTCGGGAACATCTATAAAGGCCGAATCGTCAACATCGAGCCCAGTATCCAGGCCGCGTTCGTGGATTTTGGCATCGGACGAAACGGGTTCTTGCATGTATCGGATGTGGACCCCGCGTACTACAAGCACCTGCTCTCGAAAGAAGA
>Ga0206850_10175_pt2 | contig 18558 bp, 24 predicted proteins | sample Alteio_BWOrgCont_16_FD_152885 | JGI IMG/M metagenome (GOLD analysis project Ga0206850, IMG submission 152885) | Enriched cells from forest soil in Barre Woods Harvard Forest LTER site, Petersham, Massachusetts, United States -... | ecosystem: Environmental > Terrestrial > Soil > Temperate forest >...
GGCAGAAGCTGATCGACAAAAAAATGAGACCTTGCAAGTTCAAGGGGATAACCTCGCCATGCAAAAAGAAATAAAAGAAAATGAAACTATGGCCCAACAGTCGCCGTTGCCCTTGACAACACAATACAATCTTGTTTTAAATCAAGTCAAATTGTTAGGAAATTACAGTGGTACGAGTATGAACTTACAGTTAGAAGGAAACACGGAGGTGCAGGATATTTCAAGTCATTTTGAGGATACGGTTTACAAGGGTGTCAGAGGTTTAAAGATTAAAATCGTGGTGAATAAATTCTCTAAAGAGACAGATATGGGGGCTGTGTTGAACGATATCCATTTATTAGAGAAGGACACTGATTTTTTGGCCTCAGAAATTAGCAAAGATGATAATAATTTAATCGTTAAAGGAGAAATTTATGGAATTTAAGAAAGAGTCATTGAAATTAATGATATCCGCGGTATTGTTGGGCCTATTTTTATTTGGCGTGATCATGTGGGAAATTACATCAAAGAATAACTTATCAGCTGAAGATAAAGTTGAAACAGCTTCTCCACTTCAAGAACAATCAGCCCAGGAGATTGCTTTAAAGCCAATTGTCCCAAATGTGCAAGTTTTATCTGTTCTTGATAAAGAAAATGATGCTGCGATCCAAAAACAGCTTGATCGTGACCGTGAAGAGCAAAAACAGACCAAATATTTAAGAACCAAACTAGAACAAACCAATCTTGAGCTTGAAGAGGAAAAAGATTTGGCAGAAATCAACAAGTTGAAGATAGAAAACAGAGGAGCATTTAAAGAACCAACTATCGATGGACAAGATAATCTTCCGGAGGTCAAAGTAGATTACATTGGGGGAGATAGTTTGAAAAAAGAGGCCATCATCACCATTTCGGGATCAAGCTATCAAGTCAGAGAAAAATCCTCTCCGCAAGACAATATCAAAGTCATGTCGATATCAGATACAGGGGTTACTCTGCATTTTAGCGCACCCCAAGATTTGACAAAAACAATTGAGTATAAACCGGAATAAATAATGTTAGCAAGAATCGGCGAGATATTAATGAAAGAAAAGCTTATCACTCAAGACCAGTTGGAGCATTGCCTTGAGTATAAGAAAACAAACCCTAAGGTTCGTCTGGGACACATTTTAAGGCACCATAATTTTATAAATGATGGCCTCTTGGCTGATTGCCTTTCCAAACAGATCAACTGGAAACGTTTTAATAGTGAATATGTCCCGGATTACAAGGCCATTGATAAGTTGGGGCTGGATTATTTTTGCACACACCAGATATTTCCATTAAAAAATGGAGGAACACCTTCATTTGTCGTTTCATTTATTGATGATGTGAAGGTCACAGATTTCCTTAAAGAAAATTTCGGCAATAAAGGGGTCAATTTTTTATATCGGCGCGGAAAGTGATGTCAGAATCGCTTTGGATGGGATCATTTTAGAACAAAACAGGAAGAAACTTCTTTCAGAAATCGAAATTCTAAAATCAGAAGGGATTGATTCATTGGCCGCCTGGCTTAAGGGCATAATAAATTTGGCTATTATTACCCGCAGCACTGACATTCATATAGAACCAACGGGAAAAACAACGGATATCCGGTTTCGGATTGATGGATTGTTAACGCCAATTACTTGTTTAAAGCCGGATTATATCCCTAAGCTGGCTAATATTATTTTAACTAAATGTGAAGGTAACCCTTGTGATTATAGGATCCAGGACGGTCGTTTTGACCATGAATTCAGTGAAATGGCCAGGGGCGTGGATGTCCGATTTTCACAAATTCCCACTATTCACGGGCCAAGCATTGTTTTACGCCTGCTGGATCGGGTCCGAGCATCCATTCCCTTGGAAAGCTTAGGGTATTCCCAACACAATCAACAATTGATCAATCAGGCAATTATTGTTCCCCACGGCCTGATATTAGTCACCGGGCCCACAGGCAGCGGTAAATCAACTACTTTGTCAGCGGTATTAAACCAGATTAAATCAATTTCTAAAAAAATCATTACTATTGAAGACCCTGTTGAGATCACCCATTCGTTGATGTCCCAGGTTGAAGTTGACCGATCACAGGATTTGACATTTGGGAGGGCCATCAGGGCTTTCTTAAGACAAGATCCCAATGTCATTTTAATTGGGGAGATACGCGATCATGAAACAGCAGAGGAGACTTTACGCGCGGCGAACACCGGTCTTCAGATTTTTTCTACCTTACATACCAATGATCCGATATCAGCTATTTTAAGGTTAAAAGATTTAGGGGTGGATGCCGTCAATATTGCCAGTTGCCTGGTGGCAGTGGTTTCCCAGAGGCTGGTCAGAAAACTTTGTCCATTTTGTAAAAGTCCGTATACGGTTGTCCAACATAAGCTTGAAGCGTATAAAGTAAAATATCTATCCGAAGAAATCCAAACACTTTTCAGGGCCAATAACTGTGGGCATTGCCATCATGGGTATTTAGGAAGGACGGTTGTTGCAGAGGTATTGCTTATTGATCCAGAAATAAAGGAATTTATCGGTCGTAATTCATTGGGAGAGATCTATTCAATATTAAGACAACGGGGCACCTATAGGACGATGGCAGATGATATGAAGTCTTTGGTTTTAAACGGTGAGACTTCTATGGATGAAGCTATCAGGGTCTTAGGATAATTTAATGTTTTGGAAAATTGAGGCATTAACAGCCAAACGGACAGAAATTACCCAATCCATCGAAGGGAGCCTGGAAGATGTCAAAAACCAGGCAGCTGTCTATGATTTGGAAATCTTGGACATTAGGCCTGATTATTGGGCATTGATAAAAAATTTTTTTGAAGGTCTCAATTTACCTGCAACTGTTTTAACTTTATTTTTTAATGATTTTGCTGATATGCAAAAAAGCGGATTATCGATCAAAGAGTCTATTGCCATATTGAATGAGACAAACTCTAACACGGCATTAAAAGAAGCCCTGAGGAAAATCACTAATTTTATCAATGACGGCCGCAGTTTAGAGGAATCTTTTGAAAATACCAAGGTTTTTCCAAAAGTTGTTTCAGTAACTTTAAGCGCAGCTGAAAAGACAGGCAATATACCGGAGTTATTGGAATTGTTAGCACAGTATTTTAAATTTAAACATGAGAATAAGAAAAAGATGGCCAGATCTATGATTTATCCAGGTGTAGTGCTTTGCATGTTAACAGGTTTGTCTATATTTATCTCTATGACGCTTGTTCCGCAGATGAGAGCTTTTTTGCCACCATCTACTCAAAATCTATCCGCTATTATTTTGATTGGGTATTCAGATTTTATAAAAGAATATTGGTGGGTAGTTATTTTATTCTTGGGACTCTTGATGTATTTAATTAAATATCTATGGGGCACCCATAGAGAGAAATTGATGGAAACAGTATTTAATGTTCCCTTGCTTGGAAATTTAATGAAAAACATGGAGTTGTCACATATTTTTCTTAATTTGTATGTGTACCAGAAAAGTGGAGTAAATATTATTGAAACTATTTCCAATATCCACCAAGCCAACAAGACATACATCACTGATAAATTAATTTTAATCCGTGAACGGATATTTAAAGGGACCTCGTTAGGGGATGCTTTTAAACAGGATAAATTTTTTCCTTCTTTTGTTTGCCAAAATCTGGCTAAAGGGCAGATCAGTGGGAATTTGGCCCCATATTTTGAGAGGATTTATAAGTATTACGATATAAAGAGCAAAGAATCAATCGCGGTGATGCTCGCCATGGTTGAGCCTTTGTTGATGGTAATGACTGCTTCATTTTTACTGATGATTGTTTGCGCTTTTATTTTGCCTGTCTATTCGAATATGAACCATATAGGCGAAAGAACCTAAAACCTAAGGAGAGACTAGTTATGAAAACAACTAATAACAAAAAGGGGTTTACAATCATCGAAATGATAATAGTAATGGTCATTATTGGGGTGATATTGTCTGCTGTTATAGCAGTTGGCAAAGGGGCAACAGACGCCAGCAGGGTAGCTAGTACAGCCAGCACAATCAGGTCTTTACAGACGGCATGTATTAATTATTACAATGCCAACGGAGGGACTTATACAGGTGGCATTCTGGGTACCATTAATTTAGCTAACTTAGCTTCAAATAATATGATACCGGCTAATATTGGTTCAGGCGTAAATGCCTGGCTTGGAACAATTGTTGTCACTCCTGACCAAAATGCAAATTATTTTGACATCTCCTTATCAAATGTTCCAGCGACACCTGGAAATGTTACTGCAAGCACATCAGGAACGTATTCAACAGGATCGATAGCTGCCGCAGTATCAAATTTACTTCAAACAAAACCAACTTATACATCATCGAGCCAAACATGGTTAGGGGCCTTTTAAATAAAAAGGGAATATCGATACTGGAATTAGTAATCGTCATATTTATTATTGGAGTAATTATTTCTACCATGATAACCAATGCCTTAAGCCGTATCAATCAGGCTAAATATGAAAAAACGGTCAACGAATTAACGTCAATTGCTCAGGCTTCTGTCGATTATTTTAATTTGGAGGGCAATTGGCCAGACACGATTATCTGGGAAAAACAATTAGCTCCACAATTCATGCCCCATGTCAATGCGTTCAGCCCTTTTGGTACAACTTATAATATTAATGGTGTCAATAATATGGTAACAGCCTCTGTTTTGATACCGACAGGAATTGCACAAAGCAATCCCCAGCAAGGACAGCTTTGGGTCAAAATTCCCCAAGGGGGGCAAGATAAAATAGAAATTACTCAAACTATTCAAAATGAATTTACGTCACGGTTAAGTTATTGTAAAAATTATGTTTGTTAATAATACTCGTTATCCGTTATTAATATTTAATCAAAGCTTAAGAGGAGGATTCTCTCTATTAGAACTAACAATAGTTTTAATTATTATAACTATTCTAACTAGTGCTGCGATCCCTCAACTTGTTAACGGTTATACGGTAAAAGCGGCGAATAAAACTGCACTGGACATTTCCGCGATCCAAGAGGCTTGCCGTGCTTATTACGTTGCGAATAATGCATGGCCTGATGGTAGTGTTTATGGAACTCCTATTGCTGCGCTACAATCTGGAGTTAATCCTTATTTGCCTCCTTCTTGGAATGCCATTAATCCTTTTGGTTTCTCATCGGCCATCCCTTCGGACTACAGTTATAATGTAACTTCAAATCAAAATCTATTAACGGTGAGTACAGTCATTCCTACTGCAGCTATACCAATTATTCAATCTTTACTTCCAGACACAACAGTATCGGCAGCTCCAACAGCTTCAGAAGAAATTATTAAAAGTAGTGTTACTCCAAGTGGTGCGGTTAATGGTTTTGGGCAATGGCAGGCCGATTTTTCAGCTGGACAGGTTTATCAGGCACTAACAGATGGCATCGTCTATGCCAGCGCCTATATTGTTGGGAATGAAAAAAGTGGTTTTAGTATAATTACAGGTCCTAATAATCCTCCATCAAACAACCCGTCATTTACAATGGATGGAGCTTCAAACAGTTCAACAACAGAATTTAACGAGAGCTATTCGTTGCATGTCAGAAAAGGGGATTATTGGCAGGTGCTACCTTTTGGGGCATCAGGAAATTCAAATCCAGTTGTTTATTCCATTGCCTGGCTGCCTGTAAACTAAATGTTTGAAGTCTAGAGGCTAGAAATATTGACATGCATGTGCATGTATGTTATTCTAGAATCAACAATAAGGAGGGCATATGCGTACAACTATCGATGTACCTATTCACATTCGTCAGCAATTGGCTCAAGAAGCGTCAAATCGTAATTTAAAAGGATTTTCAAAGATCATTGTTGAAGCGCTTGAAAAGTATTTTCATTCGAAATCCAATGAGCGCAAGAATGTTATCAATCGTCTTAAGGGAAGCATGTCTTTGTCAGATCATGCAAAAGCAATTAAGAACCTACAAGAGGGCCGTTCTAAATGGAGAGCATAGTAGTTCTTGATACAAGCGTATTATTAGATTTTCTAGCAGGTCGAAATAAATCAGTTGTTTCCAAAGTTGAACAGCTTCTCTTTGAAGCTAAAGCTGCTGTATCGGTGGTTAGTGTTTTTGAACTGCTGAGGGGGGTCGAATCACAGAAACATATAGAGCAACGCAAAGAATTAATAGGCCTTTGCACTATTTTAGACCTAACGCAACCAATTTCCCAACATGCAGCAGGTATGTATACCTATCTCAAGAAAAATGGGACGTTAATCCATATGGAAGATATCCTTATTGCCGCAACTGCCATGCATTGGCATTATTCTGTAATGACTTTAAATTCAAAAGATTTTTCCAGAATACCTGGAGTTAAGCTTGAGTAGCAGGATTCTATTCTATGACTCCATCTTGACAAATATCTCAATATGAGATATGCTTTCAATAGGAAGAATGGCTGATGCATATTATTTCAAAGAAGGCTTTGAAAGACTTCTGGGAAAAGTACCCAGACAGCGAAATACCGCTGAAAACATGGTTTAAGATCATCAAGGTATCAAAATATGTGTCGTTTAACGATCTACGGGCAACATTTAAGACGGTAGACAAGGTGAAAGACAAGATTGTATTTAATATAGGCGGCAATAAATACCGATTAATCACGGTTATTCATTTTAATTTCGGAAAAGTTTATGTGCGTCATGTCTTGACACACGAGGAGTACGATAAGGGAGGGTGGAAGCATGGTTAAAACATTGGATGCTCCGGTTCTAAAGAAAACATGGCCAGTAATGGAAAATTATCTAATTATTCATAATAAACATGATTATGAGTTGGCTGTTAATATGCTCAATCAATTACTGGATGAAGTTGGGGGTAATGATAAGCACCCTTTATATAGTTTTTTGGAAGTACTGGGGATCATCATCGAAAATTACGAGGCAGAGCATTATGACTTGGGTGATGCAACGGGCGCTGATGTGCTTAAATATCTTATGCAGGAGCATGAACTGCGCCAAGATGATTTGCCTGAGATAGGCTCCCAAGGAGTTGTATCAGAAATTTTAAATGGCAAACGCCAGTTGAATGTCAGGCAAATACAAAAATTAAGTGAACGGTTTAAAGTAAGCCCTGCAGTTTTTCTATAATCAGTATTATTAATCCCTGGAGATAGAATTGAGCAGTAGAACTTTATTGTTACTCGTCATGCTGGCACTGATTATTTTAAATTATTTTCATATTTTATATTTTAATATTTTTACCCATTCTTTGCCCCAAGGCGTCTATTTAAGAACCAAGGGTTCTCCTAGAATAGATGAATATGCGGCAACTTGCTTGACTCCAACAATCGCCCGGTACGGTATTGCCAAGGGGTATTTGGCCCAAGGTAATTGTGACAGTGGTACAGTCTTGGTTCTAAAAATTATCAAAGGGCTCCCCGGGGACCATTACAAGGTTGACAATAAAAATCTAGAGTTAAATGGCCATTCGTATCGTATAATGAATAAAGATTCGTCTTCAAGAGCGTTAAGAAGTTTTTTTGTTCAAAATGAAGGGATACTTGATAAGGGGAAGTATATTTTATTAAGTGATTTTGTCCCAAATAGTTGGGACTCGCGGTACTGGGGGCCGGTGGGCATTCAATTTTTGTTAAAGCCCTTGTGGATATTGGAAAATGTTAAAAAATAAATCAAAAATCTCAATGCATGGATTAGCTAACAAGTTAACCCCCATGCGTATCCGATTAGAAAAATTCTTGCTGGATTGTTCCGACGGACGCCTGAAAAATAAAAGCGATCACGATTTGCTAAAAATGGCCAATGAACATATCAAATCAACAATCGCCCAAATTGATGATATCTTGTGTTAACTGCCCTTAAATATCCCATCCGTAGTTTTATCGGCTTTTTTGCTGTGCTCATGTCTGTTGCTGCGACTTGTTTATTGTTGTATCGTGCTATAAAACAAGGTGGTGCATGGCAGGTGGTGTCGTTTGGTATTTATGGGTTAAGTTTGATCACCCTCTGGACAATCAGCACGCTTTATCATTCGCTAAATGTTCCCAAAAAGATTAGTCGGACTTTGGAGCAACTTGACCACGCGATGATTTATTTCTTGATCGCGGGGACGTATACACCGATTTGTTTGATTGTCTTAAAAGGGGCCTGGGGATGGAGTTTATTTGGCATTAATTGGTCCTTGGCCATTACAGGCATAGTTTTAAAACTTTGTTTTCGTCATCCAGCAAAATGGCTTCGCATCTTATTTTTTGTTTTTTATATTATTATGGGGTGGCTTGTTGTTATAGCATGGTCTCCATTGACTAAGACCTTGCCCCAAGCTGGGATTTTTTGGCTTGTTTTAGGTGGGATTTTTTATACAGTGGGGGCAGGGATATTTAATTTAAGAAAGATTTCTGTCCCTTTATTTGGGCCCCATGAAATCTGGCATCTTTTTGTCCTGGCAGGAAGTTTTTGCCATTGGTGGATGATGTATAATTATGTGGTATATTTGAAGTAATCAGAGGGGTATGATGAAACAATTTTATTGGTTAATTTTATTTTTCTTACTGGGCAATAGTCCTATTTTTGCCCAAGAAGCTGATCAAGCACACACCCATGTGAAGCTTGTTAGTGAACAAAACTCGGCTGTTGCTGGCGGGACATTTTGGGTGGGGGTTGATTTTGTCTTGGATGATGGCTGGCATGTGTATTGGCAAAACCCTGGAGACGCGGGATTGTCTCCTAAAATTAAGTGGCAACCTGTGCCAGGCATTCATGAGGGGGACATTCAATGGCCTTACCCAAAACGTTTGAATGTCGGTCCATTAACAAGTTTTGGGTATGAACACGAGGCGTTATTATTAGTTCCTGTAACAATTGATGGTAGCTTTCAATCTTCCCAGGTCATTAATCTTAAATCCCAGATAACTTGGCTGGCTTGCCAGGATATATGTATTCCTGGTAAAGCTGATTTAAATTTATCCATGCCGGTTGCAGCCAATATTGCCGGTGTTGCGTTCAATAGTTTTAAAACTACTTTTGATCATACCCGTCAGAATTTACCTCGAGAGATCCCGTCCATTACCAGTAGTGTAGTTCTTGAGGGTAATCAATGGCACTTGAATATTCAGACCCCTCTAAAGCAACAAGGCGACATTGTTTTTTATCCTTTCCGTGATGATGTTATTGAGCACGCTGCAGCTCAACATACTCAGTTAACTGATAAGGGGTATCAAATATCATTAACAAAATCGCATATTTATCAAGGGCCGTTAACATCACTTGAGGGAATAGTAGTTAATTCCAATGGATGGGATGAAAAGGGCCAAACGAAGGCCATTGTTATTCATGCGCCTGTTGAATTAGTAACTATACATGTCTCATTTTTAATCGCATGTTTATTTGCTTTGATTGGCGGCTTGATTCTTAATTTAATGCCCTGTGTGCTACCGGTATTATCGATCAAGGTGCTTCATCTAGTTGAGCGTCATCCGGATCGTAATATCGCGTTTCGTCATTCCTTGGTCTATGCTTTGGGCATTTTGGTTTCAGTTTGGGCATTGGCTTTGTTGCTTTTTATTTTAAAGGCCGCCGGCCAATTTGCCGGATGGGGATTTCAATTTCAATCACCGGTCTTTGTTATCGTTGTGGCCCTGATTTTATTTATTTTAGCTTTGAATCTTTTTGGGGTGTTTGAATTCTCTATTCCATCGGTAGGTGGTTTGCCATCAGCTCAAGCGGGTTATCAAGCTAGTTTTATTAGCGGCATTATCACTACTATAGTGGCCAGCCCTTGTACCGCGCCATTTATGGGCACAGCGTTAACAGTAGCTGTCAGCCAGCCGAATATCGTCGGGTTTGGGATATTCACATTTTTGGGATTGGGCTTGGCTTTACCTTTTGTGCTGTTAAGCGCGTTTCCATTTTTATTATCTTTTGTTCCAAAGCCAGGTATTTGGATGATTTATTTAAAAAAAGTACTGGGTTTAATTTTATCAGCATGCGTTATTTGGTTAATTTGGGTGTTTGGTATTCAAACAGGCATAGGGGATCTATCAAAATTTTATAAACCATCTAATGGTATTCATTGGGAAAATTATTCTTCGGCCGCGGTGAATCAGGCACGGCAAGCAGGGCATGGGGTGTTTATTGATTTTACAGCGGATTGGTGTATTAATTGCCAGGTCAATGACCGTTTGGTTTTACAAAATCATGATGTGGTCAAAGCGTTTAAGGAGCAAGGCATTATTGCTTTCAAAGGGGATTGGACCAAGTATGATCCAGCCATCACACAGGCCCTGGCTTCATTTGGCAGGGACAGTATTCCTGTTTATGTATATTATCCACCGCAATCAAGCACGCCAATTTTATTGCCACAGCTAATAACGCCTGGTATGATTTTAGATCGTATTGAGAAAATTACTCATCAGTGATAATGGTTAACAGGAGGAGTTATGTTAAGGATTAAATTATTCATCGGTTTTGTTTTAGCAATGATAATTGCTGGTACATCTTTTGCCCAGGTTGTTAGTAATCAAGCGGCGCCTAATTTCACTTTGACAGATAGCAACGGACAGAAGCATTCCTTGTCTGACTATAAGGGTAAGTTTGTGGTCTTGGAGTGGTTTAATCCTGATTGCCCGTTTGTAAAGAAACATTACAACAGCGGCAATATACCCAATTTACAAAAGCAGTACACGTCAAAAGGGGTCATTTGGCTTGCTATCGATTCTTCCGCCGCTGGTAAAGAAGGCAATTATCCGCCGCAAGGGCTCAATAAATATATGACAGACAAAAAGGCTGCACCGACGGCGATATTTGCAGACGCTGATGGCAAGATAGGCCGTTTATATGGCGCACAGACCACTCCGCATATGTTTATCATTAACCCCCAGGGTGTTTTAATATATCAAGGGGCCATTGATGATACCCCCAGCGCGGAGATTGAGGATTTAAAAACAGCTAAGAATTATGTCAGTGCTGTTCTTGATGCAGCTATGAATGGTAAACCGGTGGCCGTGAATACCACCAAATCTTATGGCTGCTCCATCAAGTATCAATGAGTTTTTCTTCTCGAGTGATCGTTGCTTTTGCTGCGGTCTATCTTATTTGGGGGTCAACGTATTTAGCGATCCGTTTTACAATTGAAACCTTGCCGATGTTTTTGTCGGCAGGGTTTCGGTTTTTATTGGCAGGGGCCGCACTTTATGCTTTTGCCCGTTTTAAAAAGAATGAAAAGGCCCCGGATAAAAAGCATTGGGGACCTGCATTTATTTCAGGGGGATTTTTACTGTTTGGCGGCAATGGCTGTGTGGTGTGGGCAGAGAAATATGTGCCTTCAGGCCTGGCAGCGTTATTCATAGCACTTGTCCCTTTATGGATGGTTTTGTTTGAATGGTGGTGGCATAAAACCCAAAGACCATCTATAGGAGTGTTTTTTGGTATAGGCTTGGGCTTTTTTGGTGTGTGGCTTTTAATGGCCCCGGACTTTTTACATCTTGGTAGCCACAGCATCCATTTGGGTGGGGCCTTGTTGCTTTTGATTGCGTCGTTGTCATGGTCTATTGGTTCAGTGTATTCCCGTAAAGCCAATCTTCCCAAATCACCTTTTTTATCAACAGCCATGCAAATGATCGGCGGCGGCGTTCTTTTGATTTTGATGGGCCTGCTGCAGGGTGAATGGGGCCAGTGTCATTTGATGAACTTCAGTGTTAAGTCATTGGGCGCATTACTTTATCTTGTCATCTTTGGCTCTATACTTGCCTTTACGGCTTATTTATGGCTTTTAAAAAATGTGGGTGTTTCCCTTACGTCCACCTATGCCTTTGTCAATCCAGTGGTGGCCATTTTTTTAGGGTGGGCATTCGCAGGAGAGAAATTAGACGCTCAAACAGCCATAGCCGCCTTTTTTGTTTTAGTTGCTGTAATTGTTATAACGGTTTATCATAAAGACTATGGAAAAGATCACCAGCTTACAAAATAATCTCATTAAACACGCTCAAGCCTTGCGTGAGCCCCGCGAACGCCGCGAAACGGGAATGACTGTCATTGACGGTGCGCGGGAGATCAAGAGGGCCATGGAAGCGGGTGTTATTTTAAACAAGGTTTTTTACGTTGAAGCTCACCAGGCTGCCTTGCTTAAACAATTAAGTTACCAAAAAATAGAACTTATTGAGGTCAGTGATAAGGTCATGGAAAAATTGGCTTATGGCGACCGGCATGAAGGCATTCTTGCCTTGGCTGAAATACCGAATTTGACTTTAAAAGATTTAAAGCTCTCTTCACATCCTTTGGTCGTGGTTTTAGAGGCTTTACAAAAGCCTGGAAATTTAGGGGCTATATTGCGCACTTGCGACGGGGTGGGAGTTGAGGCGGTTTTAGTCTGTGATCCTAAGACAGATGTTTATAACCCCAATGTAATCCGTTCCAGTACGGGTGTGGTTTTCAAGCTTCCGGTGGTGAGCTCAAACTCGGAAGAAATTTTTGCGTTTTTAAAATCAAAGAAAATTAAAATTTGCGCTGCTTCTCCGGGCGGCCAAAAAACATATACCCAGGCGAATTTTAAAGGGGCTTGGGCACTGGCCTTAGGCAGTGAAGATAAAGGCTTGTCTGATTTTTGGCCTCTGGCTGCGGATTTGACTGTGAAAATTCCTATGAAAGGAATGGCTGACTCTTTGAATGTGTCTATTTCTGCGGCAATCATCCTTTACGAAGCCCTCCGGCAAAGGCAAAATTAATCATGCGTCTGCAAGTTTTTTTATCACATAACGGTGTCTGTTCCCGTCGGGATGCGATGGATATTATCCAAGCAGGCCGTGTGAAGATCAATGGCCGTATTATCAAAGAGCCCTCCACACCTGTGGAAGGTAGCGAAGATATCACGGTTGATAATCAAAGGATCGGCACTAAAGAATATGTTTGTGTGATGCTCAATAAACCCACAGGCTTTACCACCACCAAGGATGATATGCATGCCCAAAAGACCGTAATGGATTTGCTTCCTTCATCCATGCGCCATTTGGCACCAGTAGGCAGACTTGACCGTGATAGTGAAGGGTTGTTATTATTCACTAATGATGGAGAATTGGCCTTTCGTTTGACACATCCTAAATTTCATGCAGATAAAACGTATTTGGTACGTGTTAAAGGAGATTTGACCAAGGCCAAACAAGCCAAACTTGAAAGTGGCATTATTGTTGAGGGTAAAAAAACTGCTCCTTGCCGTATTATGGAAGTTAAGTATAATGGCACGGATACGGAATTTAAGATCACTCTTAATGAAGGCCGCAAACGCCAAATCCGCATGATGGCCAAAAGTGTCGGCCATTATGTCAATTATTTATGCCGCTTGTCTATGGGGAAACTGCAGTTAGGTGATTTGCCCAAAGGACAGTGGAGAACTTTAACTAAAGAGGAAGTAGGACTTTTGAAATGAATATTCCCTATTGCTTCGAGGTCGAAAGGTTGAGATGATTACGATTAGTGGTTTGTCCAAGAATTTTGATGAACGTATGCTTTTGGAAAATGTTTCCTTAAGCATTTTTCCCGGCGAACGCATTGGTTTAACAGGCCCTAATGGTGCTGGTAAATCCACTTTGTTTCAAATTATTTTAGGCCAGTTGGAGGCAACTGAAGGGTCAGTAAATATCCAGAAAGGCCTTAATATCGGTTACATGGCCCAGGAAGCTAAATATGCTTCCGGCCGCACGGTCATGGAAGAGATGACCTCCGGCGACGAAGAGATCCGCCGCTTGCTGGAAGAAAAACACAAACTCGAAGACGAGCAAAAAGCCGACAGCCCACGATATGGTGATATTCTAGAGCAATTAGAGCATAAAGGGATTTATGAGTTGGAACACAAGGCAGAAAAAATCCTGACAGGTTTGGGATTTAAAGAAGATGATTTCCACAAGCCCATTGCCCATCTTTCCGGTGGATGGCAGATGCGCACCCAATTGGCCAAAATGTTAACGTACAAATATGATTTAATCCTGCTTGATGAGCCTACCAATTATTTGGATTTGGAAGCGACCATATGGCTTAAAGGGTATTTGGCGAACTATAACGGGACTTTTATCATCATCTCACACGATAAGATTTTTCTGAACGATGTCACGAATTATACTCTTGTTCTCGATGATGCCAGGATGACTAAGGTCAAAGGTAATTATGAAGAATATGAAGAAGCCAAGGAGGTTCGCAATCGTTCCTTAGAAAAACAACAGAAGGTGGTTGAGGCTAAACGTGAGCAATTAGAGCGTTTCACAGAACGTTTTCATGCTCAGCCTAACATGTCCTCCGCGGTACGCAATAAACGTAAAATGCTTGACCGTCTGGAAGTAATCCGTATCCCGCGGGAAAAACATTCGATCCGCGACTTTGAGTTTCCAGCGACGGTGGAAAGCGGCTATACTGTTTTAAGCATGACCAATATCCATAAGGCTTACGGTGAGAAACAAATTTACAAAGGACTGGATTTTGAAATCACTAAGGGGCAGAAATTATGTCTGGTTGGCCCCAATGGTGCTGGTAAATCCACACTTTTAAAAATGATTGCAGGTGTATTACAGCCAGATGCAGGAACGCGTAAACTTGGGCATCAGGTGAATTTGGGATATTTCTCTCAGACAAGGCTAGATGTTTTAAATCCAGCGCGGACAGTTTTTGAAGAGCTGGTGTCTGCCACCGAGCGCAGTGTCCCGCAAGCCCAGATGCGTACTTTGTTGGGTGTCTTTAATTTTAAAGGTGATGATGTTTTTAAGCCTGTACGTGTTTTATCAGGTGGCGAAAAAAGCCGTTTGATCTTGGCCAAACTTTTGATCAACCCGCCGAATTTTATCTGCTTGGATGAGCCGACCACCCATTTGGACATCGATGGTGTAGAGGCCTTGACCAGCTGTTTTCAAAAATATGAAGGCACCTTATGTTTTATCAGCCATGACTTGTTTTTCGTCAAGAATATCGCTAATCATATTGTGGAAGTTGTTCCTGGCGAGCTTAAAAATTATCATGGCAACCTGGATTATTATTTGGAGAAAAAAGCTGGGGTGGAATCACTAAAAGGAACACAGAAGCCCAAGGCCTCTGGCAATGGATTTGATAATAAAAAACAAAGTGCTAATTCTATAGAAGACATCAAGAATCAACAATTAAAACAAGCGCATCAACGCCATAATGAAGCGCTCAAGCGCTTAGAAGAGATCAAAAAAGAAAGTAGGTCCTTGGAAGCTGAAAGCAAAGCACTGGAAACTGAAAGCTATGTAAAATCCAGGTTTTTAAGTGATGCCTTTGGCCGTGATCCCAATATGATCAAAGAATACGGCATTCGCCTTAAAGAAATTCAAAAACGTATTCGCGATATCGTGGTGATCCTAGACCAATTGCAAGAAGAAAAAATCCGTATTAGCAAATAACTATACCGTCATTGCGAGGAACGAAGTGACGAAGCAATCCTATAAAAAATTTGCTCCTTATCTAATGTTGATATGCTTAGGCTTCTCCGGCTGTGTCGCCTTGGAAAATCTTGACCAGCTTAACGAATTAGGGGATTATTCCCGGGAAAAAGATGCCCAACATCGTAATGTAAAGACTATTAATGATCATTACGATGTATTGATCAAGGCAATAGCTAAGGGGAATTTCAGTGATTATAAAGATGCATCTTCATTAGTGCATGCTTTTGGAGAACCTATCCTTAAGAAAGATTTGGGCAATGGCACCCAGCGTTGGCTTTATCGTTATGCTATTTATAGATTAGCTAAAGATAAGGTCTATGTGTATTTTGACCGTAGTGGTAAAATATTAAAATGGGAGAAATTACCATGCCAGTCATTCTTATAGGCATTTTTGGTTTTCTTGCCTTGATAGCCACTACCGCTGTTTTAGTTTATTTTATGCGCAAGCAAATCACCCAGGAAATGCGTCTGGCGCAAGAGCAGATCCTGCAGACAGCTCGCCAGCAGATGGAGCTTTCTCAAGGGGAAGCAACAGCCCAGCTGGAGATACGTAAACAAGCTATTGAACATACTGTTACAGGTCTTAAAGAAGAGTTAAGCAAATATCAGCAAATGCTGCGTGAATCCCAAGAGGGAAGTTCACGCAAGTTTGGCAGTCTCGAGAATGAACTTAAAAACGCTTCCATCGCCACCCAGAAACTCCAGGAAACCACCGTCAAATTAAATAATATCTTAGGCAATGTCAAGTTACGCGGCCAATGGGGCGAACGCATGGCTGAAGATATTATCCATTACGCCGGCCTTATTGAAAATATCAATTATCTCAAGCAGAATGTCAATGCGGCATTGACTAAGCCGGATTTTACCTTTCTTCTGCCGCAAGGCTACTGCATTAATATGGATGTCAAATTTCCATTGGATAATTACCTTCAAATGGTCAACGCGGCTGAAGGGGTCCAAAGGGATGCTTACGAAAAAGAATTTATTAAAAACGTTAAAGACCGTATTAAAGAAATCCAGAACCGCGATTATATTAATCCATCGGAAAATACCCTTGATTTTGTCTTGCTGTTTATTCCTAACGAGCAAGTCTTTGGCCTTATACAGGAAAAAATGCCGGATGTTATGGATTTTGCCCTCAAACAAAAAGTGGTGCTTTGTTCACCGTTTACTTTATATGCCATGTTAAGCGTTGTCCGTCAGGCCCATGAGCATTTTCGTTTTGAAAAGGACATCAAGAAGATCATTGAGTTAATTGAAGGGTTTACCAAGGATTATGAATTATTCAAAAACCGATTTGCGGATTTAGGAAGCTTGATTGATAAGGTCAGCGGCCAGTACGCGGATATCACGGACAAAAGCTTTAAGAAATTAGACGGGAAGATCCAAAAAATCGAGGACCATAAAAAAGGGCACAGCCTCAAGACTCCTTTGAACTTGGGCGTTGAAGAATCTTTACCTAAGGATTTAATTGATGCAGTCTAAACCTGTTGTCATCCCTGAAAGTTTTAGTCGGGGAACTATTAATGAATTTTTTAATGATCCAGGACTTATTGCTCTAATCAGTGGTGCCTCAGTTGATTTTACTCCTATTGATTTTGATGCTCCTTTAACAGAAGTTCAGCGCGCCTATTTGTATAAAAACAGCGGCTTTGATATTCCACAAGTCTTTTGGCGTAAACAAATCCATGGCGATGATATCCTTGTAGCAAAAAAATCTCATGTCATTCCCGCGCAAGTGGGAATCTTTGACGCTAAAGGTTGCCCAGATGCAGATGCTTACATCACCAATGAAAAGAATTTACCTATAGCCATACGCACCGCAGATTGCGTGCCGGTTTTTATTTTTGATCCTCTTCGTCGTGTGATAGGCTTGGCCCATGCCGGATGGAGGGGGACGTATAAGAAAATCGCAGCCAAGACCGTGCAAAGAATGAAAGAAAAGTTTTCTTGTGAACCTTCAGATTTAAAGATCGTTTTAGCTCCAAGCATTCGGGATTGTTGTTATCAGGTTGGTGAAGAATTCCGTGAATATTTTTCTTCCTATGTTAAAGATCGGGGCGGTTATTTATATGTAGATGTGGTGGCTGCCAACCGAGATCAACTAATGCAGGTGGGGGTAAAACAAGAAAATATTCTTGATAGCGGCATATGCACGTGTTGTCATAAAAATTATTTTTCATTTAGACGTGACGGCCAGAAAGCTGGCCGCATGATATCCCTAATGATGCTGGTATGAAGAAATATTCCTCCCCCTTGACGGGGGAGGTTAGGTGGGGGTGAGGTATTAATTACATTGTAATTTTTGTGACCGCCAAAGATAAAAAAGAAGCCGTAAAGATCGCGCAAGGTCTATTAGAATCCAAATTAATAGCCTGTGCCAATATCATCGATGGTGTCCAGTCACTATTTTGGTGGCAGGGTAAAATTGATTCGTCAAAAGAAGTTTTACTGGTTTTGAAGACTAAAAAGTTTTTATTTAAGAAAGTTTCAGAAAAGGTCAAGTCCTTGCATAGTTACCAAACCCCAGAAATCATCGCCTTACCCATTATCGCCGGCAGCAAGGATTATTTAAATTGGATCAACTCCTCATGCGTTTAGTGCTTTTACTTCTATTCTTATTTCCATTTTCATCTGCTTGGACTATGGGTCAAGCATCCACACTGAAAGTGAATAATGCTTTGATCGGTAAGATAGCTCCAGACGTTGTTTTACCTAAATCAGATGGGACATCTTCTTCTGTCATCACCTCCCGCCAGGGTAAAAAAGCAATTTTAATATTCTGGGCAACTTGGTGTCCACATTGCTACGAAGATTTGGGTTCCCTTAATAAAAATATAGGATCCATAGAACAAAAAGGTGTCAAAATTATCTTGGTTGATATTGGAGAGACGAAAGGAGATGTCCAAAAATATTTTAACCGCCGCCAAATGAAACTAATCAGCTTTATCGATGAAAATAGCTTCCTTGAAGAGACCTATCATCTTATCGGGATCCCAACACTGATATTTATTGCTGATAAAGGCTTTGTCCGCAAAGTAACCCACAAATTTCCTTCAGACTACCAAAATTATTTCAATTGATCTTATTTGAAATTAATTTTATTTAAATAAACATTAGATTTTAAATTCTCGTCAAT
>Ga0206850_10191_pt1 | contig 18541 bp, 8 predicted proteins | sample Alteio_BWOrgCont_16_FD_152885 | JGI IMG/M metagenome (GOLD analysis project Ga0206850, IMG submission 152885) | Enriched cells from forest soil in Barre Woods Harvard Forest LTER site, Petersham, Massachusetts, United States -... | ecosystem: Environmental > Terrestrial > Soil > Temperate forest >...
CCACTAAGATTTGTACCTTTTTATAATTGTTCGTGTCCATCTGCAAGTAGACAGGGACCTTTCCTGGAAAACGCGCCAATTTTTCTTTAAGACGTTCAAAACCCATTTCATTAGTATGGGACAAGTCCACTTGCACGGACTTGATCATATCATAAACTTCGTCAATACCCGCCATCTCATTGGCCATCATCTTTGGGAAACCATCCCGGAAACTCACCTTACCTTTGACCACCACTACTGTATTTTCTTTTAAGTAAGAGGCTATTTGTGTATAACTCGAAGGGAAAACCACTAATTCCATTTCTCCGTCGATATCTTCCAATCCTACAATGGCCATGCGTTCATTAGTTTTCTTGGTGCTTGTCAATTTTACCGTTGTGATAAGCCCAATCATGCGCACTTCCTGACCGTCACGGGCCCCCTTAATACTGGCCGTGGTAAAATCAGCAAACTTATCTATTTCAGCTTTATAACGGTTTAACGGGTGCCCGCTTAAATAAAACCCTAACAAAGCTTTTTCATCAGTCAATAACTCGGACTGTGACCATTCTGGGATGTCCGGCAGGCTCTCATCGTTTTTACCAAATCCACTTTCTTCCTGTCCCATATTAAAAAATGAAAATTGCCCGACTTCCTGTTCTTTCTGCCCCCTTGTACCTGCCTCCAAAGCTTTTTCTAACACAGCCATCATCTGGGAGCGGCGGCAATTAAACCGGTCAAAAGCCCCAGACTTAATCAAGCTCTCCAAGACTTTACGGTTGTTTAATCGCAGGTCTATGCGCCGACAAAAATCATAGATCGATGTAAAAGACCCTCCATGATTGCGGCCATGGACCATGGATTCAATGGCACCGGCTCCGATATTTTTGACCGCCAATAAACCATAACGGATTGATTTTTTATCCGCGACGGTAAATTGGGCCAGGCTGTGATTAACATCCGGCGGTAATATAGCAATCTTCATGGCCGCACACTCTTTGACATACTCAACGACCTTATCCGTATTGTCACGCTCTGAGGTTAGGAGTGCCGTCATAAACTCCACTGGATAATTGGCCTTCAGGTAAGCAGTACGATAAGTTATCAGCGCATAGGCGGCAGAATGGCTGCGGTTAAACCCATACCCGGCAAAAAAATCTATCAAGTCAAAAAGCTGGTTGGCTGCTGCTTCCGGCATGAGGCTGGTTTTGGCGCAACCTTCGATAAAAAAGGAACGCATTTTTTGCATTTCCGACGCTATTTTCTTCCCCATGGCCTTACGCAAATCATCGGCCTGGGTCATACTGAAACCCGCAATCACTGAAGCAATCTGCATGACCTGCTCTTGATAAAGAATAATTCCGTAGGTAGGTTTAAGCACTACTTCCAGCTTGGGGTGCGGATAGGTGATTTTACTTTCACCACGTTTGCGTTTGATAAAATCATCGAGCATCCCGGATCCCATAGGCCCGGGGCGGTATAAGGCCAAGATCGCGATCAAGTCTTCAAATTCAGAAGGCTTCATCTTCTTTAAAAGGTCGCGCATCCCCCCGCTTTCTAACTGAAAAACCCCCATAGCATTGGCAAGGGACAACATCTCATAAGTTTTTTTATCATCGAGAGAAAGCGTATCAATATCGATGTCTTTTGCCTGATGCTCTTTGATGAGCTTGATGGTTTGGGTGATCACTGTCAAAGTCCTAAGCCCTAGAAAGTCCATTTTCAAAAGGCCAATTTGTGAAATCCCATCCATATCATAAGCGGTGGTGACCTGCCCGTCGGAACTTTTAAACAATGGCACATACTCTGTCAAAGGTTTGTCTGATATCACCACCCCTGCCGCGTGGATCGATGCATGGCGGTTTAACCCTTCCAAAACCTGGGCTGTGGCCAACAATTGTTTGGCTGATTTATCAAACTCAGCAGCTTCACGCAATTGCGGTTCTACGTTTAACGCTTGTTCTATGGTGATACCGATCTCATTAGGAATAAGTTTGGCAATGCGGTCAACATCCGGATAACTCATACCCATGGCCCGCCCCACGTCGCGCACCGCCGCCTTGGCTTGCATGGACCCAAAGGTAATGATCTGGGCCACATTATCGACCCCATATTTTTTCGTGACATAATCAATGATCTCGCCGCGCCTTTCATAGCAAAAATCAATGTCAATATCCGGCATGCTTTTGCGGCCAGGGTTCATAAATCGTTCAAATAAAAGACCATATTTGATAGGGTCTAAATCAGTAATACCCAACAAATAAGAGACCAAGCTACCAGCGGCAGAACCACGGCCAGGACCTACAGGCACACCAATGGACTTGGCATGATTAATAAAATCCCAAACAATAAGAAAGTAACTGATAAAGCCCATTTTCTCGATAGTTTGGATTTCATGCTCGAGACGCTGACGCAAAACTTCATTGGTACCGTTAGGATAACGCTTTTGCATGCCCTTGGCACAAAGCTCTAGTAAATAAGATTGGGCGCTAGTACCCGCAGGCACTTCGTAACGAGGCAAATGGTATTGGTCAAAATCTAATTTTAAATTACATTGTTCAGCAATCAGCATTGTATTGCTAATGGCCTCGGGCTCGCTGGCAAAAACTGTTTTCATAGCCTCTGGCTCTTTAAAATAAAACTGATCAGTGGCAAAACGCATGCGGTGAGGGTCGCTCAATGTCGTCTGTGTTTGGATGCAAAGCAGGGTTTCGTGTGCCATGGCTTGACCTTGCTCGATATAATGCACATCATTGCTGGCCACCAATGGAAGATTTAATTGCCTGGCGATTTTGATAAGCTCTTCATTGACCTTCTTTTGCTCCAATATGCCATGGTCCATAAGCTCAATGTAATAATGACCGCGGGCAAATATCTGTTTGTACTCCTCTGCTGATTTAAGGGCTGCTTCAAAATGGCCGCGCAGCAAATGGCCCGCGACTTCACCTTTTAGGCAGCCCGAAGTGCCGATCAGTCCTTTGGCATGCTGGGCTAAAATTTCTTTATCGATACGCGGCTTGAAATAAAAGCCTTCCAAATAAGCTTTGGACACTAATTTCATCAAATTGGCGTAGCCCTCGTTGCTAGCCGCAAGCAGGGTCAAATGGCATATACTTTTTTGGTCAGCATCTTTTTCATAACGGCTTTTAGGTGTTATATATACTTCACAACCGATGATGGGCTTGATTTTGGCTTTCTGGCAGGATTTATAAAAATGGATGGCACCGAACATATTGCCATGATCCGTAATCCCTAAAGCAGGCATATTCAAGCTGACTGCTTTTTTAACAAGTTCATCCACCCGGCAAGCGCCGTCTAAGAGGGAGTATTGAGTATGGACATGAAGATGGACGAATTCTGTGGAACTCATAATTAAGTGGTAAGTGGTAGAGTGGTAAGTGGTAAAGTGATTAGGATGGTAAATAAAAAATCCTTATTCAACACTTATCACTCTCTTACTTTAGTTTTCTAATTAAACTATTTAACATTCTACCAATTTCATCAGCTAAAAGCAAAAGTTGATCAAAATCTTCCTGAGAACAATAATTTAGGTCCTTAGATAAAATCAGATGATATTTAGTCTCTTCTAAAGAACCTTCCGCAATCTTTAAAAATCTCAAAAATTCTTTCGTTGTCTTTTTATAACCTTCAACTATATTAGCAGGAATTGATGATACTGATCTTCTAATTTGATTTGTTAAGCCAAACTGTTCATGGGAAGGAAATTGATTAGTAAGATTGTAAATTTTAAGAACAAAATGATGGCTTTTCTGCCAAATAATCAATTCCTGGAAAGACCGTATAAACATAAAACCCCCTTTTAAGATTATCGGGGGGTTTTATTTATTACTTACCACTGTACCACTTATCACTCTACTACTTTACTTAATCTTATTCCCACTCAATGGTCGCAGGAGGTTTGGAGCTGATGTCGTAAACCACACGATTAACACCCTGGACTTCATTGATGATGCGATTGGAAATACGCCCCATTAAATCATAGGGCAACTGCGCCCAATCTGCAGTCATTCCGTCGGCACTGGTCACACAACGCAGGGCAATGACATTTTCATAGGTGCGCTGATCACCCATAACACCGACAGTTTTAATAGGAAGTAATACGGCAAAAGATTGCCATAGTTCATGGTATAGTCCGGCTTTTTTAATTTCATCCAAAACGCGGTCATCGGCTTCACGCAAAATCTCTAAACGTTCAGGTGTGACTTCACCTATCACACGGATAGCCAAACCAGGACCTGGGAATGGCTGACGTTTTAGGATACTTTCAGGCATTTGTAGATTTTTGCCGATCAAACGCACTTCGTCTTTAAATAATTCACGTAAAGGCTCGACTAATTTGAATTTCATGTCCTTGGGCAGACCGCCGACATTATGGTGGCTTTTGATGACTGCTGTCGGTCCACCATGTGCTGATACAGACTCGATGACATCCGGATATAATGTGCCCTGGGCCAAGAATTCTACACCCTTCATTTTTTTGGAAGCGTCCTGGAAAACGCGGATAAATTCATCGCCAATGATCTTCCTTTTTTGTTCTGGGTCTTCAATGCCTTTAAGCCGGTCTATGAAACGCTTGGAAGCTTCAACAACGGTCAGGTTCATTTTAAAATGACCCTTAAATGTTCGCACCACTGAAGCTGACTCATTCTTACGCAACAGGCCATTGTCCACAAAAATACAATGCAGGCGACCACCGATGGCTTTTTGAAGTAAAAGTGCCACCACTGCAGAGTCCACCCCGCCACTTAAACCTAAAACAACTTTTTTACCGCCAACTGTTTCCTGTATCTGTTTGAGGGCTGCTGTGACAAATCGATCCATGGTCCATCGTGGCAAACAGCCGCAGATGGTATAGGCAAAATTCTGGATGATTTGAAGGCCGCGCTGGGTGTGGACAACTTCCGGATGGAATTGCACCCCATAAATTTTGCGGGTACGGTTAGCAATGGCTGCGTTGGCCGCGTTTAATGTATGGGCAATACGGACAAATCCCGGCGGAGGTGAGACGATCTCATCACCATGACTCATCCAGCAGGTTAAATTCGTTGAAAGATTTGTAAACAGGTCTTTATTGTTATCTATGAAAAGCTCGGCCTTGCCGTATTCACGGTCCTTTGCTTTTGCTACCTTGCCGCCAAGCATATGGGTAATGGCTTGCATACCATAACAAACGCCTAGGATAGGGATATTTAATTTAAAAATCTCAGGATTCGGTAACGGAGCACCTTTATCCGTTACACTTTGCGGGCCACCAGAAAGGATGATACCTTTAGGATAAATTTCCTTGATCTTTTCGGGAGTAATATTATATGGAACAATTTGGCTGAAAACCTTGCTTTCACGCACACGACGGGCAATTAGCTGGGTGTATTGCGAGCCTAAATCCAATATAAGAATAATATCGCGGGCCCTCTGCTTCCTGATTTCCATAGGGACTATTTTTGAGGAAGAACGTAATTTGATGGGTTTCATCAAACCGTGCACGGGTTTGCGTTTACCGGGCTTTCTGGCAAAACGGCTGACATGCTTTCTTTTTAAAGGCGCTACAATAACTTTTTTGGCAGCCTTCTTGACAGGTTTCTTGGTTGCCTTCTTAACGGTTTTCTTAGCCATGCAATATTACTCCTCTATAATTAGATCCCTGAATAATTCATTCGGGGATAACCCACATTTAGTTCCCAGAACTGCACATTAAGGAACCCCCTGAAAAAATGACAACAAGTTGTCAACTTTTAGGAGTGAGCCACTTTTAATTCCAAGAACTGCACAGGGGGAACCCCCTAAAAAGCAGACAACAAGTTGTCAGCTTTTTAGGAGTGAGCCACATTAAGTGGCTCACTTGCCCATTCCCACCCGCTGTCCGATTTGGAAGACTTTTCCTTCCGTCTGGATAGATGGGGCCAGGATGATTTCGACATCATGCATTTCTTTGATATTCCGAGCACCCAAAGACCCCATAGAGGTCTTTAATGCACCTACTAAATTCTGCGAGCCATCATCAACACGGGCTGGGCCCATGAGGATTTCTTTCAAGGTACCGCTGGTGCCCACGCGAATACGTGTTCCGCGAGGCAAATTTGCATGAGAAGTCGCCATGCCCCAATGATATCCACGTCCAGGGGCTTCTTCAGCCTTGGCAAAAGCAGAACCCACCATCACCGCATCAGACCCAGCTGCAAAAGCTTTACAAATTTCTCCACCGATACGCATACCACCATCGGTAATCATAGGGATATATTTACCGCGACGCTTAAAGTAATAATCCCGGGCGGCACAGCAGTCAACCGTCGCTGTGATTTGCGGGACACCAATACCTAAAACACCACGAGAAGTGCAGGCAGCACCAGGCCCGATCCCAACCAACACCCCTGAAGCCCCGGCTTCCATAATCTCTAAGGCCATATCATAGGTGACCACATTACCAATAATGACTGGGACCTTGGTGGTATTGCAAAATTTCTCAATATCAAAAATTTTATACTCGGTCGCAATATGCCGGACGGTCGCTACTGTTGACTGGACAATAAAAACATCAACCCCTGCCTCAACGGCAATTTTTGAAAAAGCGGCCGCATTTTGCGGGATACAGCTGACAATCGCCGGCACCTTGGCTTTTTTAATTTCTTCTATACGTTTGGCAATTAATTTTTCTTTAACAGGAAACTTGGTATTTTCATACAGACTCTGAACAAGTTTGGTGGCTTCTTCAGGAGTTGCTGACGCGATTTGTTTTAATATTTCTTCGGGCTGATCATAGCGGGTCTGGATGCCATCGAGATTTAAAACCGCGATGCCGCCCAATTTACCCATGGCAATGGCAAAATTTACATCCACCACACCATCCATGGACGCTGCCATAATTGGAACAGGAAACTTATGTTTACCTAATATAAAGGTGGTGTCTACTTCGGTTGGGTTGACCGTAACAGTCCCTGGAACCAACGCTACTTCATCAAAACCATAACATCTGCGTGCCCGCCGCCCGATACCAATCCAATCAGCCATCTTCCTAACCCCCTTATTACCAATGAGATACAAGCCGAAAAAAAGGCTATAAAAATGAATTTGAAGCGGGATTATACTCTAATATTTCGTAAATGTCAAATTAAAAAGTGGTAAGTGATAAGTGGTAAAGTGGTAGAAATTCTTCCTGCCACCTCAACACATTACCACTTACCACTTTATCACTTACCACTCTACCACTTATTATTAATACATCCCACCCATTCCACCGCCACCAGGCATTGGGGGCATGGCTGGTTTTTCTTTTTCAGGAACATCGGTGACCAAACATTCTGTGGTCAACAGCAGGGCCGCGATGGAGGCCGCATTTTGTAAAGCGGTGCGGGTCACCTTGGCAGGATCAATGATACCTGCTTTGATCATATCAACATATTGGTCTGTGTTAAAATCATACCCGTAGGCAGGATCTTTTTCGTTTTTCAAATGCTCAACGATAACAGAACCTTCCAGGCCAGCGTTGAAAGCTAATTGGCGCAAAGGAGATTCCAAAGAACGCAGCACAATTTCAGCACCGGTCTTCTCGTCACCTTTAAGGTCAATACCTTCCAAGTCCTTGATGCAGCGCATTAAAGCTACACCACCGCCGGGAACAATACCCTCTTCCACGGCCGCGCGGGTTGCATGCAGGGCATCTTCAACGCGGGCTTTCTTTTCTTTCATTTCAGATTCAGTCGCGGCACCGACATTGATGATGGCAACACCACCAGCAATCTTGGCCAAGCGCTCTTGTAATTTTTCTTTATCATAAGAAGAATCAGTGGTATCAATTTGATTCTTGATTTGGGCCAAACGTGCCTTGATGTCAGCTTGTTTGCCGCCACCTTGGACGATGGTTGTATTATCCTTATCGATCTTGACCTTCTTGGCACGGCCTAAATCAGCAACATCGACATTCTCAAGCTTAAGACCTAAATCTTCGGTAATAGCTTTACCGCCGGTTAAAATAGCGATGTCTTTGAGCATTTCTTTACGACGATCACCATAACCAGGAGCTTTGACCGCGGCGCAATGCAAGGTACCGCGCATCTTATTGACAACCAAGGTCGCCAATGCTTCGCCTTCGACCTCTTCGCAGAGGATCAATAAAGGACGGCCAGCCTTAGCAACTTTCTCCAGAACCGGGAGAATATCCTTGATGCTGGAAATTTTCTTTTCATAAAGAAGGATGTAAGGATCTTCAAGCTCGCAGATCATCTTTTCCATATCGGTGGAGAAATACGGTGAAAGATATCCCTGATCGAACTGCATACCTTCAACAATCTTCAATTCTGTAAAGATAGTCTTGCTTTCTTCAACAGTAATAACGCCATCCTTGCCGACAGCTTCGAAAGCTTCTGCAATTTTCTTACCGATGACATTATCATTATTAGCGGCAACAGTTGCAACTTGCTCGACTTCTTTGGAATTCTTAAGGTCAACTTTTTTAGCAAGCTTTTCAACACGAGCTACAACGCGTTCAACAGCCAATTCAATCCCGCGCTTTAAAGCCATGGGATTTGCGCCGGCGGTGACGTTCTTTAAACCTTCACGGTAAATGGATTCAGCCAATACTGTCGCGGTGGTTGTACCATCACCGGCGATATCAGAGGTCTTTTCAGCAACTTCCTTGACCATCTGGGCGCCCATATTTTCAAATGGATCTTCTAATTCAATTTCTTTGGCAACAGAAACACCGTCCTTGGTAACTGTGGGACTGCCAAACTTCTTATCTAAAACCACATTACGTCCACGAGGACCTAAGGTGACCTTGACTGCGCGTGATAATTGCTCGACACCACGCAAAATTTTGCGGCGTCCTTCATCTTCAAATAATAATTGTTTTGCTCCCATTTTACTTCCTCCTGTATGCGGTATGTGTGTCATTGCGAGAAGCACAGCGACGAAGCAATCTCCTAAAAGATTGCTTCGCCCTTCGGGCTCGCAATAACACTATTAAATTTACTTTACAATAGCTAAAACGTCTTCTTCCTTCATGATCAAAAGTTCTTCACCCTCAGTGGTGGTGATTTCTGTACCACCATATTTGGCGAACAAGATGCGGTCCCCAGCCTTGACTTCTAAAGGCACGATGTGACCAGTATCAGATGCTTTTCCCTTACCCACGGCAATAACTTTTCCTTCTTGAGGCTTTTCTTTAGCAGTTTCCGGAAGCAAAATGCCGCCTTTGGTGACTTCTTTAGCTTCCAGCACCTTGACCACAATGCGGTCAGCTAATGGTTGAATACTCATACTTCCCCTCCTTGGTAAAACTGGTTAATGATTAATTTTTTGTTTTAAAATGTCTTCCTCAAGCACCACGAAGGACCTTAAGACGAAGATTCTTTCTTAGCACTGCTCAATTCAGAGTGCCAATATAACTGGAGATAAAAACTTTGTCAAGAGATTTTTAGCAGTGGGTTTAATGGAGTGCTAAGAAATTTAAGCCTTTGCCAATTGCCCTGGAAGCTCATCTTCCTTTAATCCCAACAATGGCATAAGATTGATTGGAACCACATCGAGGATTTGAATCCTTACACCAGAAAAATCCCCACGCCTAAATTGCGCAATCACCGCTGGATCAAAAGTAATATTCACCTTTTCCCCGGAACTTTCCAAATTCAAAGACCTAGAATTAAGATCGATACCACCAGGTCCAGATGTAGCAGTCCTTGTTGAAGCTTCCCATTGGCCTGATTCAGGATTAAAAACCCGACCTTGAGTAGACACTGTGACATTTGCTACAGATTCTGGACTCCATTCATCATTAGAATCATCAACATATTTTGTATTAACAAGCATTGCATTACTGCCTGCCATTACTTTAAAAGCATCATTCAATTTTGCCTTAACGTTATCAACAAAACCATTCGTTTGAGAAATAATTTGTTGAAGCTGTTCAGGACTGTTGGAAGTAATTGGATCTTGCCACGAAAAATAAGCCTTAAAAAGCGGCTCTGTTCCTGAAGGACGGAAAAGCAATCTAAATTCTTTTCCGGACTTATCCTTCAAAATAAAATCATACCCATCATGGAATTGGCCAAAACCTTCGACATCAACCTTATCTTTGAAGGAAACAATTTCAAATTCTCCAAAAGAACTCCCTACTTTCAATTTTGCCAAAGCAGCTTTGACGTTATTTCTAGCTTTATCATGTTCCGGCTTTGTGGCCCCTGGAAGAGGCACATTGATGGGTAAATCTCCAGGATAACCAAATTTCATATAGATATCATTCAAGTAATCGAAAACATTTTTTCCAACCTGTTCCTGCCTAGCTATAATTATCAACATATTGGCAAGACCTGAAAGACCATCTTTTTCATTAATATGGCCATTGCTTGTGCCATAAGATTCTTCAGCACCAAAGAAATAGCGACCAACAACACTATTGAAGACTTGAATGATTTTGGCCCCAAAATATTTGAAACCAACAGGCACCACAACAGTTTTTACACCAAAGGCCGCTGCAATCTTATCGAGCAACATCGTCGTGGCGTGCGAACGCATAAAAAGCATCCTTGATTTATCAAGATCTTCGGAATGGCTAAGCCGATCATGTAGCATAACAATGGAATTTTGATTACCATCTAACTTTTTCCATACCCCATCGATTTTCATCGAAAAAACTAAGCGATCTCCATCAGGATCTCGTGCCATAACCATGTCAATGCCTTGTTCATCAGCATATTGCTGGGTAGAATCAAGGACGCCAGGTCTGGCCGGATCGGAATTAGCTATTTTTTTCTGTGCATAAATACCTGCAGGAAGCTGTGTCGGAAGAAGCATCTCCTGAGGTGGTATCAAATAATTTTCGCCTGCTTCAAGCCCAATTCGTTTTAAATACGCAATGGTTTCATCACCTGACGCGCCATTTAATGGAGTAAAAACGAATTTTTTCCCTTTTTCAATAAGCACTTGGACCAAGGTCTTAATTTCTGGCGTAACAGTGGAATCAATCTCATCAAAATAGGCATTCAGCGCTTGTGAAAACTCTTCGTCTGTCAAAATGTGATAATCGGGATTAGACAAAAGATCAACTTCAGGCAATTGCCCTACCGCTGACAGCGACGGAATTCCAGCAGCAATAGGATTCATGACGTCAGGCATAAATTGTTGGCCATCGGGACCCATAAACTTGATACCATTGTCCTCGAATTTATTATGGCTCGCGGAAATTTGATAACCGAAAGCAGGTTTACCGTATTTAGAAGACTTTCCAAGCCATTTGGCCAGGAATGAGGTGAAGGGCGTACTCACAGGCTTATTGACCCGGATAACAGGGATCCCATTGGCCAACAAAATTTTGGCAGCAATGTCCCCGAATATATCTGAATTCTCCCGCACTTCCTTCGCAATGAAGGCAGGCCCTGTTTGCTGTGTTGTCTTATACCAATTGACAAAAGACCAGGTATATTGGATTACCGTTGTTGGAGAAAAGAAATTAGGCCCAATTTTATCTTCCTCTAGATTCTCCATCCTTTCACGAGTACCTGCCGTACCTGGCTGAAGAACACCTTTTTCAGATGAAAAACCAGCTACAATCTTATCAGCCTTGCTCTGGTTGATGATCCTTAATAATGCTTGTCTTTGCTCATCGTTAACAGCATTACTTGAATACCAATCTACAACATTCTTAACAACAGTATTATCCCAATTCTTTTCGGCAGCCCATTGCTCAATAGTTTGCCGCTCATTTTGAGGCAATACCATCATCGCATGGCTTCTGAATTTCTTATGGGAAACATTACGTTGTCCAAACTTTGGCTTTTGTTTTCCTATTACCTTTTCAAGTCGATATTTAATATCACCAGCTTCTATATCAAATCCTATGTCCCTGGTGGACCTGATTTTATCTAAGATAGCATGTGCCATACCCCATCTTGTTGTTACTATCTGAGGAATACCAGCCACAACACGTGTTACTATTTCCCCTGGATATTTAGCATCATTTACTTCATCATTAGGGATATTTCTAAGCCCTTCCCATCTAGGACCATCATCCCTCCAACCCATCGCCCTATGTAATGTTTTTGGATCAATCTTTTGGTATGCTAATAATCTGAATAAGATTTCAAGTGAAGTCTTTTGAGATTCGATATTTTGAAGATTGTCTACATCAATTGCGTTATCAATCAGGCTTCCCACCACTTTTGAATTTGTAATTGGAGATTGTCTGAGGATAAAATCGAGGTACCGTAAACGCACAGCTCTTGTAACTTCCGGGTCAATAATATTCTCTTCTTCAGCCAACATTGCCTTGTTGACAATGACCCCAAGACTTTCAAGCACTGGAACCATATCTCCAGCAAGCATAAGCTTAATGAATAGCTTGTCACTAAACCGTCCACTTTTCTCTGTTATAGCATTAATCCGTAATTCAATCAAAATACTGCCAGGTTTTTGTTTACTTGAGTCTGCGATCAGCTTCCACCCTCTCTTTACAAGAGGAACTTCTATTCTTGTTGCCACGCCTTCCGTAACCTGCTTTACTTCCGGACCTCCGTTTACTTTGGCTTCGTCTGGGCTCACTTGTAATAATGTGGCCAAAACGCTATTAGTAGCTTGTTGCCTCACTCCAGTAACAGATTGGTTGTTAGTCATCATCGCCTTAGATCCATACATTTTATCTCTTAAACTACCGCTAATCTTCTCATCATCCCTGGGGACATCAACGCTAAAAAAAGTTATTCCGCGTTTCTCAAGCCTATTTTGCATTTTATTATCAGCACCTTCACTTTGTTCTTCCTTATCACCGATGTAAATTGCATCATTGGGAACAAATCCATCCTTGACCAACATAGGTTCGGCTATGCCATGTATGTTTAAAGGTCCCTTTATTATGTTCCGATCACCCGTCTTAAATTCAATTGTATCAGTTCGGCTATCAACAACTTGTATTTTCAAACCGCTACTTTTAACAGCTTCTTTAAAAGCTTCACTTTCCCAATAACCTCTTACCTGTTGCGTGTATGAACCTGTAACAAAAACCAAATCCAGGTGATCAACACCCGTAGTTTCCTTGATGACTTTTAATATTTCAAAGAATCTCGGTATAATCGTGGGTGACTTGGTCGCCGCTTGAAGATCCTCTGGGCTTATATGCTCTCCCAACATATTTTTGATTATTTTACGAAACTCTTCTTTTGTAATACCTCCCTCTTCCTTGGGCTTATCAAGCTTATCTTTCAAAGCAAAATTTTTCTTGAATAGAGCTTCTAAATCAGGCCGACGAGCAATTATCAACTCATTTAATTTTTGCTTAGGATCAGGATTAAGCGCCGTCCCCTCCATATCGCAAAATACTTTGACAATTTTTTCTCCAGTAATCGGATCTACATACCGCCATTGTTCCAAAGTATTATTCTGCGCACGATATTGATATAACATGTCCTTCCAGGGCAACAACCCATCGTCCTGTAAGGCATAAAAATTAACGTTATCCATGAACTGATACAAAGCATTTACCACTACGCTATCATTTCTGCTAACAACTTGTTCTATCGTTTGTCTCAACTGGTCAATATCACTAACCTTAAAATGCGCCAACATCCGCTGAACATCTGCCGTCATCGCTTTGGCGGCAAGTTCTGGGGCATTTGACTTTGCCGTTTTAATTTTACCAATCTCAATTAAGATTTGATTTAACAATTCAGGATCCATATAATCTATTCTATTGCTCTCGAAAAGTTTTTCTAATTCGACAAAACGAAAAGGACCAGCTTCTTCAGCATGACCTGTATGAATATAGTTTTCCATGTAATCTACTGGTGTTGTTTTGGCTTTTGAAGCAAGTTGCACCAAGGTAGGATAAATTCTTCGTACTAATTCTGGAATATTAATCATCGCTGCAGCTGCTGGGATTCTGGTTGCATTTCTGACTCCGCCTTCTACCCTATAAGTATCCCCTTGCAAGCCTTGCTCATCACCTGGCTGGGCCTCTGTTTCTATTGTAATCATTGCTTTACTGGGGCCAATCAAACCACCGGAAAAATATTTACGGGCTATTGTTGTTCCTTTAGAGATTGCTTCGTCGGCTCCGCCTCCTCGCAATGACACATCAGCAGGTTCTTCCTTAATATAGTTAAACACGCCTTTTTTGTAGGCTTCTAAATATTGCTTATAGATCTTTTCTTTAATGGCTGGATCGTCCACATTAACACCGTTGACCTTGCTTTTATCGGCATACACCTGATTAAGCAAGGCTTGTTTTAAATTATTTTTAAACCATACAGCCAAAATCATAGAATTATAGATTTGGCGCATTTGGGCGAAATTGCGGCCGTGATTGACTTCTTGTTCGATGGCGGGGAGGATGATTGAACGGACGAGTTGGGAGCCAAGGTTATTTATACCTGTTGAACTCCCCCTAGCCCCCTCTTTAACAAAAGAGGGGGAATTATTCATATGCTTTTGCAACGATAAATAATCCTCATCAAGCATGACTTTTAGGTGGCTTTTGATGACTAGGACGGTGTCTTTGTGTTCGAAAACTTTAGCGTATTCAGGTAAAATCCATACCTTGTTAAAGGTGTTCACAGGGATTTGGGTGGTGCCGTACTCTTGACGGGCGCGTGCATAAACTTTGTCCCAGAAATTCCTGCCTAAATTCTTCTCTGGATAAATCAAAGATGCTGTTAATTGTTTCAAAAGATAATCTTGCGCCAACATGTCCTGGCCTAAAACGGTCTGGCCTAAATCTTCGGGAATAATGCGCTGCTTTTCATAAGGCGATAAATTGACCCATTGATTATTCTCAGGAATGGTCAGGCAGGCTAAAAAATATTTAATTAAACGGTCAGATTCTTTTTTGACCTGGGTTGCGTTCATACCACTGTTGCCGGTGCTAACAATAAAGTCCATCAATAAGGGATTTTCAGGATGAATGGATAATCCTGTAATCATCAAAGGCACATAGGCAGTACTTAAATTTACCATTGTTCCCGGTTGAGGAAGTCCAAGAACACCTCCTTGAGCATACGAAGCTCTGGGCGTGATAACCATAGTCACAACAAAGGTGATGATAAGAGAAAAACAAATGGATTTTGAAAACCGGGACTGGCGGATGGATGAAAATGTCATTTATTCCCCTAAACTATAAAATTGAGATTGCTTCGTCACTGCGTTCCTCGCAATGACACTAAGAGAAAACGTTTACTTTATTATATTAAGAAAGCTTAACATATTTTAACTGCATGTCAAATTTGTATCTATATGCAATTAAATGAGTTATAAGTGAGATAGGAAATAAATCCCTTTAAAGACCAAATCTTCATCAATAATGCGGATTTTGGGCGAAACAAATTTTTTCATCAGATGGGTATGACCTCCGGTCATGATTACTTTTACAGAGATTGCTTCGTCGGGCTTCGCCCTCCTCGCAATGACACGAGTACGTGAAGTCGAAGCAATTGGGCCTATTGACACTATAAGCAAATCAATCATCCCTTTACATAAAGAACCATAACCATAAAAGAGGCCGCTTAAGATGCTTTCTTGGGTTGTCTTCCCTATTATATGGCGCGGGGCTTGGATTTCAATGTGCGGTAAAAGAGCTGTTTTCAAAAATAGGGACTCTGCTGATAAACGAATGCCTGGGACAATAGCACCACCTAAATAGTCACCTTGTGCTGAGATAACATCAAAGGTAATGGCTGTACCTAAATCAACCACTATTAATGGCCGGCCATAAATTTTCATGGCCCCATACGCACCAACCAATCTGTCTTGCCCTACTTGTTTAGGATTTTTATAACGATTTTTAATAGGCACCTTGATGTCGCGGCCAATAATATCAACAGGAACTGACTTTTTTAAAATATCTTCCAGCGTCTTTGAGGCTTTAGGGACAACTGAGCAGATGATGGCCCTTGAGATAACCTGGGCCCGTAAAATCTTAGCAATAACAGCTTTTATTTTGCTGACCTTGGCATCGGTATCAATGATGGCAACTGACGCAATATGGCCTGCTTTGTGGATGACGGCAAAGCCGATGGTTGTGTTGCCTATGTCGATGGCTAATAACATAAGTCCTCATTTATTAAAAAAGATTGCTTCGTCGGGCTAAAGCCCTCCTCGCAATGACACAACTTTACGAATTCGAAGCAATTGGGCCTTTTGACACTAACTCTTTAATTTTGTCCCTGATCCTGGCGGCTTTTTCGAATTCTAGGTTGCGCGCGGCTGATTCCATTTGTTGTTCTAGATCACTTAAATAAGTGGCATGGGCGAATTCTTCTTCGGACTGGCCCGCGGCCTGCATCACCACCGACTCAGCATCGGCAAATTCTTCAATCCCCAAATTAATTGCTTTTAAAATTGTCGTTGGCGTTATGCCATGCTTGGTATTAAATTCTATTTGGATCTTGCGCCTGCGCTCACATTCTGAAATTGCAAATTTCATCGCCGGGGAAATACTGTCCGCATACATAATGACAATACCATTGATATTGCGCGCGGCACGACCAGCAGTTTGGATCAAGGATGTTTGTGAACGCAAGAAACCTTGTTTGTCCGCGTCAAATATAGCAACTAACGAGACCTCAGGCAAGTCTAATCCTTCACGTAAAAGATTGACCCCAATAAGGCAGTCAAATTTATTTGACCGAAGGTCCTGCAAAATTTTAGTCCTGTCAAAAGTCTCGATGTCCGAGTGTAAATACTTGACCCTTAAACCTGCCTCTTCACAATATGCGCAAAGATCTTCGGACATGCGTTTAGTTAAGGTGGTCACCAACACCCGTTCATTCTTCCCTGCACGCATTTTACATTCTTTAATCAAATCTTCAACTTGCCCCTCTGTTGACCGGACAAAAATGGGTGGGTCGATAATTCCTGTCGGACGGATAATTTGCTCGACGACATGTCCCCCCACATCTTTGCGTTCATAGGGCCCAGGAGTAGCTGAGACATAGATACGCTGCTTTAACATTTTTTCTACTTCATGAAACTTTAAAGGACGGTTATCCAAGCAGGAAGGCAATCTAAAGCCGTGCGCCACCAGCATATCTTTACGGGCGCGGTCCCCTTCGTACATGCCGCCTAACTGTGGAACTGACACATGACTTTCATCAATGATGGTCACAAAATCTTCTGGAAAATAATCCATCAGGCAAAAAGGCTTACTGCCCGCAGGACGACCTGAAAGCACCCTCGAATAATTTTCAATACCCTTGCACATGCCAATTTCTTTCATCATTTCCATATCATAGCGGGTGCGGGATTTTAGGCGCTGGGCTTCCACTAATTTTCCTTGGGACTCTAATTCTTCTAAACGTTTTTTTAGCTCAGCCTCAATTTCAACCAATGCTTCCTGTAGTCTCGGTGGTGAAATTAAAAAGTGTTTAGCTGGGTATACAAAGGTCCTGTCTAAAATGGCAATTGTATCCCCTGACACAGGGTCAATTTGTTTGATCTTTTCAATTTCATCATCAAAAAATTCAATCCTTAAAGCGTCCTGACGATAGGCAGGATGGACTTCTACTATGTCCCCGCGCACACGGATTTTTCCACGGGCAAATTCATAATCATTACGCTCATATTGAATACCAATCAGTTGGCTTAAAACTTCATCACGGTCAATTTTCTGCCCCTTCTTTAGCTCAATCATATAATTTTGGTAGTCATCTGGTGAGCCCAAATTATAAATGCATGACACTGAGGCTACTATTATAGTATCCCTCCGGGACATCAGCGAGGTGGTGGCAGCCAGGCGCAGACGGTCTAGGCGGTCATTGATGGATGAATCTTTTTCTATGTAAACATCTGTTTGGGGAATATAAGCTTCGGGCTGGTAATAATCGTAATATGAAACAAAATACTCAACAGCATTAGAAGGAAAGAATTCTTTTAACTCACTGTAAAGCTGGGCAGCGAGAGTTTTATTGTGGGAAATAACCAGGGTTGGACGGTTTACGTTTTTTATAACGTTAGCAATGGTAAATGTCTTGCCGCTTCCGGTCACCCCTAAAAGGGCTTGGGCAGGCACACCTTCATTAAGGCCACGGGTCAGCACTTCTATGGCTTTGCGCTGCTCCTCGACAGGCTCGAATGGACTTTTGAGGACAAAATGTTCCATATTGTTGTTCTTTCAGAGATTGCTTCGTCGCTTCGCTCCTCGCAATGACACTAGTACACGACTTCGAAAAAATGGGGCCTTTTGACACCTACCGACCAACCTCTTGTTCTAGCGCATCCAAAATGCCCTGGGCTAGCTGGTCGTTACGTGATGAAACAAAGTGTTTGATGAGCGGTGTATCTGCTTCATAACGGATTTCCACGTCGCAGGTGTTGCCAATAGAATGAATAAACACATTCAAATGCGTGGACGTTGTATATAAAACACGGAAATGTTTTTTGAGACTCGTGATGATAACTAAATTCTGATATCCATTATTATCATAGCGATCATCGCGCTCATAGATCGAAGGTTCAGATTCGGTGTCAATGCTCCAGCCTTTGGTCTTTAAAACATACATCGTGGAGCTAACGACCTTTTCAAAACTTCCGTAAATCTTACGTTCATACGGATGGTCAATCCTGCTGA
>Ga0206850_10192_pt1 | contig 18530 bp, 15 predicted proteins | sample Alteio_BWOrgCont_16_FD_152885 | JGI IMG/M metagenome (GOLD analysis project Ga0206850, IMG submission 152885) | Enriched cells from forest soil in Barre Woods Harvard Forest LTER site, Petersham, Massachusetts, United States -... | ecosystem: Environmental > Terrestrial > Soil > Temperate forest >...
TTCCAGAAAACTGGCTAAAAGTCCTCCTTCCTCTAATTTTTTTAGGGTCTTTTGAATAGGGTCTAAGGAAGATCTGAAAGAACGGCTCAATTCTGTTGCATTGGCTTTCCCGTGAAGGTCTAGATAGATAAGTATTTTCTCCACGTTCTTGTTCGAAAAAAGATACTCTAACATGTATGCACCTATCTTATCTGTAATATAACCGATTAAATAGGTTTTTGTCAAATAGTGATTTCTTCAGCGTCGAACGCTCATTATTCCTCGATAAATCGAGGAAGAGAAAAGCTGCAATAAATTGCAGCACTCCAAAACCTCGCTAATGCTCGGTAAAGAAGGCTTGCTTTCAATCTTTCTTAATTTAATCTGTTGTGGCTCAAAGACTTGCGTTTTTTGCCGCGCACCACTAAGTTAAACCATTTAAGTACCTAATAATCAATATAATAAGGCCATAATGGAATTAAAAAAATAATTTGACAATAAATGTGTTTTAGTATAAAATTATGTATATGAGTATTAGAGCTAATGACATTGCCTATTTAAACGCTTGTTCAAACATCCCCGTTCTAAATGAACGTCTAATCGCCTATGCTCGCGACTCTGCTCCTAATAAGGGCTTGACCGCAGCGACTGTGGTGGCTCATCTTAGAGAGTCGATTTTTAAAGATGCAAGAGATTTGGGTCTCGGCGATAGATTTCAAAATGACATTGACCTTCAGTCACTGACACAATTGGCTACTAAAGCTAGATGCATAGCTGCGTGGGAAAGTTTTTCTGATACCTTAAGAAATTCAGGTTTGAATAGTGTGGCACGCTTAGAAAGTGGGTATTTGATAGAACAATCTGATTCCTTCCAAAGGAAATCCTCAGACTCAGTTTCACCGGAACTTTGGATCCTTCAACACCTAGATCGATTAAAACCTGAAGAACGGTTCGTGGTGGTCCAAAGGATAGTAACTATGGGGAAAGTGGGTGTTAGGATGCTTAATGGACTTTTAAAGGACCCGGATAAAAACCGCGAGGCCATCGCAATGATTCGTGAAATATGCAAAACATTCCCCGGGCTGTTTGATCTTTATGCTCCTTGTGCTGCATCAGATGATCCCATGGAGGAAGCTAATTGGATAGCAGAGACGGAAGTGTCTTATACATATCGGTTGTTAGCAGGTTTACATGAGTTGAAATTAAGTTCCGGAAATGGAAACAGTGTAGCCGAAATGGCTAAAACATACGACTTCATCTCTGAAAGTTTAGGTTCTTTAGATGCGAAGAAAACCCCAGACTGGTCTCCCGGCATTCAGTTAAATCAACAATTTTTCAAGCAGAATGTTGTTTTACGTCCTTCTGATGTGGATGGTGCGTTATTAAAACTTAAAACGGAAGGAACTCCTTTTCTTTTAGCGGCCGGTTGTAAATGTCACCATATAGACATTTTATTTTTCCCCAATTATGTTGTTGTGTGTAATCGAGGAGTAGGAAGGCCGAATCAAGGAGAAGGAAAGCCTGATGATCGATCACGTTCTTTTGCTTTTGGATGCGATACGCAAAATTTACAGACGACGGAACTCAAGATTCTAGTTGAAAAAGCAAATGAATTTTCAATAGAGGAATTTACCAAACAGGTCTACTGGTGTTTGCCAAAAGCAATTGTTATGGATAAATCAACCACAGAAATCGTCGACATGATTAATGCGCTGCCAATAGGAGATCAAACAATCGGGAATTGCTGGATTCCGCAAGTGCCTATTCTCGTTTGGTGGGTGAATCATTTGAAAACGATCCGTCCTGATTTATCCGCGCAGCAGGTCGTAGCCGAGGCTTTCAAAATGTTCCGTTTAATAAAAGTCGAACAGATTAAACGAGCGACGGCAAAGTTACAAGAATTATACGACCGCCGCCCCCCTCCTATAAAGGGACGGTCAATTGCAGAATTCCTTAATTTCATTAACAATCGTCGAAACGTCCCTATTTCCTTATAAAGTAATGAAGGCCCCATCGGAATCCATTGTGACTCAAGGGCTTACGTTTTTTACCGTGATTGACCCATTTCTAGTTTTAAGTGTCTAGTAATCAAAAGAATAAGTCAGTAATAAGATCTTATTAATATTAAAGATTTAAATTGACAATCTATTAAGATTATGATAAGATTACGTGTATGGGCACGATAACTAATGATCAAGAGTACTTAAGGTTTTGCTTGAAATTTCCTGTTCTCAGGGAATGTCTATCTGTACACATGGGCGCTCTTTCTTGTGAGGACGCTGCTGCAGCCACTGTAGGGGTTCGCCTTCTTAAAGACTCTATTCTTAATAAAGCAAGGGATTTGGGTATTAGTCATAGTTATCAAAATCATACTAATCTGACCGATAGTAAAGAGGGTGTACCTGCTCTGCAATCTTATGAGACCAATATAAAAGACATTGTTTCTCTTGCGCAATTAGCCCTTCAAATTAAAAAGGAAGAGGCTACTAATGTGGAGGATAAGCTAAAAAATTTAGTCATCGTAGACCCCCAGAGTTTTGCAAATAACATTCTCTCCGTCGGTATTGCAGACAAAAAACTTTTGGAAAAAATGGCCGAGGCGATTATTAAAAGGGGAATAGAACTGGAACAGGTAATAACGTTTCCAGAGGAATTATGGGATAGAATAGGCGATGGTGACCTAAAGGAATTGAATATAAAGTGTAATCAGCTAATCGAATCAAAGTGCCCCTTTCTCAACGAACTCAAAGAAAAACTCGTTCCAAATCTTCGTTATTTTAGCAAAGTACCCATACCGTGGTTTAGCAAATTAAGTAATTGGAATCGTATGCTTCAGGGCTTTTGTGGGAATGATCCTGATTGGAATGAAGATAGCCTGAAGTTTATAACAGAAAATATAAAAACGTGGGGACAGGCTGGTGGGATACTTGATATTCTTTTAAGCGACCCAGATGGAAATCGTCCGGCCATTACAAGGATTCGTGAATTATGCACCACATTCCCCGAGTCGGATATGTTTGCTGCCTGTTTATTATCAGATGATCTCTTAAAAGAATCTAGGTGGGTACAAGGGGAAGAAGTATGGGATACAATCACGTTGTTAGCAGGTTTACATGATGTGAAATTAAGTTTAGGAAATGGATCTCGTTCAGAAAAAACATACAGCTTTCTCTCTGAGAGCTTAGATTCTTTGCATAAAAGTATAGGGGAAATTCCAGACAAGGCTACCGGCATTGAGTTAAATCAGCGATTTTTTAAAGAGAATGTTGTTTTGCTTCCTTCCGAGGTGGATGATGCACTGTTAAAACTTCAAACAGACGGAACTCCTTTTCTTTTATCAACTGGGTACATAGGACACCATGCAGACATCTTGTTTTTCCCTAATTATGTGGTTGTATGTAACCGAGGGGGAGGAAGGCCAGAGGATCGAAAACGCTCTTTTGCGTTTGGATGCGATACGCAAAATTTACAGGCGATAGAACTCAAGAGGCTAGTCGAATCAGATAAACTTTCACAAGAGGAATTTACTAAAGAGGTTTACCACTGTTTGCCCAAAGCAATCGCTTCAGATCGAGCAACCACAGAACTCGTCGACATGATTAATGGACTGCATGATCGAATGAACGACCAAGTAATTGGGAATTGCTGGATTCCACAAGTGCCTACCCTCATTTGGTGGGTGAATCATTTGAAAACAACCTATCCCGATTTATCCCCGGAAGAAGTCGTAGCCAAGGCCTCCGAAATGTTCCGTTTAATAAAAACTGAACAAGTGAAACTTGCAACAGCTAAACTGCAAGCAATATACGACAACAAGCGCACCCTTTCTGTAGAGGGAGCATCTGTGAAGGAATTCCTCGAATTCATTGAAGATCGAGAAGTTCCTAGTATTTTGAACATACAACAAAATTAAGGATATGAGCACCGTAAATAATAGCGTTGAATATTTAAATTCTTATTCAAATATCCCCGTTCAAAATGAACGTATAGCCGAATTGAGCAATTGGGGAAAGATACGCCAATTGATACAAGATGCGACCCATTTGCGTCGTGAAGCCGCTAAATTGAATCCTTTATTGATTAAAGATGCGACAAGTCTTGGCTTAGATGCCGTCCAAAAGAAACTAGAAACCTGGTTGACAATTTGCGATGAAAATATTCCTAAGCTCTCAGGCAAACAACAACATAGGATGAAAGATTGTAAAGAGCTGAGTGAAGGCTTAATAGATGAATTAAAAGACATTAAGAACGGGGCACAGGGGAAAACTTTATTATGTGCTGTAAATAAAAAAGGTGAAATACAAGCAATCATGCTTCTTGCGCCGGGGCTTGGAGGGATGAATATAGAGGAGCTAGTTACACATCCTGACAATATCATTCATCCGAACAAAGCAAGAGCGGGAAGCCGACTGATCGTTGCTGCTTGTCAGTATGCCTTAAGACACGGATACCAACAAGTATCCACCCTGCCTCTACAGGAAGCCGAAACTTTTTATAAAAGATTTGAATTTAAAGGGGACCCTTCCATGCAATTAATGAGACCAAAATTTGCAGGGACATTGAAGCATATCTATCTTTCTGGTGAAAAATAGCTGAGAGTGGTATCTAGAAGGTATCATGGGTAGAATTGAAGTGGATAGCTTTGGTGAGATAGAAGTTCCAGATGATAAGTATTGGGGCGCGCAAACGCAGCGTTCTATTGAGAATTTCCCTATTGGCACAGAGAAAATGCCGATTGAATTGATCTATGCTCTGGGGATTGTTAAAAAAGCCTCTGCGATGGTCAATTATGAACTCGGACTCCTTCCAGAAGAGAAGATGAATCTCATCATTGAGGTATGCGACGAGCTCATTGCCGGCAAGCTAAATGAGCATTTTGATCTTGTCATTTGGCAAACGGGATCTGGCACCCAGACCAACATGAATGTCAATGAAGTGATCAGCAATCGGGCTATAGAAAAAGCCGGGGGCAAAAAGGGCTCAAAAACGCCTATCCACCCCAATGATGATGTCAATATGTCTCAATCCTCAAATGATGTTTTTCCCACGGCAATGCATATCTCTGCGGTGTTAGAAATTAATCAAAAGCTCCTTCCAAAGCTCACAACTCTTCTGAATGGTTTTACGCAAAAAAGTAAAGAGTTCAAGGATATCGTCAAAGTGGGAAGAACCCATCTCATGGACGCAACCCCCATCACCTTGGGTCAAGAATTTTCCGGCTATGCCTCTCAAATTGAGCATGGGATGAGAGCTATTAAAAATGCCCTTCATCCTCTTTATGAAATAGCTCTGGGGGGAACAGCTGTCGGCACAGGAATTAATACCCATCCTAAGTATGCAAAACTTGTGGCAAATGAAATTGCTAAGCTCACGGGTTTTCCCTTCCTATCAGCACCTAATAAGTTTGAAGCTCTTGCGGCAAATGATGCGATTGTTGAGATGAGTGGCGCCCTTAAAAGACTTGCCTGTTCCTTCATGAAAATCGCCAACGATATCCGCTGGCTAGCTTCTGGCCCAAGAGCAGGCCTTGGAGAGCTCCTCATCCCTGCCAACGAACCCGGCTCTTCGATCATGCCTGGTAAGGTCAATCCGACCCAGAGCGAAGCGATGACCATGGTAGCCGTCCAAGTGATGGGCAACGATGCTGCCATCGGTTTTGGGGGTTCGATGGGGAACTTCGAGCTCAATGTCTTTAAACCCGTGATGATTTATAATCTGCTCCAAGCGATCCGCCTCCTTTCAGATGTGTCGATTAATTTTCACGACAAGTGCCTCATCGGCATCCAGCCCAACCTACCCAAAATCAAAGAACATCTCGACAACTCCCTGATGCTAGCGACAGCCCTCAACCCCGTCATCGGCTACGATAAAGCAAGTAAAGTGGTCCAAAAGGCCTACAACGAAGGGATCACCCTAAAACAGGCCGTAGTAGCCCTAGGCTTTCTCTCAGCCGCCGAATTCGATAAAGTCATCGATCCAAAAAAAATGGTTTAAAATAGAGCTCTAGGTTAGAATCCTCCTTATGGCTATTAGTAGAATTGGAATGAGGCTTGCATTGCCTGTAGCAAGGCATTGTCCTGGAGTGCAAGCCGCTACACTGTTCCAAAGAACTGTCTTATCCGCCGCTGGATTTTGCAGACAAACCCATTCGTTTTCCCATTTGAACCGCGATAATGCAAAGCTTTGTATGTTAGCGTTAGGTCATGTAGTTTTAGTGTTGGGCTTGCTGAAATTATACGAGATGCGTCCAGAGGTTGAATATGTGGACATCTCGTCTAGAAAATTAAAGAAGTATCCTCTTGTTTTTGGTGTCCAAGTGATGCAGCGTAAACGGAGCCAAAATTCTGTTAAATGCCTGCCGGTCGTTGAAAATGTGGATGTGGTTGGCTACAGACTTTGGGATGTTATGTCGAGAAAGGGGATCAGACCAGGGAAAGACAAATATCTTGTAGCAGAGCAATGGAATGAAATGGGGGTGGTTGAATATTCTACATCCATTCCTTTGCGCTTACTACCGGAAGATACCTTGCTTGCAATTGAGGATGGAAAGCTGCGCCTCTCAGTGCCGGGTTTTAGGACACTTTTTTCAGTATTTGGAGTGAGTAGCCTCAAAATAGTCGGTGCAAAATGGGCAGATCCCGAGCTTTTGGCTAAATATAAAGATCTTGGAGAGTGGGCTATCCCCACTGCACTCAGTGCGGGCTTAGCTACTCACATTGATAAAAGAGGGGGAAAGCTGTTTTTTGAGCCTGAAATGAGTGTGAATACAATCACATGGGTTGGAAAAGAGGGGATTTTAGTTGTCCCTGGCCAAAGGGAGATTTACGTGAATGGCGTAGCTTGGAGCGGCGGGGGAAGGAAAATTGCCAAAGTCGAAATTTCGGTAGATAAGGGTGAAACCTGGCAGGAGACATGTCTTGAACCAGGGAAAACCTCTGGATGGACAAACTGGGAATCGATTTTCCGTATATCTCAACAAAGTTCTGAGGTGTGGGTCCGTGCAAAGGATAGTTCTGGAAATGTCCAACCGGAGCGCGCCCCTTCTTACCTAACAGGCCTCCAAAATAATAGCTTCCGCAAGATTCCCATTAGACCTCTTGCGTAATTCGCTCTTTTGAGGAAGCTTTCGATTTTGGGGATGCAGATAGAGTGGATAGGGGAGAAGAAGGCCCAGCTTAGGAAGAAGAGGGCGATTGAGCCGCTGCCAACTAGAACATCGGAGAGCCAATGAGCGCCGGTGATGAGGCGGGGGGTACAGAGGAAAGCCGCATAGAAACAAGCAACTATGGCGAGTTTTCTGCGGGCAAAAAATAAGATCGAGCCTGCAAATAAAAGGGCAGTTGTGCCGTGGTCGCCAGGGAAGCTGCGCGCTGCCATATCCTTGACCTTCATCCAAGGAACTTCGTGAGATAGACGGACGCAATTTTCGACGATTAGCGTAGGGCTTTGGTTTGAAATTTTCAGGTTTTCGCGGAATAGGGTTTGATTAACAAAAAAGATAATCAGCGCTGTTAAAAGGATACAAAAGAGAAACTCTGCAACGCGGCGCGACTTAAAATATTTAGGAGCCTGCGAGATGTAGACGGCGAAAAACCCGATAATAAAAACGTCTTCCACCCAGTCGGCGATCCGGTGATTTGCACAGGCCCAGAATATTTGCCACCACTTATGCCCTTCTAAAGTGGAGTTGATCGCTTGAAAAAAGTGGGTGTCGAGCAGATGCCAAACGGGCCTAGCAAAAATGTATGTCGCTAGCAAAAATGCAATTATAATGTGGCAAAGGATCAATCCTTTTACATTCCACTTTCTATAGGAGGCTATGTTCTCAATCATGACAGAATTATATTAATCTTTAGCATTAAAATGAATCCCTATTTTCGTAAGGAGGAAACGGAGGGTTAGAAGGGGATATTGAAAAAGAAATTTTACAAGTTGAAGATAGGAGGTCCCTTCGATCATTTTGCACACAGGGGGCTCTTTTTTATAGGCATCGGCGATCCATCCTGGATAGGGAGGGGGAAGATATTTGGGTAAATTATTTAAAGAAAAAAATTCAACATCTTTGGTTTCCGGCCCTCTATAGGGTTTGCCTGAAAGGATCTCACATTCAAAGAAATAGGTCACTCGAGTCAGTTTATTGTAGGGAAAGTACTTGGCGACCTGGCGTACAATTTGAGTCGTGTAACCCGTCTCTTCGAAGAGTTCCCGAATCACAGCCTGCTCAGGGGTCTCTCTCTCTTCGATCCCTCCGCCGGGCAGGACCCAGACGGGTATATCCCTCCTTTTAATCAGGAGAACTTCGTTCTTTTTGTTAAAGATGATCCCACAAACAGCTTGTCTTGACATGCAAAATAGTGTAAAACATATCAAACTATAAGGGAAGAAGAGAAGATCGGGCACGCACGCGGGCACGGGCACGGGCACCAAATCCGGAAAGAGAAGAAGGCTTAACCTTTTCCCTCTTTCGTGCCCATGCCCGCGCCCGTGCCCGTGCCCGATCTTCTTCTCCAAGAGGTATCATGAAAAGTTACAAGTTAATAAGCCTCCTCCTCCTTCTTCTTTCTTCCTGCCAGAAGTATGAGGTTTCGGTCTCGCAGCATTTGATTAATAGAGATTATTTGGCGAGCACCCATGCTGCGACGCCAGATCCCAGGCAGGCGTGTCCTCCGATGGGGGAGATGCTCTCTGCGAACTGGATCCTTCCAACTTGTCTTCTGGAAGAGGAGCCGTCGCTTAAACTCCATGTGATTTACAAAAATTATACAGAAGAAATTTTTACTTACCCTATTGAGAATAAGAGGGGATATGTGACCTATTTTCTCATCAATGACGATTTTTTCGAGAAGAAGGGGATATTAACGTATAAAGCAGAGATTATTACAGAAGAGGGAGAAATTTATCGGGAATGGAAGCATCAACTTTGGGTGAATCTTATTACGCTTGAAGAATTGGAGATTAATTCTTCGGCAATGGATAGTAGCTCGAGCGTTGTCGACCATCCAATACAGGGGTCTGTGATCGAAACTCCGTAGGCCAGTGAGGAGACATCCTCATTTAACGCTTGATTCCCTTCAAAAAGATGGCTTTCTAGCATGACTCCCATAATAGAGTGGTTGCCTTGTGCAATTTGCTCCATAACACAGAGAAAGGCATCTTTTTGCTTTTCATATTTCTTTTGGCTGTTGCCATGAGAGCAATCAATTAAAAGACGAGATTGGATTCCATGCAGATGAACTGCCTTTAAGACATCTTGCACCGATTTTTTATCGTAGTTAGGTTTTTCTGAAGACCCACGCAAAACGATATGAGAGGAGTTGTTTCCAAAACTTTTCTTCCTGCAGATTTTTCCATCCCCGCCCACACTGACAAATACATGCGGAGATCTTGCCGCAATAACCCCATGAATCGCTGGGTTGACATCGCCGGCGTGACAATTTTTAAAGCCTACGGGAAAAGAAAATGAGGAAGCTAGCTGTCTATGCGGCTGGGACGAAGAGGTGCGGGCTCCAATAAATCCCCAAGTGATCAAATCTTCAATGTAGGGCGCAACAACAGGATCGAGAAATTCCGTTGCCGAGGCTACCCCCATTTCTGCAAGCTGAAGAAAAAGTTCCCTTGTCCAATAAATACCTGTGGCAATGTCATGGGTTCCATTTAAATAAGGATCGTATAAAAGACCTTTCCATCCGATGGTTGTACGGGGTTTTTCGCAATAAACACGCATCACTAAAAAAAAAGAGGATTTTTCAGCCAGACTTTTCAGATGTCTAGCATATTCTAAAGCCAAAGAGGCATCGTGAATGGAGCACGGGCCCATAATAATGGCAATTGTCTCGGTGGCTCCGTTCACAATTTGATCTGCGAGCTTGCGAGAAGATTCAATAAATCGCCTCTGTTTATCGGAAAGAGGCAATTTTTTCTTGATTTCGTCGGGCGTGTCCATGATATACAATATATATATGAAAGAGAAAAAATTAGAAACGAAAGTTCTTATCTCAAGCGGGATTGGAAGCTTACTCGAGATGTACGACTTTAGCCTTTACGCCTATTTTGCTCCCATCATCGGTGCCCTTTTTTTTCCTGTTAACAATGAACTCGTTGGGCTTATTGCCACTTTTGGCGTATTTTCTATTGGGTACTTAATGCGCCCACTGGGTGCATTAATTTTTGGTCATTTGGGAGATCTATTTGGCCGGAAAAAGATGTTGATTATTTCCGTTTTGCTTATGGGCATACCAACATTTTTAACAGGATGCCTTCCGACTTATAGTGAGATTGGTATTTTAGCTCCCATTTTTTTGCTTTTAGTTCGCATTCTGCAAGGGCTTTCTGTAGGAAGTGAATTTGCAGGGGCCACTGTTTTTATTGGAGAGCATGCTACAAATAAGAATAGAGGCTTTTTGTGTAGCTGGGTCATCTTTGGTATTATACTTGGGCTTTTACTGGGCTCCTCATCTGCTGCAGGGGTTTCATCTGTACTTGCTCGCGAGACCCTTTTATCCTGGGGATGGAGAGTTCTATTTCTTTTGAGCATGGTGATCACTCCTATCGCCTATTACATTCGCAAAAGTCTCCCTGAAACGCCGGTTTTTTTAGAAATGCAAAAAGAGAACTTGCTCGAGAAAACCCCTCTGAAAGTTCTATTTCATCATCATTGGCACAATATTATAAATGCAGCCGGGATCGCTTGGGTTTGTGCTGCTTGCGTGGGGCTCATCTTTGTTTATATGTCGAGCTATCTGACAGCTGTTTTGCATTTTCGGTTTTCAGAATCTCTGATCATGAATTCTCTAAGTATGTTCTTTTCTCTATGTTTGATCCCTTTTATGGGAGCTCTTTCAGACAGACTTGGAAGAAAGCCCCTTTTGCTTTTCGGAAGCTTTGGACTCCTCGTCTTTGCTTACCCCCTGTTTTTTTTGCTTAACCACACCCACTCTCAAATAGAGATAACGCTCGCTCTTTGCTCTCTTGGATTTTTTGGCAGCGCTATCCTTGGTGCTTTTAGTGCCACAATTGTTGAAATATTTCCCTCAAATGTTCGTTATAGCGGGGTCGCCATATCCTATAATGTCATGGCGGGCACGGGCCCTCTAATTGCGAGCTTCCTCATCTGGCTCACAAACGACCCTGCTTCTCCGAGTTACTACCTCATTTTCAGTGCAATCGTTTCCTGCATCTTTATCATTCGCCTCAAAATCCACCACGCAAAATAAGCCTTTCTTTTTTTATGGAAAAGATGGTAAGATGTTTCCCTTTAAAGGAGGGTATTATGTCATTAGTTACGAGGTGTGTGTCAAGGGCTGTAGCTGCACTTGCTTCTGCTACCCGCCTGCCGGTTAGAGTAAATTTTAATGTACGAGGGGCTCTGCCTGGAGTGCCTTGTTCAAAAGCGTTCCTTCATGCATCAAGGGTATCTCGTATGACGGGGGATGAAAAGGAAACAGACTACTCCTTTTTGAAATCGCGCACGATAGTTTTTTCTGGAGCTGCTTTACCCCAGCCCCCAAAGATCTCTCGTGAAGAGTTAAGAAGGGACTTTTTGCAATTACAAGCTGCTGTCGAAAATCTTTCCTTGGTAGATTGTGAGAAAGCTGAGGAGATGTTTGCAAGATTAGAAGGGGTTCCCCTCAAATCAGTAAGTTACGCACGGGAACTTGAAAAATTTACTGATTCCTTAATTGCAGCAGGAAGAAAGTTTTATAAAGAAGGACCTATTGAAGGTGTAGCTGAGGCGTATTTCCTTTTGAGTAACGCCTGGGAACTTCTTAAAAATAAAAATGATTTCCTTCTTGGACATCAGCTTTTTGCTCTTTCTCTTTTTGATGTTACAAGAATAAAAGCTCATTCAAAGTTCATTTTTGCTTTATTAGAACATCCCGATTTTTCAAAGGCTTCCCCTGTAGTTCAGGCGGCTCTTTATAGTGATGCTGCACTTTGCTATATCATTCTCTCTGGACCTTTGCCTGATAAAGAAAAGTCGGAACACCTAGCCCTAGCGGTCGCTTATTACGGTAAAGCTGCAAAGCTTGATACCCCATTTATAGAATTTTATGTACATTCCCGCAAAGGGGCTACTTCTTTGGCGGATAATCTACCGCCATTTATGAACCTGGGCTTTGTAAATGAGGCGGCTAGGGCAAAAACTTTTGTTTTAAATTTCAGACCCTCCTATTTGGTGCAGGATGGTGGACCAATCAGTTTGTATCTTTGGAGCCTTGTCGATATGGCAAGCCCTAGGGGACAAAGTTTTATGCTTTCTGAATGATCGTTATAAGAGGATTGTATGGCATTAGTTATTACGAGATGTGCGCAAAGGGTTGCAACTGTACTTGCTTCTGTTGCTCGCCCACCGGCTAGAATAAATTTTGATATACCAGGAGCTTTACCTAGAGTGCCTTGTCTTAAATTCTCTCTTAATTCGTCTAGGGTATCTTGTGAAACCCCAAGACCAGAGGGGAAGAATATGGGGACTTTATTGAAGGCGCGCGAAGTATTGACCTCTTCAATTATTTTACCTCAGCCACCAAACACCCCCCATTTAACCCTCTCACCTGATCCATGGGGGAAGGCGAGGTGCGATTTTCTCATATTACAAGCCACTGTTGATCTTACTGTTGATGATCCCTCGGAGGAAAATTGCAAGGAAGTTGAGCGGATATTTGCAAAAATAGAAGGAGTTCTTCTTAGCTCAGTAAGACACGAATATGAACTTGAAAAACTTGCTCAATCCTTAATTATAATAGGAAGGAAATTTTATAAAGAAGGGCCTGTTCATGGTATGGCCACAGCGTATTTCTTTTTGAGTAAGGCCTGGGATCTTCTTGGGAAAAAAAATGATTTCCTTCTAGGGCATCAACTTTTTACCCTTTGTCTATTTGATGTTACAAGAATACAAGCTCATTCAAAGCTCGTTTTTTCATTATTAGGACATCCTGATTTTCTAACGGCTCCTTGCGGAATTAGAGCAGCCCTTTATAGCGATGCGGCCATTTACCATGTTATTCTCTCTGGGCCTTTACCTGCTGAAGAAAGGCAAAAACACTTAGTCAAGGCGATCGCTTATTATAATATTGCTGCAAAGCTTGATACCCCATTTCAAGGTATTTATGTAAATTCCAATAAACGGGTTACTTCTCTATGGGCTCATCTACCACCATGTAAAAACCTGGGCTTTGTAGATGAGGCGGCAAGATCCAAAACTTTTGTTTCAAATTTTGAGCCCTCCTATTCAGTAAATGATGGCGGACCGGTCAATTTGTCTCTTTGGAGCCTTGTCGATACGAAGAGTCCTAAAGGAAAAAAATTTCTAATGCCCGACTGATCGTTAATAAAAGGAGGATTTTATGTCACTAGTTACAAGATATGCATTAAGAGCGGCAACTGCAGTTTTACCTGCAGCGGTTCATCAGCTTCCCGGAATAAACCTCGATATGCGGAGATTTTTATCAATAGCACCTCATCCGGTAGCTTCTTTTCATCCATCAAGGACCCCTTTCTTCCTTTCACCATCACGTCAAGCAGAACTAAGAAGTGAGTTTGAGCGCTTGCAAGATGCTGTTTTTAGGTTTCATCCTTCTAGTCACCAAGATTGTATCACAGCCAAGTATCGCCTTATAGCATTACAGGGAATGCCCCTTCAAGCCGTTGCTTCCGAAAGAGAAATTAAAGAATTAGCTGGTTCTTTAATTTCGGCAGGAAGAAGACATTATGCAAATGCACATGACCCAGATACCCATTTTACTGATGCGTCCTATTTGTTTTTATCGAATGCATGGGATATGGTTAAAGAAGAAGGAGATTTACTTCTAGGCCATCAGGTCGCTGTCCTTTCTATTAGTGACGCCACAAGGATTAATGCTCATTTAAACTTCGTTACTTCGCTACTAGCACATCCCCATTTTTCAAAGGCTCCTCCTTCTGTCCAAGCAGCGCTTAAGAGTGATGCTGCAGTCTGTCATATTATTTTTTCTGGATCATCTATTGAGCAGCGGCAAGAGCACTTAAGAAAAGCCGTCGATTTTTATAAACAAGCAGCAGAACTTGATGGTCCGTATAAAGCATATTATTCAATGTTCCTAGAGCATGCCGAGTCCTTACTTGAGAAATTACCTCCCTTTAAAACGGGTATTTTTCTCAAGGACCCCGTTAGACTTAACATTTTTATTGAAAATCTAAGATTGAACTATCCTGTACACGATGGGGGGCCAATTAATCTGATCAGCTTATTGCACGAACTTGTCGACACGACAAGTTCTCAAGGACAAGAGTTTCTAGACGCTCTAGCTTCTTTTAGAAATGGAAGCCCTAATGTATAAATGGGCTTTAGAAAGCCCTAGGTCTTTGTCGTAATCTCCAGGGATTTCATCCCTGGTTATAAACCATAATCCCTAAGGGATAAAGATTAAATCCATTTTGTAAATCTAAAATTTGAAAATTTTGGTATTTTTCAAAATATTTTGATGATTGACTTGTAATGCTGATTTTGATATCTTATTATAATAAATTAATTAAACGAGGGGTTTATGTCATTAATTACGGGATCTATATCAAGAAGAGTTGCAACTGTACTTCCATCTGTGGTGCATAGGATGGCTGGACTAAACCTTGACGTGCAGAGATTTTTACCGCCAGCAGCTCACCCAGTAACTTCTTTTCATCCATCAAGGACTCCTTTCTTTCTTGCATCTGTGTCTCATTCTAGTGCAAAAGACTCAGACAGCGATATCCTGTATGTATTTTTAGAACATGCCTGGGATCTTCTTGAGGGAAAAACTAAGGATGGGCACCGGGTTGTTGCAAAAGCTACTAGACACGTGGAAGCAGCTGATTATATCGATGTTGCCATCTGTCATATAGCGCTTTCTGGATCAAAAGTAAAATCTGTGGAAGAACGAAAAGAACACTTAAGAAAAGCCGTCGATCTTTGTGACCAAGCTGCAGAACTTAAGAAAAGCCGTCGATCTTTGTGACCAAGCTGCAGAATCTGATGGTCCACTTAAAGATTTTTACCCGCTGTCAATGTAAACCTGTTTCGTTTTTCTTAGCCCGCAGGGCTAAAACTACGTAGCCTGGGGCATCGCCCCAGGTAAATGAATACATACATATGCAGCCTGTAGGGCTGCAACTAGGCTATTTAATCCCATACATATTTTTCATCAAATGCAACACCATATTTTTTTAAAAAAGTACGATATTCGTCTTGGAATGACATTTTTTTATGATGTTCTTGTTGATTTTGAATATAATTTCTAACTGCACTAAAATTAGATTGTCCAATAGAAAAAGCGCCATATCCTTTTTGCCATTCAAAATTGTTATATAAATGACCCTGTGTCTTTACCCATTTAGAGGAGCTTTTTTTTATTTCTTCTACAAGTTTGCTTGGTGCTAATATCCGTGGTAATGAAAGCAATAAATGTACATGATCTTCAACACCTCCTATTTCATAAGCATTAGAACCATGTGATCGCGCAATTCCAGCCATATAATTATACAAATCTAAACTGATTTCTGATCGAATAAAAGGTTTGCGTGTTTTAGTGCTAAAAATAAAATGAATAAGAATGTTCGATAAAGATTGAGGCATATATGCATTAGTTGCAGCCCTACAGGCTGCATATGTGTTTATTCCATTTACCTGGGGCGATGCCCCAGGCTACGTAGTTTTAGCCCTGTGGGCTAAAAAAAGAAGACTATGCAGTATACCTGCTTTTTTTATAAGACAATTCTTCTAGCCCTGCGGGCTACAGAAAGAAGTATATCTGTTTTATTTATAAGACAATTCTTCTAGCCCTGCGGGCTACAGAAAGAAGTATATCTGTTTTATTTATAAGACAATTCTTTTAGGAGACAAAACTCTCAATTTTCTTCATGATGTCGGAGAGTTCTTTTTCGGTTTGGAGGAGGGTGGCTTGGATTTTTTGGACGAGGTGGGGAGGGGCTTTTTCGACAAAGCTTTGGTTGGCGAGTTGTTCGCGGGCGTGATTTTGGGAGGCGATCAGTTTTTCTTTTTCTTTGTTTAAGCGTAGCGTTTCTTTTTCTTTCATTTCGGCTGGGAGAGGGATGATCAACTTGATGTTCTCGATGAGGGCAGAGGCGCTCAAGGGTATAGGGGTTTCAGCGGGGGAGTAGGTGATATTTCCCAGTCTCACTAGGCTTTTTAAGATAGCTTCGTTGTCTTTAACAAGCGATCCTTCTCCGATAACAATGAGATCTGTGATGGTGCTGGGGGAGAGTTGCATCTCAGCGCGGATATTGCGGATTGCGTGAAGAATTTGATCTAAAAGGGTGAATGTTGCTTCTACTTTAAGATCTCTTGGCCCAATTGGAGTGGGGAAGTCTGCAACGATGCAAGCCTCTTTTTGGAGAGCCAAGATAGAAGGCTCGGTTGTTTTTGCGCCTTGTGTGATCTCTTTAAGGTAAGAATAGATCTCTTCTGTGATAAAGGGGGCCATCGGATGCATGAGCCTTACGACTGCGCCTAAAATCACTAGAAGGAGTTTTTGTTTGTTTTCCCTTTGCTCGGGGGTGCCGACTTTGCCAAAGAGATAGGGCTTGGTCATCTCAACGTAATAAGCGCAAAACTCTTTCCAGAAAAATTCGTAAGACTCTGTGGCTGCTTTGTCAAAGGCGTAGGCATTGAGATGAGTGGTGACATCGGCAATGGTCCTATTTAAAAGGGAAAGGATCCACTTATCTTCTAGCGTGTAGAGATCTTCTTTGAGTCCCTCTTTTAAGGAAAGCCCTTCGAGGTTCATTAAAACGTAGCGTGTTCCATTCCAAATTTTATTGGCAAAGTTCTTAAACTCTTCGAAACGTCTTCTGTCTAGATCGATCTGTCTGGCATAAGTTGTGCTCGCGCAAAGGGCCATACGCATCGCATCGGTCCCATAAGTCTCGATGAGCTCAATGGGATCTATAATATTGCCTTTGGATTTCGACATTTTTTCCCACTTGTAGTGGATGTCGGGAGGAATAGTTGCTCCCATATCGTAATCATGCCTCTCCTGGCCTGTAATATAGGCAATGGAGCCATCTTTGTTGTAACGCCAGTATGACTTCCCGTAGATGAGGCCATGGACAAATGTTTCATGGAAGGGGGGCTCGCCAAGGGCGTATTCACCCATTAGGATCATCCGCGCCACCCAGAAAAAGAGGATATCGTGGGCTGTCACTAGAGTTGAGGTGGGATAAAATTTCTTAAGATCCTCTGTTTGCTCGGGCCATCCTAGTGTGCTAAAAGGCCAAAGACCTGAAGAGAACCAGGTATCGAGTACATCTTCATCTTGCACCCAACCTTCTCCTGGAGACTCTTCGCTGCAAACCATTTCATCTCCTTTATACCAGATGGGGATTCTATGCCCCCACCAAAGCTGACGGGAAATACACCAGTCGCGCAAATTGTCAATCCAATGGAAATAAGTGCTCTCCCAATGTTCAGGAATGAGCTTCACCCTTTTGTCATGCACGGCGCTTCTGAGTTTTGGCTTAAAAGCGCTCATCTTGACAAACCACTGTTTGGAAAGGAAAGGTTCAATCACAGCCTTTGATCGATAAGAAACTCCGACGCGCAGTTTATGGGGGACGATCCTTTCGATCAGACCTAATTTTTGTAGCCTTTCAATCGTGTCGGCTCTAGCCTCATCTCTATTCATCCCATTGAATTTTCCATCGGGGGTCATGACGTTGATCATTTCCAAATTGTGGCGTAGTCCCATTTCATAGTCGTTAGGGTCGTGGGCAGGGGTGATTTTTACAGCGCCAGTTCCAAAATCGGGATCGACAAAATTATCTAAGATAATAGGGATTTTTCTATCGGTGAGGGGAAGGTTGACGAGCTTACCCACCAAGTCTCTATACCGGTCATCTTTAGGCGAAACTGCCACTGCCACATCCCCAAACATTGTCTCAGGTCTTGTGGTCGCTACGACAATATACCCCTTGCTATTGTCTATGGGGTATTTGATATACCACATGAAGGAGTCTTTTTCCTCGTATTCCACCTCATCATCTGCAAGAGCCGTTTGAGTCAAAGGATCCCAGTTCACCAAATAATCGCCCCGGTAGATCAATCCGGCATCAAACATCTTTTTAAACATCGCTTTTACAGCGCTATTTCTTTTTTCATCCATCGTAAAGCAAAGCCTTGACCAATCGCAGCTGCAGCCGAGCCTCTTAACCTGATGAAGAATACGACTTTCACTCTCCTCTTTCCACTTCCAGACATGTTTTAAAAACTCTTCACGAGAATACTCAAATCTTCTTTTACCTTCTTTGCTCATCAACTGTCGTTCCACCACAGTCTGTGTCGCAATCCCCGCGTGGTCAGTCCCAGGGATCCAAAGGGCCTCAAAGCCACTCATCCTCTTCCATCGGATGAGGACATCTTGCAGGGTATTTACCAGTGCGTGGCCCATATGCAATACGCCTGTCACGTTGGGTGGGGGCATGACAATGGTATAGGCAGGCTTAGAGCTCCTCGCGTCAGCCTTAAAAAAGCCTCCACCCTCCCAAAACTCATACCACTTCTGCTCTATTTCCTTCGGCTCGTA
>Ga0206850_10177_pt1 | contig 18496 bp, 14 predicted proteins | sample Alteio_BWOrgCont_16_FD_152885 | JGI IMG/M metagenome (GOLD analysis project Ga0206850, IMG submission 152885) | Enriched cells from forest soil in Barre Woods Harvard Forest LTER site, Petersham, Massachusetts, United States -... | ecosystem: Environmental > Terrestrial > Soil > Temperate forest >...
CGATTCCTTGCCCACCTCGTACTTCACAGCCAGATGTGGCGTTTCCAGTCGCTTCTCGCCCATGGCAAGCGATTTCATCCCAGCCGCTACCAGTCCGCTTGTTAGCAGCGTCCGCTCGATGGGATAGGGAGCCTTGCCGGTCACGAATGTCTCCTCGGCCTTCGACATCAGGGCAGCCGAGTACGTCACGTTGGGGTTCGGCGGCAGGTAGAACAGTGTGGAAAGCGGTTCCTTCTGACCCTTCAGTCGCGCGGCAAAGGTGAAATCCTGCACCAGCCCGTTCAAGAGCAACATCGTGACCTTGAGGCCATCGGTGTACTCGACCCGATAGGCCGCTGGACTCTTCACCCACTCCTTCATCTGGGCTGGGGTTGGGTAGCGGTGGCTCAGCGTCGGTGCTTGGGCGAGCGTCTGGCTACGCGACAGGCACGCCTCGAACAATTGCGGATCACATCCCCCGGCAGACCATCCACCCGCAGCGAGTGCCTTCCAGACCGACTCACCTCGGAGAACTTGAACGGCCGAGACGCCCGTTTCGCCGCCTTTTCGCCGCTCTGCCATGCACTGGATCGTTTCGAGAGCGTGGAAGTCGTACTCATCCAGCCCACCGAACGCAACGCACAGGATTTCTTCCGGCTCGGCCCCGTAAGGCATGTCGATGGCCGGCATCCGCCATGTGACGGGCAGCGATGATCCCGCCAGGAACGGGAACTTCATCTTGCGAGAAGTATCAACCATCTCCTTGGCCCACTCCCATTTCCACGAGAGGTGTTTGTCGTTAAAGATTGGGGCAGTTTGGCCATCCTTGGCATACACCTCAACGATTTTTTTGAAGAAGTCGTAGCGTGGGTACTGGATTTGGTTGAACTCGTTTCGCGGGTATTTGCCGTGTTCCCCGATCACCAGGACGGCATCCACCGCGAGCTTGTCTCCACCACATCGGAGAGCCTCGGCGATGGTTGGGTAAATCTTGAACCCGAACTCCTTGGCCCGCTCCCGACTCAAATCGCCCTCGGGGGTTTGATCGACGTAGGCCGATACGACCTCGATTGGCGGATGATGCCACTTCCCCTCGATTGGGTAGCCATGTAGAAACCGCTCGGCCATGTGCCAGGCGTGGCTGTGATAGGTCCAGACCGTGGTGACGACCGCGAGTTTCTTGCGAGCCGTGGCCGGTGGCTCAACCGCGGCGACAGGGCCAGCCAGCACAGCGGCCCCAGCCGCTCCAAGGAAGGTTCGTCGAGAGATCATGGCAGCGTTCTCTGTGGATGGTGAAGAGTTGGCACACTTGCCATCTTGGACAGGCAGGGTAACAGGATATGGTATAGTCGCCACAAGGGGTAATCACTGATTCCTAAGGTGCAAGGATCGCTGCGCGTAGTAACGATTGAATGGGCTCCGATTGTTTCGGCCCCATAAAGGCACTCTTCTATGGCTTGAACGGGTTTGCCAGGGCGGATCAATACGGCATCGAGTTGTACCGAACCACATCGACCAGCCAGCCCTCCACTCTTGCACCACCTTCCCACCTGGGGGACAATCCACCCACCTCAGAGGGCGGATCATGTCGCGTTGTTCGCAAGCAAACACAATCCCGAGACACAATATGCGCGGAAGCTGGATCATCGGAATAATGGTAGTGGGGCTGCTGGCCCTCGGTTCTCATGGCCAATCACCCGAGAAGAAATCGAATGCACCTGCCGCGGAACAACCGGTCGATGCGAAGACAGTCCCCGCTGAACTGGATACGCTGAACATCGCATCCCGGAAGATGTATGCCGATGCGCGGAAACTGGAACTGTCCACGATTCCCGTCGTAATCGTCGTTTCCGGCGACGATCTGGTTCTCCGCAAGAACGGCAAGCGAACCGCAGTGACCGTGATCCCAGCGGAATACCACACGCTCAAGTGCATCGCCCACTCCACGCTCGCGCTGTTCACGCACCTGTCGTTCGAGCCGGGCAAGCCACTTGATGATGACCGATTGAAGACCGTGAAGGAGTATCAGGCGTTGCTGACCACGGCGGGGCAAGCCGTTGAGAAATTCGGGTTTGACCCTGACACTCTGGCTCGCCAAAAGCGAATCCTCGCCCGAGCACAAGAATTCACCGCCAAGGTTATCCAGGATGGAAAGGTGTCCGCTGATGATCTCACGAAGTTTTGCCGGGCATCGCGAGCCGACATCCTGGCCAACGGAGCGGGTGCCGCAAAAGCGCAGTTACTAGCCACGCACAAGCAGGTGATGGCCTGGAAAAAAGACATGACCGCTGAGGAATGGGCAACCCTCACGGTCATCGTCTCCGGCGCGCAGACCCCTCGGGTTGAAAACGCCGCCGTCCAATATTTCTCAAGACTCTTTGGCGAAACCAACGGTGAGGGCCGACGGGTCGTGTACGCCGAGTCGCTCTGGGACGAGGAGAAGGCAGTCAACCTCCTCGGCACGCTACGTCTCGATGGCAAACTATCGATCGCCGTGTTCGGTGACCCGTTCCGGATGTACCGCGATTTTCTCGCGGATGGTGCCCGAACCGCCATCGACGATATCTTCGCTGCCCCGTGAGGATGGTGGGTTGTGGGTAGCTGGGTCGCCTCAACCGACTATATCACTCGGACGTGTTCTGTAGCGTCGGCTTCCGATTGCTTATGCACAACTCCGACGGTTGCTCGACTACTCTCGGAGCTATCTGATGGTTACCTGCGGCCGTCGCCATCTCAGCGGCCGTTACCAGGCGAAACCCAGCGCTCTGCACAGCAGCGAGGAACTCCGGGGCGAGGAGCCGTTCGAGTTCGTGCGATCGACGATGGAGCGGGTCATCGTCGCGATTGACGAGCGTGGGATCGGCATATCCCGGGTGGCATGCGAGTTCCACCAAGTCTCCGCTTGAGGAAGACAGCCACCGGATGAAGAATTCCGGGTCCGAAACGTGTTGCGGATCAGTAACTCCCAGGAGCGTTTGGTTCCCCGGGAACCCTTGCGAAGATTGCCGATGAGCGGCCCAGCGACCTCGTACAGCGAGGTATGTTCGTTTCAGCCGCGCCCCGGAAACACCCCAGAGGGTATCGGAGCTTTCCACCACCCGACGAATGAACGGTTTTGGCGTCAAATCGGACAGAACGTGAGTAAGGGCATCGATCACCACCCGGAAGACGTGAACGTGGTGGTGGGCATTCACATTCGCCGGCGGATATCCTACAAGTTCCACGAATCGCCCGAGCTGGGCGTGGAATTCCGCTTGCACCTCCGCAGCGCAAATTCGACCTAATAGGATTCGCTTCAAAAACCGACCCAGGCTATGAAACCGGCCGTCTGGCCCCACGAGCGAGGGAACGCGACTTGGAGGTAGGATTGGGGCATCGAGCGTGAGACAGGGGTGCCAGCCAAGTTCAACGGGACGACCTGCCGATTCCCACATCCGCACAGCATCCGCTGCAAAAGGTGAGTTCACGAGGACGACAGAAGACGTGATCGCCCCACGCCGGGCAGCATCGAGGATGCCTCGCGTTGTCTCCGGGCCAATCCCGAAGTCGTCAGCAGTGATGAGGAGTAGGCGATTGGGCACAGTCGCCTCGGGTTTTGGGGGTCATGGCTCAAGTAGCCGTTTCACCCATCGCTAGCGCTCAGATTCATGCCGCCACCGTTGGGCGCGTGCGGACGACTTCGGGAATTGGTATTCGACCGGTTAGCACCACCGGAACCGATTTTGTTCGCCACGTTCGACGGATGCGCCACAATTCGCGTAGCATTCGCAGGCCCGATAGTGAACCTGTGGTACTGGTTGTGCCATCGTACCGAACGCACACGGGTATCTCGACCAGCGGAATCGCCGCTCGGGCGCAGGCGGTGAGCAACTCGCAGTCGAAGCCGAATCCATCGCAGACCAGATGGGGAAGCAAGGATTCGGCCACACTGGCGGTCATCCCTTTGAGCCCGGCCTGCGTATCGTGCAACTCAATCGGCAGAAGCAATCGGGCAATCGCGCCAAATAGCCTGCCCTGGAGTACCCGACGAAAAGCGTAACCGAGGATTTCCGCGGGAAGCTGAACCCGGCTGTCCGGATGTGCCCGGGAACCGATTGCAACCGCCGCTCCGGCTTCGATCGCCGCGGCGATTCGGAGGATGTCCTCGAAGGGATACGCAAGATCGACATCCGTGAAAATTCGAATCGACCCTCGCGCTGCGAGCAAGCCGCTCCGCACGGCGTATCCCTTGCCTCGATTCGTTGGGTAACTCAAAATACGAATGCGCGGATCGTCTTCGTTTTTCAGTCCGGCCAGTCGGTCAGGGGTGCCATCAGTGCAGCCATCGAGAACAAACAGAACTTCCCACTTCTCGGATTGCTGAGAGCGCGCGGCAAGGAATTGACGTACTGCAAGCCACGTCTGCTCGATGGCGGGGCCAGGGTTGAACGCGGGTAGCACCAGACTGATCACAGGGCCGTCCTTGGACTTGTAAACCGTAGGAACATACTCCGGCAGGATGCGAAAATCAAACCCAAGTTGCAGGGTACGGGGCGTGGGATGGCGTGGGATGTGGAACTTGACATCGAGACGGGGATATTCTCCAGAACTTGGATGTTTTGTGTTTTGATTCCCAACAACCCGCTTCAGCATTGGAAGCGACCAGTTGATTGATCGATGGACGGTCAGGATGGTTTTGGCGCGATCATGGCAAATTGCACGATTTCCCGAGAGGGTTTTCCAATGACTTCGATAGAGATAGGGGGTGACTGAAGCAGGAGATGGCGGAGCCAAGCGATGGGCTTGTGTATTGAGAGTGGAATTGCCCTGGGAATTGGTGTGAAAAACCCACGAAAACGTGCGGAAGCTATCTCAGAAATGAACGAGCCGCCGGGGAACGCCCCCGGCGGCTCGTCTGCCCAAGCCTCCAACAGTGTCCCGCTGACGCTGTTGGGGTTGCCATGCCGAAGGAACGATATGCACGGAGCGTGCCAATGCTCTTTCGTCCTTAGTCCATGGTCCTTGGTCCTTCGTCGTCACCAGACTTCGTCATTTAACACCGGCAATTTCCGCAGGTCTGGTTCGATGAATGTTCGTTTCGCCTTGGCCGAATGGAGTCGCTTTTTCGTGTAGTGGCGGAGCAATGCCGTGAGGGTATGGTCGAAGAGGTCGGGATTGCGGTCGCGGAAGGCGAGAAAGGTGTCATCGTCGCGGAGTCTCGCCGCGATCAACCGAACGAATGCAACCGTGATGGTGTCGTGGTAGCCACCCGACTGCTTGGGTTGGTGCCCACAGGGCGGACGCGATTGCTCTTGGACGGTTTCGGCTTTGCTGAACGTGTCATTGAGTTGCTGGATACCACTCCGTACACGTTTGAGTGCTTCGGAGAGTGGGTATCGGGTCAAGTAAAGCCAAGCCATGCGAACATGGGCTTCGTGCGTCCACTCTGACCGGGCAAGGGTACATGCCTCGAACCCGGCCAGGAATTCATCGTCGTTCATGGGGTCTCCTCTGCGATTGCAGAGGGACACCATCAGCGCGAGAAGGGTTCACTTATCCATCGGACTGGTCGGCGACTTGTCTCCCGACGAAGTCGGCAGGTCGAATACAGCCATCTCACCCATGTTGCGCACGAACAATCGACCGTGGGCAATGGCCGGATGATTCCACGTCTTCCCCTTGATCGCATCCATCTTCCAGAGTTCCTCGTAGTCATCGGGTTTCGCAGCGACGCATGCGAGTTGCCCACTCTCCGACAGAATTAACAGCTTGTTCCCCACGAGGAGCAATTGTCCGGCTCCATAGCGCCCATCCTTCCACATGCGCTGTCCATCGGCCAGTTTGATGCACGCCAATGTGCCACCATCCAGACCATAAAGATAATCGCCCAAACGGACGAAGTCGTTGAACTTGGGCGTGAACTTGGTGGTCCGCCAGGCTTCCGTGGCGGACCACCCGTCCCCTTCCTTGCGAACCGCAGCGCAGCGAATCCCAAGCCCCATATTGCCACCGCCAATCACGATCCTCCCGTCTGGAAGGACAAGCGGTTGCACGGTCGTCGGCTCGGTCGTGGCCACTTTCCAGTCATAATGCCAGAGTTCCCGACCCGTGGCTGGATCGTGACCGAATAAGCCGTTTCCATTGAACAGCAGCACCTGATCCACACCCTGAATGGTTGTCGGATGTGGAGAGGAGTACCCATCGGTTCCGTTCGCTTCGGTCGTCCATCGGGTTTTTCCCGTTGCCGCTTCGAGTGCGACCAGCCTTGGGGATGCGACCGAAGCCGGATTGATAATGACCAACTCTCCCATAACCAGCGGCGATGTCGAGAACCCATACATCGGCTTGGTTGCTTCAAACCGTTCCGTGAGGTTCACGACCCACACCGGCTCGCCCGTACTCGCCTTGAGACAGGAGACAATCCCGGTAGCACTCACCGCGTAAATCATGCCGTTGGCATATGTCGGTGTTGCCCGGGGCCCGGTTCCACTCGGTTGATCGTTGTGCAAGCTCGTCTCACCGCGCGCCCACACCTCCGCGCCGGTATCCGCGCGATAACAGACCACCGATTCGGCTTTTCCTCGTTGTTCCTGGGTGAAGAGGGCATTCCCGACAACGCAGAACGATGACCACGCCGGGCCAACTTTGCCCACCGTATGTCGCCAGAGTTCGCGCGGTTGAGTGCCATTCCAGTCATGCATTGCCGCGGCTGGAACTTCTCCCGTGCGGAGCGAGCCGCGGAAACCCGGCCAGTCTTCGCTGGGAACTACGGCATGGCTCAAAACGACGCTTTGAAATTGCTTCGCTTCGTCCGCGTTGAGAAGCCTGGTGATTTCCTTCACAAAATCATCTTGAGAGAACTCCCTGTTTTTCAAGGAGTTAAGCTTCACCAGAACGGATTCAGGCACATTCGCGGTTTTCAAAGCATCAATCGCTTGATCGGTGAGTTTGAAACTTCCTGAAGTTACACTGCTCGCAGCAACCGATATCGGTTCGGTCGGCAGAGTGGTCGAACGATCGGCAAGTTGAGCATCAGCCAGTTCGCCGATCGATGGTTTCCAGCGATATGACGTGTCCGGAACATACTCGCCAGTCACGCCATCCAGGCGAAGGAGCAACCAGGGGGTGATTGCCAGAACAGATACAATCGTTCCGACCACTCGACGCAAGTGAAGTGTTGGTATTGCCGCCAGTGTCAGTCCGGAAACCCCCACAGTCAACGGAACGCCCCACATCACCATGAATGGGCGAATGGACGGATGGGCAATCACCACTGCGGCGGCCGCCGCCACGCCGCATCCCAAGACGCCAAGAATCCGATAGTACCACCGTCCATCGCCCATCAGCACCCACCACCCGGTGAATCCGAGTAACGCGAGCATCGGACTCACCATGATCGTGATGATGACCGCCGTCGATGGGAACCGTCCGGCGTCGTCGCCCGCAGCCATTTGACCCAGCAGGTACATCCCGCCACCAAAGACAACCGCCAAAAGAACCGCCAGTCGCCAATGTGACGAACGGACAGGCTCGTCATCGTCCAGGATTTGCTCGGACATGATATCCTCATTGACTTGGGAATTGGGCGATGGAATAGAACAGTCGAGCAACAGAATCCGTGGTTCGCAATGCCATGATTTGCTACATTGTGTAATAACAGATAATGAATAGGTTCAGCAATGTCAAGTGATCCTGACCAACCTCCGGACAACGCAATCCTGATTGCACGGGCATTTGCGGGTTTTGGTCCGGCCTATTTCAAGTGGGTTCAGAGCCGGTTTGCGAAAGGTGGAGTGAGTTTCGCGCGGATGCGCCTGCTCGGAGCATTGCACAAGATGGGACCGCAGATCATGAGCGGATTGAGCGACGAACTCGGAGTTACCGCCCGGAATGTGACCGCTCTGGTCGATGGTTTGGAAGCGGAAGGGTTGGTTCGCCGGATACCGCACACGACCGACCGTCGGGCGACGGTCGTTGAGTTGACTCCCGAGGGAGCCGACTTTGGGTGCCAGATGGCTGCGGGTGGGCACCTGGAGGCAATCGCGGAACTCTTTCGCGATCTCACGCCCACGGAACAGCGACAGTTGCTCAAGATCGTGACCAAGCTCCAGGGTTTACTTTCGCAGCGTGGCTTTGGAGGCGGTTGCCAGAGCACCGAAGCCGAGGAGGAGTGATTGCTCCACTCATGCGGCATGTTGTTAACCGCTGTACGCACGATCTTCACCGAACTTACACAGGCAACAGGACCACGAGTCGAATAAAGCATCTGGGCATGGTTCAAAGTTGGGTGACGGTGGGTTCGGGGTTAGATCAGAAGCGTCACTACTCGGGAGTGTAGTCATCACGCTCCGCGTGATGCATCACGCGGAGCGTGATGACTACACTCCAGACAAAACCGTCATCCTAAAGCTACCTCGATTGAACCACGCCAGCATCTGTGTAAATCTTCTCTTCCAACATGTTGATTGGAAGACGGTCAGCACCTTCGTCAATGATGATGCCTCGCTCCATTCACGGATGGCGACTTTAGGTGGTCAGAAAGAAAAGATCTACTGTAGGAATGGGCGGTTTTCCGTAGGTGCCGCGAGCCGAGCGGCACAGGTACCCAGGTCGTTTTGCCCTGGCAGTGTTTCCCAAAGCCAAGCGACCCGCACAGGTTTGTCCGGCTCGGCTCGCCGGACCTACGCAAGACAAACGCGGGCGTTCGGACACACTCAGCGCAGGTAGTTCTTTTCCTGCTGTCCACCTTAACATGCCAATGACTGTTTCAACTCTGAGGCTCTTATGAAAACGCGCCGACGATTCTTGAAAGATGTGGCTGCCTGGGCGGGAGCAGCAGGATTAGATGGCGGCTTCTTCGCTTCCGTACAACGCGCTATGGCTATCGAGCCGGAGAATGGCTCCAGCTTTCTCGATGCGGAACACGTCGTAATCCTCATGCAGGAAAACCGGTCTTTCGATCACGCTTTCGGAACGCTTAGGGGCGTCCGGGGTTTCAACGACCCCCGAGCAATTCGGTTGCCTGATGGCAACCCGGTCTGGGTTCAGTCGAACGCCGCGGGAGAGAAGTACGTTCCGTTTCGGCTCGACATCAAGGAAACGAAAACCACCTGGATGGGTTCGCTTCCTCACGGTTGGACGGATCAGGTCGATGCGGCCAACGGTGGCAAGCACGATCAGTGGTTACAAGTCAAACGCTCGGGTAATCGGAACTATGCGAAGATGCCGCTTACTCTCGGATACCACACGCGGGAGGACATCCCGTTCTACTACGCCCTGGCAGATGCCTTCACGATCTGCGATCAGAACTTCTGTTCGACGCTGACAGGCACCACGCCGAACCGCTTGCACCTCTGGACCGGCACAATCCGCGCGAAACCAACGGTGACTTCCCCGGCCCTGGTGCGCAACGAGGACTGTGATTATGGCCAATGGGTAAACTGGACGACATTTCCCGAGCGACTCGAAGACCACGGAGTCTCGTGGAAGATCTACCAGAATGAATTGACCGTTCCCAGCGGACTTAGCGACGAGGCTGATGCCTGGCTGGCAAACTACGGCGACAGTCCCATCGAGTGGTTCACGCAGTTTCATGTTCGCTTCTTGGCGGGCCACCAGGCCTATCTCGATCAGACTTTAAAATCACTTTCCGAAAAAATCGAAACGAACACAAAGCAATTGGCCACCTTGCAAGGCGATGCCGCCGAAAAACTCCGCAAGAGCATCGCCGATCTCAAAGCCCAGCGCGGGCGTTGCGAGGCGGATCGTGTCGAATTCTCCAAGGAAAACTTCGAGAAACTCTCGCCGCGAGAGAAGAGCCTGCATGCCAGGGCGTTCTGCACGAATCAAGGCGACCCCGCTTATCGGGAACTGGCGGACTTGACCTACAAGGATGGCAACACCACCCGAAAACTCAAATTGCCCAAGGGAGATGTGCTCCATCAATTTCGCAAGGACGTGAATGAAGGGACACTGCCGACAGTCTCGTGGCTCGTGCCGCCGGAACGCTTCTCGGACCATCCATCGTCTGCGTGGTATGGCCAGTGGTATCTTTCGGAAGTCCTCAACATTCTCACCAAGAATCCCAAGGTCTGGAAGAAAACGGTCTTCATCCTCACCTACGACGAAAACGATGGGTACTTCGATCATGTCCCACCGTTCCAGGCTCCGCACCCGAAAAAGCCCGAAACGGGCCTCACTTCAAAAGGCCTGGATACGACGCTCGAATACCTCGAACTGGAACAGGACCGAAAGCATAAACCACTTGGCGCGGTTCGTGGCAACTCACTGGGTCTCGGCTTCCGCGTGCCGATGATTATTGCCTCCCCCTGGAGTCGCGGCGGTTGCGTCTGCTCGCAGGTCTTCGATCACACCTCGGTGCTGCAATTCCTGGAAGTGCTTTTGACGCACAAAACCGGCCGGGCGATTCAAGAATCAAACATCACCCACTGGCGACGGGCAATTTGCGGCGATCTGACCTCGACATTCCAGTCAACGGTCGATGTACAAGCGGGCCTGGACAAGTTCTTGCTTCGCGATGAGGTGATCGAGGGCATTCATCGCGCGCAATATCAAAAAGTCCCCTCGGGCTTTCATGCCCTTTCCGACCAGGAAATCGGCCAGATCCGCAAGAAACCAGCCGATTCACTGCTTCCCAAACAAGAACCCGGCACGCGGCGATCCTGCCCGTTACCGTATCAACTGATGGTTGATGGGGCTTTGAACAAGGACCGAACCGCGTTTGCCATTCGGTTCGAGGTGATGAAAGATCTCTTCGGTGACCGAACCGTGGGAGTGCCGTTCATTGTCTATGCCACGACCGCGAAAGGTTTGATGGTCCGGCATTACGCTGTCGCGGCGGGCGAGATTTTGGATGATTCCTGGCCGCTCGATGCGTTCGACAAGGGCCAGTATCACCTCCGCGTGCATGGTCCGAATGGATTCTTCCGCGAGTTCCAGGGCGATAACAACGATCCACGTCTCAACATTGCTCTTGAGTACCTTCGAGTCAATCCGAATGAACAGGCCCTGAGCGGCCGCGTGGGAATAAACGTGGTTCATCGTGGTTCATTGCCGAATTTCACCATCGTCATTCAGGATGGTTCTTATGGGAGCGAATCCATTCAGGGCATTACTCCAAAAGGAGAAAGCAGGCAGTTTGTTGTTGAAACAGCGAAGAGTTCGGGCTGGTACGATCTGAGCGTGCGCATCACGGGTTCCGAACGATTTGAGAAGCGCTATGCAGGACGTGTGGAAACTGGCAAATGGAGCATCAGCGATCCCGCGATGGGGCTTTGATATGTAATACACGTTGACACAAAGAGGCAGGGGTGATGTTCCTAGCGAGATGCTAATTAATTTGCCGGTATAGACATACCGGCTATTGAAGTAGTACCAACTGTATGGCCATTATAATTTGGAACTGTGCAGCCAAAAGCAGAGGCAATGAGAACCAACGTGCAGCAAAGTAGAATAGCTCTGATTAGCTTCATTGTATTGACCCAAAAGATATGGCGATTGAATAACGCTTGTATCCAAACCTGTCCAGAAAAATCTAAGGAAATTCCATCTTTTGCATGATACAATAATAACAATTTGATACGTTATTCACTTAAAAATACGATTTATATCGCTAATCGAACTGCACTCCGACTTCACCATCTCGCACTTCACCAATTTCCCACGCAGGCACATTATCCTTTGCCAGAGAGTTGATGATGCTCTTGGCGAAGCTCGGAGCGCAAATCACCACGAAGCCGATCCCCATGTTGAATACCCGGAACATTTCCGTTTCCGCCACGTTGCCAAGTTTCTGCAACCAGCCAAACACCGGCAACACCGGCCACGAACCTCGTTTCACGAATACACACTTTCCGGGTGGCAGGATGCGAGAAATGTTGTCCGGCAATCCGCCACCAGTGATGTTGGCCAGTCCGTTTAGGGGCAAGGGGCAAGGGGCAAGGGGCAAGTCAGTAAGACTCTTCTCTTCTTGCCCCTTGCCCCTTGCCCCTTGCCCCTGATTCGCGAAGCGAAGCACAGGCTTCACATAGAGCCTCGTCGGTGTGAGTAGTTCCTCGCCCACAGTCTTGCCCAGTTCTGGAACTGGAGTTGTCACCTTCAACCCGGCCGCTTCAAATACGATCTTCCGGACCAGACTGTAACCGTTTGAGTGAATTCCACTCGAGGCCAGCCCGATGACCACATCCCCGGTCTGGATGTGGCGGCCATCAATAATCCGGTCGCGTTCCACGGCCCCGGCTGCAAACCCCGCCATGTCGAAGTCGCCCGGCTGGTAGAAATCGGGCAGGATTGCCGTTTCGCCGCCAACGAGCGAGCATCCGGCTTCCAGACACCCGTCGCTGATGCCCTGGAGCAAGGCCACACTCAGCGGCGGATCGTCCTTTGGCATGGCGATGTAATCGAGGAACACAAGGGGTTCGCCGCCGGTGCAGATGAGATCGTTCACCGACATGGCGACCAGGTCGATCCCCACCGTGTCGTACTTCGACATCAGACAGGCGACCTTGAGCTTGCTGCCAACACCATCGGTACACGTCACCAGAACCGGATTCGTATAGCGATTACCTGGATTTAAGTCGAAAAGACTTGCGAACCCACCCGTTCCCTTGCCGCCCTTCCGTGGTGGAAACGGCGGCGGAATCACCCGGGCCGGGTCTTGAGTGCGGGCAAGCAAGGGCTGAATGCCGGCAATCGTTTCCTCGTACTTCCCCAGATCGAGTCCAGCCTTCTTGTAATCCCACTGCTCGGGCATGATGAACTCCGAAAACCTCGAATTGCAGCCGTGGGCGTTAGCTTACGTTTCCACACCCTGGGTTGACCCGGTTTTCTTCGGGCAGCTATACTTCGCCGCTGTGCGATCCGACTGTAGGGATGGTTTGGTCTTGTTTTGTAGGGTGGGTCGAGGCTTTGCGAGCCCCACCAGAAAGCAGAAAATGGTGGGGCTCGCAAAGCCTCGACCCACCCTACAAAACAGGGGTTGATCGAGGCTTTGCAAGCCTCACCCTACAAAACAGGCAAAACCCAAAGGGTATGCCCCAACGTGACTCGCTCTCTTCCTGCACTTCTGGCTCGCATCATCGGATTCGGTCGGAAATCCGATCGGCCGATCAGAACCGCGCCACGGATGCGGACCCGCCTGAAGGCTGGGAGAGCGGTGGTCTGGTTTGCTCTGGCAACGCTCGCGATCAATGCCAGTGTGCTGTGCTTACTCGATGAATTCCGGCCTGGAATACGCGACCCGGAATACGGTCGGCGCATCCGTCGGCTCCAGGCTCGAATCGCAGAGAATCCCGGACGACCAACCGTATTGTTCGTCGGAAGCTCACGAACGGCTCTGGGCATCTGCCCTGCGGCCTGGGAAGCCATTCGCCCCGGGGTTTCCGGTTACCCAGATCCGCTGTTCTTCAATCTGAGCCTGCTCGGTGGTGGGCCGATCATGGAACTGATGATACTCCACCGACTATTTGCCGATGGACTACGTCCCGAGGCGGTACTGATCGAATATTGGCCGCCTTATCTGCACGATGAAGGAGGTTGGGCGGAGACCAATCGCATGGGATCAGAGCGGCTCAATTCGATTGACCTTGCGGTCGTGCGCGATTACTTTCCCAACCCTGGAGATGTCGAACGGAAGATGTGGCGTTACCAGTCGAATCCGGTGTATGCAAACCGCGAACGATTATTGGTGCAGTTGATGCCCGGCTGGCTGCGGCCAACCCAAAGAGGAGATAGCGGCTGGAACGGACTGGATCCCTGGGGCTGGCTTCCCGGGCGGGACTGGGAGCCCGGCCCCAGCGAGCTGCGATCCAGTGCTCTGGCCGAGAGCAGTGACCGCTACAAGCCGTTGTTCGCCAATTACCGCATCTCTCCGAACGCTGATCGGGCAATCGGAGAGGCGGTGAAGTTGGCACGCAAGCACGGGCTGGCCGTTGGTTTCATATACATGCCAGAATCGAGTGAGTTCCAGGGGTGGTACTCACCCGCTGCCGAACAGGCCGCGAGTGAACACCTCGCCAGGTTGAGCCACGATCTCGGAGTGCCGGTAATCGACGCTCGCACCTGGATGGAGGATGGGTTGCTTGTGGATGGTTTTCACCTGTCCCAGATTGGTGCGGCGAAGTTCACGCGAAAGCTGGCACCTGTCATCGTTTCCACTTTTCCGGAATTGCGGGTGCATCCGTAATCCCCAAGGACCCGAGTGCAAAGCGAGAGTAAACGCAAAGATCAAGATGGCGATTTCTTGAGGCGATTCTGAATCACTTCGATCGTCTCCAGTGTTTTGTTTTTGATGGTCTGATCCAGTTCGGTATCCGCGGAGGACCGAAGCGCCGTCATTGTCTCATTCCCGCCAACCTTCTCCAGAATCGACAAAGCCACGAGGCGGATTTTCCGATCATCTTTCGACCGAAACAGAAGCGCAAGAGCAGCCCGCTCCGCGGCCACCCCACCGATCTCCACCAGTGCTGTCTCCGCCCGGTCGCTCTCGATCCCCTGTCGGCCGATCAATGATGCAACCGCCGATGCAACCGCCGGCGCATCCCGCGTACTCTTCCACTGCGGAAGCAGTTGTATCGCCATCATTCGTTCTTCCTGCGATGAGGATTCGATGGCTCTCAGGCAAATGTCGCGTGCATCCTCTCCCCCTCCCCAACGAGTATAAGCGGCCATCGCCGCGACTTTCACGCCGGTGTCCTGATGGAAACAAAGTGCTTTCAACTCGGTGGCCAGTTCGGGTCCATCCTTGGCATCCACGGACTTCAAAGAGTCCGTTTTGGTCAGGTCTCGAAGGAGGTCGATGAGTTTGTCGTAGGCCTTCTGATTCTTGTATTCCCGAACCTTCTCCAGTTTGGACATATTGGCGGGATCAATTACTGGTGTCGATGACTTGGTCGATCCGCTTCCTGTCCAACCCCTCGTGACTGGAATAATGTATGGCGTAAGCAATGCCAACCCCGCAAGTGCAGCTCCAGTAACCACGAACCGGAGAGGCCGGTACTTGGCGTATCGCCACTGTCCGAGGTAGTAAAAGGTCATCGGTGGCACGGCACAAAAGATCCCGCGTTTCGGATCCCGGTGAGAAGTCAACCAGATGATCCACCCGTAACCGATCAGAATCTGCACGATGCCCAGCCCTATGGCTCCTTCTGCGTAGTTCACGGATGCGAACAGACTCACGAGCAGCAACGCAACTCCTAGCCCGGTGAGAACCAGCCATCCCGCGGTGGAAAGGCGGAGGTCTCGCCGCGGGTGGCGTGGCGGCTTCATGCGGTGAGCAAGAATTTCGGTCAGCGCGGCAGCGATCTCCGCTTGCGTCTGGACGTGAATAGGATCGACAACCGCAATCGCGTCGTTTGCCTTCTTCTCCCTCGAACTTATCCCATCGCGTTGAGTCGATGGCTTGGTCGCGGAGCGCGGGGTACTCCCCTCATCCCGTCCGTGAATCTCACTCATCGGCGAACCCGTTGGATCTCGGAAACCGGGCGTTGGAATGACTGGCGGCTCTCCCGGTTCCGAGATCTGTGAGTCGGTCGGCAACACTCCCCGGGAGTCCATTGACCCGGCGACAGTCGAAGTTAAAGCAGGTACGACGGGGTGTGGAGCGGGGGCAGCAGTGGATTGGCTGACTGGCTCTGCTGGAGTTTGGATGCGTGAAAACAATGGCTCGCCGGTCTCAGTCAGCCAGGCCGAGCGATCGATCGGGATGATGTGCGTGCTGAGACAGGCAACGCAAACGCTCTTTTTCCCGGCCCGAAGCTCATGAGCTTGGAGGAGTTGAGTACATTGCGGGCAGCGATACCGCAACATCGGCACCTCCTGGAGTTCTTGTGGCCAACTCTTCTCTCTTCGGTCAGGTGGGCATTCATCCGCTACAAATCCTAGCTTACGTGGCATACCAGATTCCCACAACCCGATCGGGAATTCCGCTCGGTCCAAAAGAGCCCCCGAGCCGGAGACAGTAAGGCAGGAACGCACGCAGGGTGTGAGAATCCCGCATGGCGGTCAGTCGTCAGAGAAGGTAGAATCAGAACGATTGGTAAAAGTTCTCCATCTTTGCACACGAGGGATGCCATGGTGGCAACATGTAAGCGGTGGCCGAGGATCGGGCTTCTTGTTGCGGGGTTGGTACTGCTACTGAACGGCAGCCCCAACGTTCGTGCCGATGAAAAGGAAGACCCGCTCCGGACCGAACTCCTGAAGCTGAACGGTGCTTCAACCGAGGAGATCCAAACGGCCAAACTGCGAGCCCTGATCAAGGATCGAGAGAAAGCAAAAAAGGCCGTCGCCGAGGCGGCCAAGATGATGAAAGAGGCCAAGGGTGAAGAAAAGCCGTTCAACTACAACGGCACCATCATCCTGGGCCGGGCTGCCCAGATCCTCAGACTGTTCGATATTGCCGAGCGGTTCTACGAACACCAACTCAATCTCGCCACCAAAGTAAAAGATGGAATGAAAATCGTTTCGGCCTACGAGGGGCTCATTGAGGTGTACTGGGATGCGAAGCGTTACGCCGACGTAATCGATACCTGCGAAAAAGTGGTCGAAGCCACGTCACCAAAAGAAGTCGAGAATTATAAGCCATTTGCTCTCGAACGGTTAATCCAGGCCAAAGCCAAACAAGGCAAGTTCGATGAAGCCATGACCCTGACCAAGAATTTGCTTGAGTTGGACGATGGAGCGTTGGCGTGGTACTTCCTCCAGCTCAAAGGGTGGATCCAGCGGGAAGATGGAAAGATCGGCGATGCGATTAACACTTACAAAGATGCACTCGACAAAATCAATGCCGAAAAAAAGATGCTCAAGGGCGAGGCGAAGGAGAAGCAAAAGGATCGCATCGCCTACATCCTGAGCGGGTTGTACGTCGATAACAAGGAGATCGACAAGGCTGCCAAGGAATTGGAAACCCTCATCAAGCGAAACCCCGAGGCCGCTACATATAAGAACGACCTTGGATTCATCTGGTGCGACCACGACTTGAAACTGGATGAGTCCGAGAAGCTCATCAAGGAAGCGCTGGAACTCGATAAGAAGGAAAGGGAAAAGCTGAAGGCTGAGGGGAAACTCGATGAGGTCGGGGAAAACGCGGCCTATCTCGACAGCCTCGGCTGGGTGTACTACAAGCAAAAGAAGTACAAGGAAGCGCTGGAACCTCTCAAAAAGGCTTCGGCAGATGAGGATGAGGGCAACCACCTGGAGATCTGGGATCACCTCGGCGATTGCTACTTGGCCCTTGGCCAAAAGAAAGATGCGATCGCGGCCTGGGAGAAGGCTCTCAAGATGGAGGATATCTCGAACCGAGACGGCGAACGCCGCCGGAAGGTAAGCGATAAGCTCAAGAAGGCACGGGTTGAACCCTAGTCGAAGTGAGACAAAAGACTTCCCGTGATTGCGGTGGAACGACACCGCAATCACGGGAAAATGTTGAATCAGACCCGAAAGAAGACAATGCTCTCCGGTTGGACTCGTGTTGCAATCGCCGGGAAACCGGCCGATGTCTTCGATCCGCCCCATCCTCTTCCATTCGCGCTGCTCTACCTTCACCCCGAGAGCGGCGAAACTCCCGTGACTGACTCGCCGTTCACAAACGAACTTCGTGCACGCCGACTTCGATGCGTTGCTCCTCATGCTCTCCGGTCGTGGTGGGTCGATCGTATCTGCACCGAGTTCGACACACAACTCACAGCCGAACATCACCTCCGCGATAATGTCGTACCGTGGATCGAATCGACCTGGAAACTCGGCAAGCGAACGGTCGGAGTGGCCGGGCTCGGAATGGGTGGGCAAGGAGCGGTGCGGCTTGGGTTCAAATACCCCAAGCAGTTTCCTGTCGTTGCAAGCGTTGCGGGGGCGTTCGACTTCCACGAACGCTACGGTCAGGGTACGCCGCTAGATGCCATGTATTCCAGTCGCGAACACTGCCGTCAGGATACCGCCATTCTCCACATCCCACCGCACGACTGCCCACACATCTGGTTTGCGTGTTCTCCAGGAGATGCGTGGTATCGCGGTAATGACCGCTTACACGAAAAGCTTGCCGCGCTCGGCGTAGCACACACAGCAGAGTTGGATGTTGCCGTCGGGGATGATCGACAGACCTCATCAATGCTGGCGTTTGTGGTCGCTTCGATCGAACGGGAATCCCGTCGGCTGACGTGAGCTTCCACCCCACTTCAGAGAATGCCGAACTTCGCGAACGCCTCCATCGTGGGCATTCCGTCCGCGAGAGCCTTACGGACGAGGTTTTCGCCGCGGACTTTCTCTTCCGCGAGACGGAGGGTTTCTTCAGCCACGGCGTATGGCACCACCACAACCCCATCGTGGTCGGCCAGCACGAGATCGCCGGGGTAGGTGAGAACGCCGCCGCTTTGGATGGGTATGTTGTGCGCGACAACATCCAGCCGCCCCAGGCTGTCCGCCGGGTGGAACCCAACGTGAAACACCGGAAAGCCCATCTTCCGGATTGCGGGCGAGTCGCGGGTTGGACCATCGAGTATCACACCACGGCAGCCGCGGTAGTTCG
>Ga0206850_10194_pt1 | contig 18483 bp, 18 predicted proteins | sample Alteio_BWOrgCont_16_FD_152885 | JGI IMG/M metagenome (GOLD analysis project Ga0206850, IMG submission 152885) | Enriched cells from forest soil in Barre Woods Harvard Forest LTER site, Petersham, Massachusetts, United States -... | ecosystem: Environmental > Terrestrial > Soil > Temperate forest >...
AAGATCGAGCGTCTCTCGGTTGCTGGGAACGGACGCGCTGGCGACTTTCGGTGTTGGTTCCTGGTGGCTGCTGTGGTCGGGTTCGAGGAAACCACCGGCGGCAGCGTGGGCCGCGAGCAATGCCTCGACCCGTTGGCGGAGGGCGACATCGCTGCCGCAGACGCTGTCGAGGTACGCTGCGCGGTCACCGGGGTCCGCGTGTTCGAGGGCATCGCCGAGAATGGTGATCAGGCCGGGGTCAGCATCCGACATGGTCTTTCCTCCTGAGCAGGTTCTACTCCCAGTGCACCATCCAGGCCTAAAATGCGCCTTGAAACCCGATTTTTCTCGAAGTTTATTCCTTGGCCAATGCCTCTGCCAACCACGCCTCGGCTAAACTCCAGCACCGGTCAGTAGTTCAGGGGCAAGGGCAGAGGCTGGTGCCCGCGGTGATCGACAACGAGGCCGACTGGCCGCCTTCCGGCGGTACTGGGCGTTGTGGTAGTTGTTGAGGCCTGGTGTAGCTGCAAGCAACAGACATCGCCGACGAGAGGAAGGGACCACTTTTTCCAGAGCGAGGTGAGAACCGGAGGCAGTTTAACACTCAACCTCTTGTCCTACCGCCGATGTCTGGAGAATGATCCGGCGACGGGCAAGGAAGGCAGGAATCCAAACGGCGATCGGTTGCTCCAACTTCCGGGCAACCGGCATCACGGACTATTTAGAACACTCGGGTGCGCTGGAAAAGGCGCAGCAGATGGCCGCCCATTCAAACCCCCGGACCACCAAACTCTATTATGCGTAGCGGATGGTTATGTGGAGTCGCCGACTGAACCGCTTGGGCGTCGAATCCTGCTCATTGGATTGCTGCACATAAGACGCCATGATGCACCTCATGGTGCGGCCACGGAGGCCGCCGCTCTGAGAGGAGGTTCATCATGGTGCAAAGCACTTCTCCCGTCTCACAAGCCATATCACTGAAACGACTCGTCGCTGACACGATCGTTGAGATTGATCGGTTGGGCTACACTCGGCAGAATATCCGACGTGATCGGCCTCCTTGATGCCGCCGCGGCCGGTGATCGCCGCACGGCTGCTGGTCTGCTCGCGCTTGTGTCCGACGGACGAGTTGCGGAAACTCACCGCGCCCCGCAGGGTCGCTGATCTGAACGGTGGTGGGACGTCACATACTCCCGGGCGTTCGGCCACTGACAAATTCCCTGACGCGCTAGCGAGTCCACCAAAAAAGTTCGCACTTTTTCCTGCCTCAGGGAACTAGTTGATAGAAGCACTGCTTTTAATCGGTGGGACAGACATGATGGCTACGGCTGCGTCGAGTCCGATTCTGCACCTGATCCGCCGGTTGGCCGAAGACCGGAGCGTGCGGGATTTGTCCGACTCCGAACTACTCCAGCGCTTCTTTTCTCACCAGGACGAGGCAGCCTTCCACAGCCTTCTGCGACGCCACGGCGCGATGGTGTTGGATGTGTGCCGCAGCGTGCTTCGCCGTGAGGCGGATGCGGAGGATGCCTTCCAGGCGAGCTTTCTGGTTCTTGTCCGCAAGGGACAATCGATTCGCAAGACGGCTTCGCTGGGCTGCTGGCTCCATGGCGTCGCCTATCGGACCGCCCTCAAGGCACTGGACCAGTCCTGCAAGAGACAAAAAAACGAATCGCGTATACCGGCACGGCAAGCCTCGGAGCTGGATGATCCGAGTTGGAGAGAGGTGCGACAGGTGCTCCATGAGGAGGTGAGCAAGCTTCCCGAGCGATATCGCGCTGCCCTCGTGTTGTGCTACTTGGAGGGCAGAACGCAAGATGTCTCAGCGGCTACGCTTGGCATCCCCAAGGGTACCCTGCGCGAACGCCTGGAGCGTGGGAGTGCCTTGCTTCGAACGCGCCTGGTCCGGCGTGGCCTGGGTCCGGCGGCAATCGTGGCTGCTGCTGCTTTCCCTGCCGCCGAAGTGTCCGCGAGTGTCTCGAAAACCTTGATCGCATCCACGATCAAAGCCGCAAGCTGTCTTGCGGCGGGCCAAACGGCGTCTGGCCTAATCTCAACCAATGTCGCCGTCCTGATAGAAGGTGTAAACAAAATGAAGGCTACTACGCTCTTGGTGCTGCTCGGCGCAATGACCTTTGGAGTCGTATACGGGGTGATGGCAGGCAACCAGCAGGTGGCCGCTCAGCCGGCAAAGTACAACCAGGAGGCTTTGCCAGCTGGCAAGGCCACGACTGGAGCCCTCAAAACAAAGGCCTGGGGGGAGGAAAAGGGAGACAACGTCGCCGTCAGCGGCCGCGTCCTCGACCCCGATGGCAAACCCCTGGCTGGAGCGAAGCTCTACGTGTGGGTGCGTGACAACAATCTCAAGGCAGTGGAATCGAAAGTGCGGGCCACGACCGACCGCGATGGCCGCTTCGACTTCACATTTGCCAAGAAGGACATTGCCGCCGTGGGGCAATGGAACTGGAGGCCTGATCCGTGGAGATATGCCGTGATTGTGGCCGCAGCGCCCGGGTATGGCGCTGGCTGGAAGCCAATTGCCAATTGGGAAGCTGGAAGTATGCGGCTTGAGACCGGCGAGTCGGAGCTGCAACTTGTCAAGGACGATATGCCCGTCCGAGGCCGCGTCCGCGATCTTGAGGGTCGCCCGGTGCCTGGGGCGACGGTTCGGGTCAAGAACATCGACAGCCTATATGGCTGCGCCTGGGAAGGACTGTCGGGGAAGGTCACGACCGATAAAGATGGTCACTTTACTATCACCGGGATCGGCCGAGGGCGAGCCGTCTCCCTGGTTGTGACTGGACCAGCGATTCAGATGCTGAAGGCCGATATCAAGACCTCAACAGTCGCCGGCAATCCTCCTCTCGACTTCATCGCCGAGCCGGCCAAACCCATCGAAGGGGTCGTCCTCGCCCGCGATACCGGAAAGCCCCTGGCCGGTGTGGTGGTTTTCGGCAAACACACCGGATTCGACGACATCAATCCCGATCCATTCGGCGAGCTTACAACGGTCACGGATAGTGAAGGGCGTTATCGACTTGTCGGTCTACCGAAGGCGAGCCAATATGAGGTCCGGGTCAGCCCCAGCGCCGACCAGAGCTACCTGGAGACCGTCAAGAGGGTCGGAGATACGGAAGGTTTGAAACCGATCAAGCTGGACTTCGACTTACGGCGCGGGGTCACCGTTCGCTTTCGCGTTATCGACAAGGTGACTCGCCAATCGGCACCGGCGATTGCGCAGTACACGCCCGCGGCTACCAACCCGCTGTGGCTGGAGGCCTGCGGGCCGGGTCCCGAGAGAGCGATCTTGCCTCGTTGTTTCATGGATGTCCATGTCGCCGACCAGGACGGTTACTTTCAATTTGTCGTGTATCCGGGGCACGGTGCAATCTTCGTAAACACGACCGACCGGGAACGGTACACGCAAGGACAGCTTGACCCGGCGGACGAGAAGAAGGGTTACTATCCCCTAAGCAAGGACGAGCCAAACAACGGCTTCGTTCACGGTAACGGTTACCGCGTGGTTGATACCCAGAACACGGATAAGCCCCTGACGTTCGATGTGGAGGTGACGCCACATCAATCTCCCTTGAAAAAGTGAGTACCCCCCGCCTTTCCAAGTAAGAATCCTGACACGTGAGTGAGGATGACCATGAGCACGGAACGACAAACTGCTTCTACAAGCAAACACTGGGCACCCTACGCTCCCGGACCCGACGCTCCCTGGAACCTTCGTCGGGTGGTATACCTGCACCGCCGCGCAGGCTTTGCTGCGACGTGGAGTGAACTGCAGCGCGACCTCGCAGATGGTCCCAAGGCAAGCATTGATCGTCTGCTCTCTGGGAAAGCCCGCATGGAAGGTGTGCCGAGCGATTTCGCGGCGGTGTCCGAGACCCTGGCACAGCGCGCGGACAACCCCACTCGGCTGAAGGCCTGGTGGGTTTACCGCATGTTGTTCGGTCCTGACCCACTGACCGAACGGCTCGTGCTGATGTGGCACAATCACTTTGCCACCAGTGCAGCCAAGGTTGGCATGGCAGGGCAACGTCAAAACCAGATCTTCCGCGAGTCCGCGCGGGCGCCGTTTGGCGAGTTGTTGAAGCGCATCGTCCACGACCCTGCTCTCCTGATCTGGTTGGACGCACCGGCCAGCCACAAAGGAAAACCCAACGAGAACCTGGCCCGCGAACTGATGGAACTGTTCACCCTGGGGCTCGGTCACTTCACGGAGAAGGATGTTAAGGCGGCAGCGAGGACTTTGACCGGGTGGACGGTGGAAAAGGGCGTGTTCAAAGACCACATGAACCTCCACGATCCGGGCGAGAAAACCTTGCTGGGCAAGACAGGTCCGTGGAAAGGAGACGACATGGTCCGGATGTTACTAGAACACCCTGCAACCGCTGAGCGGTTAGCATTTAGGATTTGTGAGATCTTCCTGGGCGACGGTGCTGTCGACCCAACAATCGTGAAATCCCTGGCGACTGGCCTGCGCGAACGCAACCTGGACGTGGGCTGGGCGGTCGAGACTGTACTTCGATCGGAGACGTTTTTCGCCGAGGCTAATCTCGGGAATCGCATCCTGAGCCCACCTGAGTACGTCGTCGGTGCGGTGCGGGCACTGGAACTGTTCAATCCTGCACCCAGCACCTTGATCCTGGCGGAGTTCATCGCCAATCTTGGCCAAAACCTGTTTTACCCGGCTAACGTGTTTGGCTGGCCCGGGGGCCGATCCTGGATCAGCTCCCGCTCAATCGTCGGGCGTTACAACTACGCCGTGGCATTAGTCGGCGGCGCAGACGTGGGCCGGGGTGCGGCGTTCGACCCCTGGGCATTGGCCCGGCGTCACGGCCAAGGCAAGGACTTGGCGAGCGTTGTCGCGTTCCATGCCGAGCTGATTCTGGGACGGGTTCCCGACCTTTCCTGGCGCAACCGTATCCTGGACACGCTCGGGGCGGAAGCGATTGCGACCGCCGCGACCGCCCGCCAGGCAGTCGCGCTGGTCCTCGCATCGCCGGAGGCGCAGTTAGCCTAGCGGCACGCCGACACATGCGCTGGGCAGCGTGTCGCAGCAAGCGCAATGACTGATTTTTTACCTCAAGGGAGCTTCTCATGTTCAATCGTCGTGATTTCCTCAAGTCCTCGACCTTGGTCGCCCTGGCTCCAACGGTGCCGGGCTTTCTCACCTCGGTCGCCCGCGCAGCGCCCTCTCAACGTGATGGCCGTGTATTGGTGGTGATCGAACTCAAGGGCGGCAACGATGGCATCAACACCATCGTGCCCTACGCGGACCCCGGTTACGCAAAGAACCGCCCGTCGCTCTGCTTGCCGACCGCACAACTCATCAAGGTAAACGATCATGTCGGTCTACATCCTGCATTACGGGGAGCGGCCAGGCTACTGGAGAGCCAACGGTTGGCGATCGTGCAAGGCGTGAGCTACCCCAATCCGAGCCGCTCGCACGATCGCAGCATGAGCATCTGGCAGACAGCTCGACTAAACCCGGAGAAACAAGACCTGGGCTGGCTTGGAAGCGCCCTGGATGCCAGCGACCCGCCGACGGACGGGTCCCCCGGCGCCGTACTGTCCGGTATCGACGCGCCGCCCAGGGCTTTGGAGGGTCAACGATCCAGGGCGGCAACCATGAGTGGGTTCGAGGACGCGTATGTGAGCGGGTCGCTTAACCCGAGGCGGGCCATCGCGGAGCCGGGGACGGGGAGCGACCTAAAGGCGTTCATGAGCCGAAGTTTCCTCGATGCCTACACGTCGGCCGATCGACTCAAGGAGGTCGCCCGCGCCAAAGATCCTGGAGGCGTATATCCGGAGACGCAGCTGGGCGAGCGGCTGCGGCTGATTGCTCAGTTGTTAAAGGGGGGCTTTCATACTCGGGTCTTCTATGCGATCCAGGCAGGCTACGACAACCACTATGGCCAAGCCGCCATTCACGCCCAACTCCTTGGTGAGCTGGGTAATTCTGTCGGAGCCTTCCTGGACGATCTCGCTGTGGCGAAACTAGCTGAGCGGGTGCTTGTGCTGTGTTTCAGCGAATTTGGACGAACGGTACAGGAGAACGGCTCGGCGGGGACCGATCACGGTACGGCCGGTCCGCTGTTGCTGGCCGGACCCTGCGTCAAGGCCGGATTGGTTGGCACGACGCCCAGTCTGGAGGACCTGGACCCGGGGCAAGGGGAGCTAAAGCAGGGCGAGCTGAAGGTCGGCATTGATTTTCGTCAGGTATACGCCACGGTGCTTGAGGAATGGTTGGAACTGCCATCGAAAACCGCCCTGGCTGGTGACTTCAAGCGTTTGCCTCTGTTCCAAAAATGATGCGACCTTGGTCGTCGGTATGAGCCTCCCGAGTTTCGGTGGCGGTTTTCCTTAGCGGTCTTTTAACGGCAACCGTTCACCCCCTTTCTAAGCGGCGCCGGGGCAGTTTCGTCCACAGTGTCCTCACTCGTGAAAGGAGTGACAGGAAATATGGCCCTCTCAATATGCAAGGTCGTGACGCTGATCCTTCTCGTATTCGGAGTCGTGACCGCGGCTTGGTAGGGTCATCAACTGTGGACATCACTCGATGAGTCGCCTGCGACGAGTTCTTCCGCGGTCCGCAACACTTGGCCGGACATTATTTTGAGCCACCCAGTGCCAGAAGCTTGCAATCGGCAAGTTCCGTCACTTGCTCCACATTTCCGCTGTCTGCACATAATAGGACAAATGTGCTGCAGCACATTTCGGATATGACCGGACCGATAACCAGATCACACTCGATGAAGCCAAGAAGATTTAACTATGATCGTACTGAGCAGTGTCGGTAACTCACAACCTTGATCGACTCGAACTTTGGAGCAAGTGGCGAACCTCCTCATCGCTTGTTTGGCTGAAGTCATCGTAGTAGATCCCGACCGCGTTGAACGGTTCTGGTTCTTATACGCATACAACCTCCTCCTCACGGATACCGGCACACGGCACTCTGATTGAATGGTAGATTTTCACTGCGCAGTCCATTTAGGGAATACTTTGATTCTATCGGAATTTGTGGCTCATGTGTTTTGATCGGTGGTCACAGACACACCCAGGAGGGCTCGCAGAAACTCATCCGAGGCGACTTTAAGGTTATGACACCACTGAAAGATTCCGACTTACTGGTGCAGAAACCATTTGCTCACGCCCCGAAACGGACGCAGATAATTTCGCAGTCCCGTCCAGAAACCTTCCATCGTATTATTGTGGACCTCGTTGATGCCGTCTCCATCGTTGTCACGAGCCCACACACGCTTCCCCGGCGTGTGGCATACCGTAGCGTGTACCCGGCCCGTTCCTGACACGCGGTTGTAGCCCTGCCACTCGTCAGTGTTCAACGTCACATCCGGTTTAGTCGTGCCCTCGACGAACCTCAGCAGGGGTTCGGCACTCGAACTCTCGCCAACCTGTAAGCGAACCTGCCCACTCTCACGACCCACGGTTCCGAAGACCGGTGGTCGGTCGTTGTCCCAGTTGCCGTGACCGCGAACCTTGTTGGCGCGGCGACGCGGTGGGTCATCAGGATCCGAGTGCAAACGACCTTTTTTTCCCCGCATTCTGGTACATCTCGTCGCTTTCGGGTTCCGCGTCGGACAAGGGTGTTTGGTCGAGAGCCTGCTCGGCCAACTCTTGCAAACGATGGCGGAAATCCAACAATGCCGTGCGTTCCAGACCGAGTTCCCGAGCCAGGCGGGCTGTCGAAGTGCCCTGAGCAATGCCACGCAGGATCAGCATCACTTGCGAGGGTGACTTGGGCGTTTTTCCGAGTACTGTCCCAGTGAAGGCGTTGAACACACGACCGCAGCCCCGGCAGCGATAGTCGAGAACTGGGTCGCGATGACGACGATGAATATGGAGTCCGGTCGTTGCACGACAACGAGGGCAGGAAAGTCCCTGGGGATGGAGCAATTGGACCAGTTTGGCATAACACGCGTTTTCGTCCATGAGATCTTGAAGAGGGAAGTCCATGCGATCATCCTTGATCACGGAGGCCGGGTTAGGGTCGGTTGGAAGTTGTAACCTCCTTCGTAAGATCAAGGAAAGGTCAACACACCGCTAAAAACACATGAGCCAGAATGTTTTTTGATCAACCGAGTTGCAAATGGCACCCGAACAGCCGACGGATCTCGACTACGATCTGCTCGATGATGTATTGCCGGGAATCACGAACTCAACACACCGTTTGATACGAGATCTCTTCGGATGTCGCGCAGTTGCGATCGGCTCGCTTATGGAATACGCATTTCAGATCGAAGATTCCCAATGCGTTTTTCCCAACTTAATGGATGTTGCTCCATCGGAGATGGCTACCGAGCTTGAACAGGTCTTCTCGAAGCGGTGGGCTAACCTGCATGCGATGAAGCGCATTGCGATCTGCTGGGAGGAACTAGCCCAGATTATTCAGACCCTCGGATAAAAACGACACGCCGAAGAACACAAAGCAATTGAAAATCATGACTTGTGTCGATCGATCGTGAATGAGCAGCGGAGACAGACTGCTCTGAATCTGATCGGCCAGCGGTGGAAGTGTTGCCTTGGCCCGTTAACACCCACTCACACAAAACAATGGCGGCGATCTCCCACTGCCCCATACCCCCATACCTCCAAAGTTCATTTCTTCTCCCGTGGCATCGGAGCGATTACCGGGTATTTCGCCCGCTCAGCCTGCCACTTCTTCACCTCTTCGGGCTTGTTCATTGCGGTGTACAATTCGACGAGCCGGTTCAGGGCTTTGGGCGGGCGATCCTTACCCAGCGGTGGGATCGTCTTTTCCCGTTGCTTCATCCCCTCGTAACCGGTCAGTAGTAGCGTCTCGGCGTCGGCGTATTTCTTCTGGCCCAGGAGTGCCTCGCCGAGCAGCGACTTCGTGTTGAATGTCGTCCAGGCGTCGGGTTGCTGCTTCTCCCGGATCGCCAGGCACTCGCGAAGAATCGGTGCTGCGTCAGCATACTCATTGACGTCGAGGAGAATCAGTGCGAACTGAACGAAGACTCTGGCAAGTTGTGGGCTGTCCTTGGGTAAACCCGTTCGGGCATCTGCCAGGAATTCGGTGACCAGCATGGCGGCTTCCATGGTCTTGCCAGCCTGCACGTACCCATCCAAAAGTGCTTGACCAACGCAACGCACCGATGGGTGCGCCTTCGATGCTCGATAAGATTCTTCGAGCAACGGCAGGGCTTCGGTGAGCCGCCTGGCATCCTTGTAGTTGACGCCCAGATTCGCAACTGTTAGGAGTGTCCTGGGATGCCGGCACCTCAGGATTGCTTCCTGGAGCTTAAGGGTCTCTTCGAATAAGGGGGGGTTAATGCCAATACATCCCGAACACTTTAGTGCCAATACATCTCGAACAGTGGAAGGGCTACAACAGCTTTTTGTGTGATCCCCCCGGGAGGCAATCTTATGAGCAAGCAAACAGACAAGCCGAGCGTCGTCGAGCGATGGTAGAGGCAGTCAGGCATGGTTTGTGGACCGGGGCATTGCCAAGATTCCCTCGGTGCGAACCATCAACCGCATCCTCGGTCGCCGGGGGGCACTGGATGGCAACAAGAGGACACGTCGTCCGCCTCCACCTCCTGGTTGGTATTGCCCAAGCTCGCCCGTGCTAAAGCCGAGTTGGACAGCATCGATATCGTCGAGGGGCTGGTCATCAAGGATGGTCCCCAGGTCGAGGTACTCAACAGTGTGTCCTTGCACGGCGGTTTGGTCGGCTCCTGGCCGATCGCCTCCCCGGTTACTGCCGAAATGACGGTGAATTCGTTGATCACACACTGGCGTCAGGTCGGTCTGCCCGACTACGCCCAGTTCGACAACGACATGATCTTCCACGGCACGCATCGCTACCCCGACGCCTTGGGACGAGTCATCCGCATGTGCCTGAGTCTGGGTATTGTCCCAGTGTTGGAGCCCCCGCGTGAAACCGGCTTCCAAGCCATGATCGAGAGCAACAACGGCTGGTGGCAAGCCAAGGTCTGGTCCCGCTTCCAGCATAAAGATCTCAAGGAGTTGCAAGAACACTCGCGAAAATACGTCGCGGCCTTGCTTAAGCAAAGGGCAGCGCGGATCGAAGCCGCTCCGGATCGCCGCTGCTTCCCGGACCAATGGAAACTGGATCTGAAGAAGCGGCCCAAGGGCCAGGTGGTCTATTTGCGGCGAAGCAACCCCAGCAGCGAGGTTGTTCTGCTGGGGAAGACTTGGCCGCTGGGTCAGGTCTGGCCCAGCCGCTTCGTCCGTTGTGAAGTCGATCTCGATCAGGACAAGATTCGCTTCTTCATTCTGCGACGCAAGGAGCCGACCAGTCAGCCTCTGATCCGGGAAGTAGATTATCGGTTGCCCAACCGCGGCTTCCAGGATTGATCTCCCTGTTCGGGATGTATTGGCACTTGTCAGCACGCGCCCATTTTTGTGTTCGGGATGGATTGGCACTTACCCAATAAGGGAATCGACTTGTCCAGCAGTTTGGCAGACCAGTAGCCCGACCCAAGATTGTTCATACTGTTGAGTGTATCCGGGTGTTAAGAACCCCCTTTTTGGCCTTTGTTGGCCTCAAAGTTTCTTCGAGGAGCGGTAGGGCCAAGTCGAACTTCCTGGCATCCTGGTAGGCAGCCGCCAGTTTGGCCATGGTGCTGAGCGTGTCGGGATGTTCGGTCCCCAGTGTGGCTTTCGGACCTTTAGGGTTTTTTCAAACAGTGGAATGGCCAGGTCCAGCTTCCCAGCGGCCTTATAGGCATTGGCCAGGTTATGGTCTTGATGGGCGAGTAGCAGTGCCTCCAGCCTCGCACGCAGTTAGTTCCGGAGTTCTGACGCAAACCCAGTCGAGGTAGGCCACCTGTGCTTCTGGAGTGCCTGCCTCCAGCAGTTCAGCGAAAAGCGTGAGTACGTGAGGGTTGTCATCGTCATGGGTGTATCTGCTCCGTTTGAAGAGCGCGCAAAAACCCCGAACTGGCTCAGAGCAACCAGTTTTCCACGCCCCCTGAACTCAGTGCTCCAATTCCAGGAAAACACGCCATCAGCGGGCGCTTTTTTTATCTTCCGTCCTGGGGAGGTCCGCCGTACTCCCTGAGTGCTTCGTAAAGCCAGGCCCGCGCGTAAGACCAGTACCGGTCGGCAGTTCGCCTTGCCAGGCCAAGAGCGGCTGCGGCTTCCGCAAAGGTCAGGCCCGTGAAGAAACGCAGCTTGACCAGTTCTGCACAAGCCGGGTTCTCACGCGCCAATCGCTCCAGCGCATCATCCAGTGCGATCAATTCGTCGTCGGATGCGTTATCCGCAACGGCCAATGCATTGAGATCTAACTTCCGCCAATCCCCGCCACGTTTATGCCGTTTCTTGTCACGTGCATGGTTAAGTAGGATTCGGCGCATGGCCTCGGCCGCGGCCGCAAAGAAGTGGCCCCGACTGTTCCACGGCTGGGGCTGATTGACGTCGATCAGGCGCAAATAGGCCTCATGGACCAAAGCGGTGGCCTGGAGTGTCTGCCCCGGCTTCTCCTGCGCCAGTCTCTGGGCTGCCAGTTTACGCAGTTCATCGTAAACGAGTGGCAAGAGCTGCTCGGCGGCATGCGGATCGCCTTGCTCGATAGCGGATAAGACGCGTGTAACTTCGCTCATCAGCGCTGCACTCGCAGTGTCATGACTGTCCGGAAGCTATTATACTCCCCGGTCATTAAATGGATTTGGAACTGTCGCTTCAGTATGCGACAAATCTTTTCCTCACCGTGAACCTTGTTGCTTCGTCTCGAACCGCGTTTCAGTCAGGAAGCTGTGGGCCGCGCGCTGGAAGCCGTCAGGATCGCTCGGTCTGCCGACCCATTCGGGGTCGGCGACATTATGAATCCCATCCCCGGGATGCTTTACATCCTGGCGATTACGCCGGGGCGGGGGAGGGAGGGACGGTGTGGTGTTACTTACACTGCTGGCCTTATTGGTTGGTATGATGCAATTGCTCTCGGGATGGGGCAAACCGGCCACTGACACAGCGGCCGTGGTCTGAGTCCTGGGATTAACCGTGAGTTCCCGACTCTACTTGTCATAACCGCGGTCGTGCGGGCAGCGGGTCTTAAAGGGACTTGCTGGCCCGCATACTTTCTCTTCAGTTGGGTTTCACTTCACCTCGTTCACCCCAACCTCGTTCGGATTTCCCTCGACCACATCCGCTTGCATCACGTCTTTGGAGATCACTCGCCCGCCGGGGACGTGGATGCTCGTTAGCCAGGCGAGGCGTTTTATTCTGTTTCCTCTCTTAACCAGATTCCGTTCGCCACCCTTATCACGTCGCCATTCACTTGGATCAGCTCTGGATTTCCTCCGCAGATCTTGTCCACAACCAAATGACGAGTGGAGAGGAGTCACCGGGAAATTGTTTTCAATGAAAACAATCTTCTCTGAGAGGAGCTTGGAAGCCGCCCTGGTTCACATGTGTTTTGAACTGAACGAATTGCTTTTTTAGCCAACCACGACTGGACTCGTTGAAAGATTATCGCAATCAATGGCTCTCATTCGTCACAAATGCTGCCAGCCATGTGAACTGGCAGGATTTCGTACCATAACCCAGAGAACTGTCCTTTTTTGTGGGTCACGATGTCCCGCGCGTCGCAAACGCCGCCAGCCACGTGAACTGACTCCATTTCGTCCATGAACCCTGTATTGCTTTGCGGGCCACGATGTCCCGCACTTCACAAATGCCGCCCGCCATGTAATCCACCAACGCCAAATCGATTCCTTACCAGGGTGGGGGATTTGTACTCAGGAACGATTCAGTCATTAATGCACTCCACCGGTACAAACGGCTCGATCAGCTCACGACACAGCTCTCTGGCGGGTTCATTCAACTGATAGAAAAACACTGCCTGCATTGTGCTCAGATAACCACTTTCAGCGACGACCCGGACAACTGACTCATCGAGTGACATTCTTGGCACTAAGCCTCCCCCGTTCCATCCTCTGATATGGTGATTGAACACTGTGAGGTAATCGGCACGTGAAAGCAAAGGGCCGAATGCATGAACACGATGTACGATGTCCTCCGGGGAATAGAAAAGATCTATTTCTAATCTCAACCGTGGACTCATCTGTCTCAAAAGAGCTGCTGCGTGCAACGGGTCTGAGGGCACCTCTATGGGGTTAGCCCGGGGCAAGCCACGCGAAAAGGTATTCAACCGAAATCTACGGGAAGCGGCCGACTCCACTTCTTCTGAAAGAAGCTACGGAGTCGCAGTTCCTCATGATCAGGCGTTGGGCGGTCCAATATGCTCTTCGTCTTCATTGCTCTCTCATCTCTGGGGTTCAAGAGTTTGGCTGCCTGGTTTTCGGGATACGCGCCTGTGGAGCCTTCGGTAAGCTATGCTGGCCTCGAAAATAGAAACCTACGACACTGCCGGCAAGGGTGCCGAGCAGGGTGAGGATTTCGGCGTGATGCGTGGAACTCGTGCTGGCTATCATCAAGATGATCAACAGAACTATCACGACGATAAGCAGACCGAGAATAGGCCCGATGGTGGATTGCAAATGCCAAATCCGTCCCTCTATATCTCCGTGCCCCTGGCAGGAACCGCACGGCAGCCCTTTCTTCGAATCAATTTTTTTCTTCATGAATGGAAAGGAACTCTCCCTCGCCTTTCCCACACACGAATCGCAGCTATTCCCATTCTCCCCGGTCGAGCAGGTCCCTGTCCCATCACAGTGGCGACATTCGATGGCCATAAAGTCTCCACTACCATGCGCCGAACCATTTTTTGTCAGTTTTCGTGAACAATCCACCGTGCGATTGCCGCCGAACTTATGATCATGCAGATTGGCATAACACGGGTGATTCTTACGCCGATAATACCGTCGCAGGTTGGCGAAAGCAACGTTCGGGCAGAAAATCGCCCGTGTTATGCTGACCGGGCATTGGGCACCAATACCATCGTGCGAGCGTGCCAACTCGTGGTTCACGACTTCCCGAGGCAGGCGTCGCTTAACGCCGCGCTTTCGCTGTCTTCACCGGGGCCATCTCAATGGTCAGATTTGCGTGGGCATCCTGCAATTTAACGGTCGGGGCGATGTCCTGGATGCTAACCCACTGCACGTGATGCTTGATTGGATAAAGGATAGGAAGTGCAAGATTGTACCGTTTCGCCTGCCACTCTTTCGAATGAAGCGAAGCCACAATGTCCAGAGTGTTCCACCTCTCAACATTAGGGCCTGGGAATGATACTGCTGCTGCAATGCGACCTCCAAAGAAACTCGCATAGAAATGCCATTGATTCGCAAACCATGTCATCCGAAAACCATGACCCTTATCAGGAGCGTTCAGATCGGAGAGCTTGTCTGCGTGAACAAAGCCATTGCTCTTGAGTATACCTTCCCGAGGGTGAGTTTCACCCAGGATCAAACGAACTACTTCCGAAAATGTCGTGCGATTAACCGGGGTCTTCTCGCAGTAGGCCGCAAGGATATTAAAACCGATCTTCATCAGCCCACGCATTGTCCTCCCAAGATCGAATGTGCTGGCCATCCGTGGCTGCCTCGAACCGCGCTTTTGGGTCCAGCGTTTCAGTGTGCGATGCGGATCTAATGCATCGAGCTGCCGAAGAATCTCGCGTTTATCAGCCGGCGACATGTACCGCACAATAAATAACTGACCGTCTACATTGCGTGCGATTTCAGCAATGGAACGACGTGCAAATACCCTCGGATCATATCGAAATCCTCTGTCAATCAGCATCCTGTCGATTTGCTCAAAGAAGAGTCCCTTTTTCTTTGCTCCACTGGTGTGCCGGTGAAATGCGTTGTAAACTGCTCGAATCAAAACGCTCCGAAAACCTTCGTTGCCAAACCTAACCATGTCTTCCGCATCACCGATGACAGTCACCCCACTTGGCTGAAAGATTAACTGGGGGTAGTAGTGCATCCCCTGGAGTTCTCCATCAATCCAAATCGGCCGTGCTTCCACAAGTTGGTTCCCTGAAGCATGGTCAACATCCCACACCTGATACAGACTTGCATCAATCTCCTGTGAGGCGATATGAGCAAGATAAGATCTTCCGCACAGTTCGTTATCCACCACTGACAAAGGGCCATTGTTGCAAGGGTTGCAAACTAGCCGACCAGAGGTCTCCGTGATCGTGCGTTTGCCTCCAATCGCTTTCTGAACAATATGCTCCCCATCGCGAACACCTTTCGCAGGCTTGCCGCAGTAGATGCAGATTCGGTCGGCAATTTCTGCCATTTTGCCTCCCCGCTGACGCTCTTCGGAATGCCTCAACATAACAGACATCTGCCATTTACTGAAGTTCGCGCTGGCCGCATTCGGCGTCGGTCCTTTTTGCTTTTACATGTTCATCGAATGCTCGTCCTTCTCACGTCAGCCCCACGAGAGCCGAAACGACACGCTGAACCCGCAGCCAATCTGTGCCCTAAACCTGCGATTCGCGATGATCGTCCGAGCGAATCGCATCATTGTCGGCTTATCGACAACAGCTTTTGGGATAATTTTTCTATTCAGACCTGTAACATGGGACTTCCGTATTCGCTTAGCAGGGTGGAGACGGGCAACATCGCTCGTTCCGAACCAAAACCCTGATGGGAGAATTCGATGAAACTCCTTTTGAAGAAACTGTTTCGTGACTTGCTGACAAGTAGCCCGGCCCGTGGGGGCAGACCGGCTTCAAACCGAACGGTACTCCAATTGAATGGGCTGGAGGACCGCATGGTGCTGTCCACCGCCGGGCTGAGCGGCTCGACCTTGCAAATCTTCGTCAGTCCCAATTCGACCGTTGAGCTCTTTGAATCCGTCTCGGGCGCGAACCGGCAGGTCGAGGTAACCGGCGTTACTGGAAACCCGCAGTTTGCCATCAACTCGATCAAAGCAACCGAAATCACCTTTTTGGGCGGATCCGGCGGATCCAGCGCTATCATCGACGACAACGATGGCATGCCGTTCCAGAGCAACAGCACCATAACCTTCAACGGCGGCGGCTCGAACAACAAGGTATTTCTCGACGGCAGTCGCTCCATCGACACCGCCGGGGACTATCTCGCGACAGGGGAAGCGTCACAGACTGAAGCCTCTCTCACGATGGACAACCTCACCTTCGACTTCACATCGGCCGTCACCTCGGTGAACGACTCCATCCAGCTCGCGGGGCCGCTCAATGTGACGACGAATAGCCAGAACGTGGTGCTGAGCGCTCCGGCACCCGAGACGCAATCGCTCAGCAACCTGGGGATCGCAGCCGGCATTTTCGACTATTCTAACATGGGAACGGTCAACCTCACTGAGACCGCGGCGGGTGCCCAGATTAACCTGGATACCTCGATCGCCGCCAGCCTGGAGAGCCAGTTCAACGTCATCACGGACAACACGGGTGACACCGTTCAGATCGCCGCAACCCCCAGCAGCGTATCCACCGGCGTCCAGGTCCTAGACCGTGATTCGGAAGTGGTTGTGCAGGCCAATTCGGGCGCGGTTTCCATCTCGGGCGTCCCCGGTTCGACAAGCGTGATCCTGGGACAACTCAACAGCAACCAAGAGTTTGTGACCAATGGCATCAAGGCAAATGTGCATGTCTCCAATGTAGGCAACCTGATCGTGGAGAACGGCGGCAACGTTTCCACCAAGGAGACCGTGAAGGTGACGCAATCGAGCATCTCTGGCACCGGACTGTTCGGCAACAACGCCGCGGTCGTCACCTACGGCGGCGTGGGAACGGTCGATATTAACAGCGGCCAGTTGCAGGACTCGTACACCGTGGAGGCTTCCTCCTCGACCGCGTCGTTCAGCAGTCAGATCAACCTGTTCGACGATTCCAGCGAAGCCTTCAGTGCCCACGTCTTCCTGGATGCGAAAACGGACCTCCGAGTGTCGCTGCAAAATGAGACATCGAAGGCGGGAAAGCTCTTCATCGACGCTCCGGGTGCTAAGTTCGAAAATTCGAATGGAGTCGTCGATGCGCATTTCGACGGGGTGCTTTCGAGCCAGATCGACTTTCAGGGCTTCACGATTGAGGAACAGAAATCGTGAGCCGGAGCGTGTGGCGAGCCGTTTGATCTGGCATAATTGCTCCAGCGTCGAGAGGCAGGCTACCTTGTTCCTGATTCTCGACGCTTTCATGTCTGCCGCCTGCTCCATCGGTCCAAACGAGTTTGCAGCTCACATGGAAGAAGATTGAGTAAAGACCTTTGAAAAGAAATCGATGACGCCGGAATGCAGCCGTACACCTTGGCACAGAATCCCTTTCCAATCAATTCGACACGATCTAGCGACTGCATGGTGTCTCCAGCGATCCGGGTACACCTGCTTCAATCACACGATCTCCTTCTACTCAATCAGCACCCGACGGCTTTCCGACCGGGCTCTGAATCAAGCCAGTTCAATCGCAATCAATGGTTATTTCACGTCACAAATGCCGTCAGCCACGTGAACTGACAGGATTTCGAACCACGACCAAGAGAAGTGTCTTTTGTGGGACACGGTGTCCCGCACGTCACAAATGCCGCCCGCCAGGTGAACTGAATCGATGATTGCCCCATGAACTCTCGTTGCGGGCCACGATGGCCCGCTTCCAACCAGGAAGGCTGTGAAAGCCTGGGTCACCAAGGATTTTTGCCCGATCGGTTCGTCCCATTAGTGAAGGGTCTCTTCCGACTTGAAGCAGAATCTGCTCAATCAAACACTTCGATCACACCAAAATGAATGGGACCAGCAGACTGTTTTCAATGAAAAGAATCTGGCCGTGTGTGGAGGTGGCTCGACATCTTGGAATCCCGATGTGCCGTCGGCCTGTCCGGAACTCCGTATTCGCCGCGGTGCTCCGCACTGCTTCCTACCCCGCCTGACGCAAGGAATCATTTTGCTTCGGCAGGAAGTTCGGCAACAATCCGATATCCCATTAACGCAGACGCCGCGCTGTCAAAGGCGATTTGTAAGGCTTGGTGAGAGTTCATTGCAGGCCCTTTGGAATCAGGCTTGTCAGTGCCCGGCAACCATGTTTCCCACCTCCATTTCCCACCTTCTCCAATCCAGACAAGTTCCCTTCCGAATGCAGTCGTCCTGTATGTGACTTTATCCCCATCCCGTTCTTCTCTCGTCTGCACGGGAGGGAAAAAGCCCGGAGGATATCCGCGCGTACCGTAGTCAATCCAGTAACCCTTGTAGCCTATCGCATGGAAAATGATTCTATACAGAAGGGCAGTAACCACATCACGCAGATCACAAAAGACCTGCCACTCGATGGTCCCTGGTTGTGCCCCGTGTGCAGCGGGGTGTCTTAAGTCTTTCCAAGCTTTGATGTGTTTCTGTTCGATGACGCCCTGCTTACGCAATTCTTCCAATCGATCATTTGCACGAATTCCAAGGAGCATTCCCTTAAAATCGTTCATTCGCCTTGCCAAACCCGATTCTGTCGCCGCCTTATTCTCCTTCACCCAGGCATCTATGTGTGAGTACAGCTTCGTCACAAGGCTAGCGAAATCTTCTGGAACCGAAGCAATGTCGGGGAACAAGATCTTG
>Ga0206850_10195_pt1 | contig 18463 bp, 20 predicted proteins | sample Alteio_BWOrgCont_16_FD_152885 | JGI IMG/M metagenome (GOLD analysis project Ga0206850, IMG submission 152885) | Enriched cells from forest soil in Barre Woods Harvard Forest LTER site, Petersham, Massachusetts, United States -... | ecosystem: Environmental > Terrestrial > Soil > Temperate forest >...
GCTGTACCAGTTGCCTCTCTCTCCGTGATTTCTCCAGATCGTGACTTGCAGGGTTCCGATGCGGATTTTGTGTGCTGGTTGTGACATGGTGGTCTCCTTTTCTTTGAGTTACCGGCTGCGACCATCGCGGCCTAATGGCACGGCGATCAAAGCCGCTTCAGTCCGGGGCGTAGCGCACCGGGCAAGCGGAAAATTGGGGGAGACCTTCAGGGGGAACCGATTTTCAGCTTGCCCGGCCCGGCGGCGGCTTTAGCGTGACATCACATAGGCCGTGTGTCGCAGCTGGCCACGGGAGATGGAGACCACATTGCAAACAGCATCAAATGAGGAGAATCCGTTTTACGAAGGAGGAAAATCAGTCACGGAAGCAACAAAGGAGGTGGGTGCAGATCCGCAATATGTCCAGGGACTCAGGACGGCGGTCAATCCACGAAATCGTCCGACAGACAATGTCGGAACGGTGTCGAAGGGAGAGATGACCAGCAGTTTACGAGCGCGGCAGAGGAGAACCCAGAGAACGCATAAGAATCGTAGCGAGCGACGACGAAAAGGACGGAACAAGTTCCCGCACCGACGCGCGAAGAACCTGCCCACCTGCGCAAAGCACTGAGCTGTCAGAGGATGCTTTAATCCCGGCGGAGCGAACGATGGCGGCGGATTCTTGGAGTCAGTGGAGCGTTGCCGGGTGACATTGCGTCGGCTACTGTGTCGGGAGATGCTGAAGAGGAGGTACGTGACACCCTATTGCAATCAGATGTGGGGCCATGAGTCAGGCTAACCAATGGACTTAGAACCGCTCGGAGTTCTATCGATGGAGGAGTCGAGGATGTTGTGGCTTGTGCGACATGGGGAAAGCGAGGCGAACGCCGGGGGGGCCACGTCCGACTATGCCGCTATCCGGCTGACGGAGCAGGGCTGGGAACAGGCTAAAGCCGTCGCGGCGGCATGCCGGGAATCGCCGGCCTGGCTCGGGCTGTCTCCGTACTTGCGGGCTCGCCAGACCGCCGCCCCACTACTGGCCCGCTACCCCGGGGTCCCGGTAACGGAATTGGCCGTTCAGGAATTTACCTACCTGACACCCGAAAGATGCGTTGGCATGGACGCAGCGGCTAGGCAACCGCTGGTGGATGCCTATTGGTCCCAGCTTGATCCGAACTATTGTGATGGTGAGGGGGCCGAGTCATTTGCCAAAATGTGGGGCCGCGCCAGATCGTTTCTTGCTTGGGCCGGCGAACAACCAGGGTTTGGAGTGGTGTTCACTCACGAACAATTCATCCGGGCCGCGTTGGCGTCAGTGCTGTACGCCGGTGAGGAACCTTCGGTCAGCGTGATGCAGCGATTCTTCGCGATGCGGGTCGGACTGCCAATCTCCAACGCGGCGGTGCTTCGGCTGTGCTTGGAAAGGGGACGGTGGTGGGTCGGCGGTGTTGATGTCGCCCACCTGCCGCAAGTGCGAGGACACGCGCTCCGTCCCGCTTGAGCGCCTCGGTAAGCCATTGAGTCAGAACGAGGGTCGCCGCTGCGTTGCCTGGGCTTTGCGATGGCTCCGAGTTCCAGGGGGCAATCCCGCAGGTAGGGCTCCCAACTGGGATTCTGCCATCAATCAATGTGTCCCGTTAACCCCAGGTACCTGAGCGACTCCCAGACACCCGCAAAATACCAATCAGTTAATATCTATTAACCAATCTGGAATAAATTATGTGTGGCCATCGGATCACGATGTGGTGGCGCGACCGTTGGGCATCGAGCGAGTTGCACCATCTTATGTTTGAGGGTTCCGACCGGGACATTTTCAAGCTACTGGATCGATATGAGGTCGAAGCGTATCCTCTCGTAACGATTGAGGTTGACCAACCTAACCCGAGTGCTCTCGAATATGACCTCTGGGGTGCGCGGTTGTGCGTCGAAGCAGAGCGTTCCGTCATCATCACCAACAGTGGGGTTTTATATGTCGGGGTTGTGCTTGGATCAGAAGATCGCCGCGGTGAGGTCGATTTCACGAACCCCCGCGGATTTGTGACGAAAGTATCGGCGGATATCGTCATTGGGCGAGAGCTCGGGTTTCAGGCGATGAGGGCATGGCTGCATGGCTGTGAGTCAGCGGTCGTAGGATTGGAGTGGGACTTATACCGTAATCGTGCCCGTCATTGAAGCATTGGTCATGTTGCAGGTCGTTCCAAGATGTCTTGGGTCCGAACCGCGCTCTGCTGACTTCTCAATTTCCTACATGGCGGCTTTCATGGCTATCCGACTTGAAAAAAAACGAACACCCGGGAACGGGCTGAACGCGAATTCCGATGCTCTTCCTGGCACCATCGCCAACCTTCGCACTCCTCAGGATCGTCTGGATGCACCGGGATGATTCGTTTTTCGGCATCATCGTTGGGATCGTTACATATAGACATTGCCGGTACCGGCTGCGACCATCGCGGCCTGATGGCACAGCGCCCAAAGCCGCATCGAGCCGGGAGCGTCTTCGCGCCCGGTCAAGGGTTGGGTGAGAACGAAACGGCAATGGCGAGCTTGGCGGCTTGCCGCCTGTGCTCGTCGCCGTTTCGCAACGGAAGCCAATGCTTGATCCGGCCCGGCGGCGGCTTTAGCGTGACATCAATTAGGCCGTGTTTCGCAGCAGTCACGACAGGAAGGAGATCGCCTGGCATCCAGAACACTCATGCTCGGCAGGAATGCGAAAGCGATGGAAAAGGGAGGGAGGTCTTACCTGTGATGTTCAGGCATATACGATGCGGATGAAATGTAAGAGAAGGGGACATTGCGCTACCCGATCGCCTGCCTATAATCCCGCATGCTGCGGATAACTCAACAGGATAGTGCCAAGGACGCCAAGCACTACTACGCCAGCGCTGATTACCTCAGCGAGGGCCAGGAGATCATTGGTTCCTGGGGCGGGCAGGGGGCTCAACGGCTCGGGCTGGAAGGAATCGTGGACAAGTACGCTTTCGAGCGGCTGTGCGATAACCTGCATCCGCAACTCGCCACGCCGCTGACCGTCCGCACCCGTTCGGACAGGACGGTGGGTTACGACTTCACCTTCAGCGTTCCCAAGTCCATGTCGCTGCTTTATGCACTGACCGGTGACCAGGAGATTCTCGAAGCCTTCCGCTCGGCCGTTGACGAAACCATGCGCGACATCGCAGCGGAGATGAAGACCCGCGTGCGTAAAAACGGACGAGATGAGGACCGGTTGACCGGGAACATGGTCTGGGCAGAGTTCATTCATACCACGTCGCGGCCGGTGGATGGTGTGCCCGATCCGCAGTTGCATGCCCATGTCTTCGCCTTCAATTCGACATTCGATGAAAAGGAAGAGCGGTGGAAGGCCGGACAGTTCCGGGAACTCAAACGCGATGCGCCGTACTTCCAGGCTGGTTTCCGCGTCCGGCTGGCCAACAAAATGCAAGATCTGGGATTTGACGTGGAGCGGAAGCGGGATGATTTCGAGATATCGGGATTGTCCTCCGGGTTGCTCAAACGCTTTTCGCGGCGAACCGATGTGATCGAGAAGGTCGCTGCTGATCGGGGCATCACCAACCCGAAAATCAAGGATGGTCTGGGTGCGGAGACACGGGAGAAGAAGAACAAGGAACTGGGCTGGCAGTCACTCCGGCGCGAGTGGGACAGCCGACTGACTCACGACGAGCGGCAGGCCCTGGCTGCCGTGCATCGCCGGGAGACACCTGGTGTGCGGTTTGCTCCGGGCGAAGAGATGGCCGTGGATTACGCGCTCGATCACACCTTTGCCCGTGACTCGGTCGCGCCTGAGCGAAAGCTCCTGACGGAAGCGTTAAAACGTGGCATCGGTTCGGTGACGGTGGAAGGGGTGAAGAAAGAGATGGCCAAGCGGCCACTGATCCTGGGCGATTACGCCGGCAGGGTCATGGCCACGGTTCGCGATGTGGTTACCGCCGAGTCCAGGCTCATCGCGTTTGCCCGCAAGGGCAGGGGGAAGTTTCGCCCGCTTGGCGATCCGCAGCGGCAACTCACCCGGAACTGGCTGAACGAAGGGCAGGCGGGGGCGGTGCGGCAAGTCCTGGGCTCGCGTGACCGGGTGTCGATCATCCGGGGGGCGGCCGGGACAGGTAAGACAACGCTTGAACAGGAGATTGGTGAAGCGTTGGCGGAAGCCGGGGTGAGGGTGGTCGCCCTGGCCCCGAGCGCCTCGGCAAGCCGTGGCGTGTTGCGGGAGGAAGCCGGATTCGCTCACGCCGATACAGTTGCACGGTTCCAGCAGGATAAGGAGATGCAGGAATCGGCCAGAAATGGCGTGATCCTGGTCGATGAAGCCAGCATGCTTTCGACCAGGGACATGCTGCGGTTGTTCGAGACGGCCGAAAAACTCGATGCCCGGATTATACTCGTGGGCGACCGTCGCCAGCATCGTGCGGTCCTGGCCGGTGAGCCGTTGAAGCTGCTGGAAAAGGCAGGCCTGCCGGTCGCCGAGGTGACCGAGATCATGCGTCAGTCCGGCGACTACCGCAAGGCAACGCTGGCCCTCAGTGAAAATCGCACGGAGGACGGTCTGGCTGAACTCGACAGGCTCGGCTGGATCAGGGAAGTGTCCGGTAAGGAACGCAACCAGGAACTGGCGTCGGCCTACCTCGAAGCGGTGCAGGAGAAAAAGCGCAACGGAGAGATGAAGACGGCACTGGTGGTCAGCCCGACCCATGCGGAAGCGGGCCAGATCACCCACAGCATCCGTGAGACGCTGAAGGCGCAGGGGAAACTTGGGGAGGAACGCACGCTGGATGCCTGGGCACCGGCCCACTTGTCCGATGCCCAGAAAACCGATGCGGCCCAATATGAGACAGGGGACATGCTCCAGTTCCACCAGAACGCACCGGGGCACATGATCGGCTCCAGGCTTGTTGTTTCTCGGCCAGACACTCTGCCCTTGCAACTCCCTTCGCGGTTTGAAGTCTATCGCCCGGTCAAGCTCGGGATCGCAGCCGGTGATCGAATACGTGTGACGGCCGGGGGCAAGACGAAGGACGGAGAGCACCGGCTGGAGAATGGCTCGCTCTACACGGTCAAAGGTTTCAACCAGCAAGGGGATATCGTCATCGACCACAACTGGGTCATCGCCCGCGAATTCGGGCATATCGCACTGGGGTATGTGGTGACCAGCCATGCCAGTCAGGGCAGGACGGTGGACAAGGTCTTCATCGGCCAGTCGACCCAGTCGTTCCCAGCCTCGAACCGCCGGCAGTTTTACGTTTCGGTGTCACGGGCGAGGGAGCAGGCGGTCGTTTTCACCGACGACAAGAAGGCGTTGCAGAAGGCGGTGGAACGTCCCGACGAACCACTCTCCGCGACGGAGTTCCTGAAAGCCCGCCGGAAACTCCCGGTGAGGCAACGTCTTACCAAACATCTTGCGTTCCTGCGGCGGCTTGATAATTTCGCCCAGACGCACGAATCACGACCGCGGGACGAAGGCCACCTGCAACAACAGGAGACACGACATGACCGGTAAGGGTGAGGCGAGCAGCCTGTTCAAGACCGCGCCACTGGCGTCAGTGATGCCCCGGCGACCCACGACCGAAGCTGCCCCATCCGAGACGGATGAAGAGGCTTGTGCGGCTTACGGATATATGCGGGGCATACGCGACCGCGCTTTGGCGATTGAGTTTCGCTACCGCGATGGCAACAGCGATTTCTACCCCTATTCCTGGCTCGGGCCGTGGCAGTACAACCCTTCAGTCGGTCTGCTGCTGAAATTCACCGGCGATGTGGTCACACTGGTGCTGATCCGGGGTAGTAACCTCGATGCGCTAGTGAATCAGTCGATCAACTTGACGGACCGTGGTTTTGCCCGGCATCGCATATCGTGGCTCAAAGAAATGGATGAAGATGGACTCCGCCAGGCCGGGAAGGGACAGCCGACAATTGACCGCATCGAGGTCGCGGAATTCCAAAGTCATGAAGAGGCACAGGAATGGCTCAAAAAAGCAGCGCCGGGGTTTGTGCGGGGGACTACTTAAGGCTGGTGGGGTGTGATCATATTTTCAATCTTCTCAACCCCATCGAGCGGTCCAGTGGGCCTTATTCTGTCTGCCGGTCGCGGACGAGCCGTGCCCCGAACACATCACCAAATTTTCGGAATTACAAACCGAAAAGGACGGCACTCCGCCTGTGTGGCTTCCGAGGACAATTGATCACTTGGTTAAAGCACTACGGTAGCGAGCCCAACAAACGGAGAAAACGCGATCGGCCGCATGGCTTGAATGTTCATCTTGCCTTATTGGTTGTGCCAACGTGCTAATAGCTGATGAAATACAGATGATAATTTAGCAAGTTCATCTGTATTGACATGCAGCTCAAACGTATTTATAAGTAAACTATAAAGTCGAGGTGGATCTCTTGTTATAATTTCTACATGGCCACGGCGGTATTCCTCCTCCGTATCATCATTTGGCTGAAAACATGTAATGCTCTCTACTCCATAAGCCGCGCTGGCAACACTCCCGAGGACACTGGAATCGATGGGTGTATTGGAAAAAATGTGAATCAAGTCATCGCTAACACCCCGCATATGTTCCAATAGTAGTCGTATAGCCAACGCGTCATGGTTGCCGCACCTATCGCTGTCTTTAAATGTTACAGTTAAGCGGCAACCGACGTTTGCGTTGGTGGCATTTACGAAACGCATCAGTGGGTTATAAAGTGTTAGCACAGAAATCACTCGTTGACTCGTTGAGTTACGCGCAGGATTCCCGCACGCGAGCAGTCGATTTTGTGGGCATCGTCAAGGCGTTCCAGCAATATTTGATAGAGTATGAACCAGATGCCACAGCCGCAACCCATCGCAATGGGTGGATACTCCCAAGGAATGCTGGTTTTCAGGATGAAGATAATGGCGGTCAGAGCTTTGTGCCGTCATCAATCGGCTTATTGGTTTGCGACCGAGACAGCCGAAGTGGCGAGGCTTGCGAAACGGTAGTACAGATGAAGATCGTCCAGGTTCGTCGGATACCAGAGGCTTAGCCATGACGGCATCCCTCTATCATTATTCCACTCTCATGCCCGCCTTCTTTGACATATTTCGTTATTGCCTCTTAATACGTCATCGGCCGGATTTGATGACATCACTCACCTTAGACTCGTCTCTCGTTTGGTTGTTTGTTAGCATTCCGTTCAACGTTCAACGTTCAACAGTAGTACCTTGATGACCGAAGAAGAAGCGGCCACATGCAAGTACATGCAATTATCCTCCTCAAAATCAATATGCTTTGAGTGAATTTATCAATTGCTCAATATGTTAGCAATGTTCACATAATTGTAACACATCACGGCTGATTATTACTGTACATTAATAATTAACAAGTCTAATGCTAATATCTTGTACAACTACAATTCATTTGGAAGCAGCTAAACTATCAACATATTGGAGGCTATATGAGCGATGACGATGTTAAGAAATTAGGCGAGAATCCGGGAAAGCCAGATTTGGCTCGACACAAGGAAAGAATTACCGATCGTGTCGAAAGGAAGGCCCGTTATGAACAAAAGGAGAAAGGGGTGGATAAGGAGAATAGGAGCGCAGCCTATAACGGTGTGAGTGGAATCTTGGACATGCTAAAGGAGAGCGAGAAAGCGGTCCTGGGTGCAAAAACACAGGTTGAGCTTGTTTACCAGCTCGGCGAAATGCAAAAGCGTGCAACAGCCCAATTGGAGAAGTATAAGGAAGAAGTAAAGGATTCTCGTGTATATCAGGATCTCAAGGATGACGGGATGCTTTATAATGCAGACAGATCAAATTATAAACAGGTCGAAGAGAAAAGAGCGAGACTAAAGGGGGAAATAGCCAATGGGCAATCTCAAGAAATGGTTGCAAAACTGGAAACATTAGAGGCTGCTGAAAGCTATAGCAATTCTATATTTAAACATGAAAAGCAGAATCTGCAAGAACATGCAGAATCTTTAGGAATTAAAGATCCCAAGAAAACTGTGGATGGAGCGCTTAAGATGCAAGGCCTGGCTGAAGAAGCCAAAAAGAAGACCAAGGAACCTAGCATGACTATTCCTTATGCGACGGACAAGGAGCCAAGCAAAGGTGCCGGTCGCTAAGCGAGGTGTTCTGGCGATCCTTCCCCAGTTCCTATCAAGGGCGTTCAGCGGGGACTGACGCCCTGAGCGCGGGGAGCGCGGAAAGGCTTCTGCATATCCTGAGCCGCTTGTGCATGCACTTGTAGGTCTTCTACGATACGCACGATCACATATTTGACAGAGCGGGCAAGCTGAAGAAAGGGATGCAACCCCGGCAATCTGCCGAGGCTTCTTGGCCATCCATTTCTTGTTTCCAGGCAGCGGTCCAGTTATGTAAGAGGACTTTTGTACGGACGTGACGGATAGGTCCGATCACTCCCTGCCCAACGGTGTGTCGTATCAATCCGAGTTGATCTTGGATTGTCATTTCTCTGGCTTCTTATCCTGCTTCTCTTTGAGTTTGGCCTTGAGTTCCTTAAGTTCCTTTTCAAGGATTTCGATCTTCTTCTCCAGTTCCTTCTCGCTCAGCTCGTCGTCAGTTGTTACCAGCAACGTGAAATTACCAACGCGGTTTGAAACAACATTAATGGTGTGGTTCCCGTTGGAGGCGACTTTAATCTTTACTCTGCTCGATCCAGATTCGGGCTTCGAAACACCAACAGGCAACCCCGTTCGGTCGCGTAGTATAACATATATTTTACGGTTGTCATTCAACGCATCGGCGGAGATCAAGACAGTTTGTCCGACCTTAAGTTTCACCGTAAGGTCGGCTTGGTATCCGCGTCCTGGGATACCGATCGTAGAAATCACCCCCCCAGGAAGGACGCCGTTCGTAGAAATCACCCCAAGAGCGGTAACACCATGAGTTGGCTTTTCTTCTCCGCCGATCTCATCATCGTGCTTTTCCCCCAAGGTGAGAGTAGTCTCGTCTGACCCAGATGCCGGGGTCAGCATGAGACCAAGAATGAGGAGGATTGCGACGATCACTGGATTGAATATGGACATGACAATCAGCCTCCAAAAAACGGATTATGGAACTCATATTCGACACACTATTTACTCTTCCGTTGTTTTGACTTTCTTGAGATCAACCCAAACCTCGATTCCGGCCGGCTTGTCGAGGCGAAGTTGGCACAGCTCGCGACTCTCATCGATCTTGATCACTTTGCCCTTTGCGCCCTTCTGCACCGAAGCGACAAGCTCGCTTTGCTTGCCGGAAACGTCCTCAAAGCCCGTTGCCAGGGCTGTCACTTCTACTCTATCTCCAACCTTCGGCTTCCCGCCGCCTCGTTGTGGACCTTTCACCGGATCTGGCGCTACGAACTTCCCCACCCCCAACTCCTCCACGATCAGACCGAAGGCTTTAACGAACTTGTCGCGATTAACCACCCCCACTTTCAATTCGCCGATCTCACGCGCGAGCTTGGGCGACGAGTCCAGCCCGCTCTTGAGTTCCTCGGCGGTTAGCCCGATTTCGGCCGCTGCCAGGTTCAGGTTGACCGGGTTTTCAAACCGCCGCGCCAGGATGAATACCGGCTCCGATTGGCTCACGCGAGAGCCGGTCCGCTCCACCGCGTCATGGAATCGCTTCTTGTCCTCGTCCATCTTCTTGTCGAATTCACCCTTCTCGGGGTAGAGCGCTAGAAGCAACTCGTACTCGTACTCCTCGAAAGCTTTACGGTTGGCCACCACCCGCGGACGCACTTGATCGTCCTTAGAAATCATCCCTTCGACGTGACAGTGCATGCACGAGATGCCATTGACAACTGCTCTGTCTCGTTGCTCTTTGTCGCTGACGATCTCCAACGGCCCCTTGTCGATCCTTTTGCCCTCGGCGTTTACGAGCAGGTATGCCTGCAAGCCATTAGGCAGGTTGAAAATGATCTCGCCGCCGTCGTGCTGGAAGAATTGCTTGTCAGCGCCAGGTCCGAGCGGGTGCTTGAACAGATCTTTGCGGCCGACATTGGCGGAGAAATCGTAACTCTTCCAGTAGGCACCGTGCGGGCTCTGGTGCCGCTCGATCAAGCGGTTGTTCTGCGACACCTTAGAGCCGTTGAAACCTGCCCGCCAGACACGCTCGCTTTTGATGTTCTTTAGCACGTCGATTTCCAGCTTCTTCTCCAGTTCGCCAACATTTGTAGGCAGGCGTAGCAGGTCGTGATAGAGCGGCGGCCGAGAGGCGGCGAAGACGAACCAATCCGCACGCACGAACGGCAGATTGGTCTGGGTATAGGCGGAGACTTTTGTGGCGGCGGCTTCCTTGTAGGCCACACCGTAAGGATTGGCGTGCAAGATGGCGTCCCATTCCCGTTCGTCCCAATCGAAATCGCGCAGGTCAATCCGGAAAATGGTCTGGGCCGGGTCGATAGGGACCGGCTTCGTGATTTTTCTGTTCCACGACAGGCTATTGAGCAGCTTTGACAGACCGACGCGGTAGCTGAGCAATTCATCGTCGGACTGGTCGACGTTGTACAGATGCGTGACAGTAAAGTAGCGCACGAATTTGCGGTCGCGCTCGGCCACCTTCTTCTCTAGGTCGTCGAGAATGAACTTGAGGACGTCGCTGTTGGAGATGAAGACGCGCTTTGGCGCGGGAGGGTTGAAATCGGGGGCACCAGCGGCGATCCACTTTTTGATAACGTCCTTCCCCTCCGGCGGGAAAGGTGGCAACTTCAGTGGCGGCTTCTCGGCTATGTCCACCTCCTTCGGCATCTTGCCTGAGACAATTTTCTTGTACAGTTCCGACTCGTCAGGTTTGAATGGGACGATTATCTTTTCATCGACCAGGCGGGTTCGGTTCAGAATATAGCTGATTTCGCCCTCAATGCTACCGTTGCGACCGTGGCAGCGGAAGCAGTGCTGTTCGAGTAGGACCTTGGCTTGCTTTGCCAACTCGGCGGCATCCTGGGCGTTAGCCGGAGTGACGAAGAAGCCGCAGGAGAGCAGTGCCATGAGGGGCAACAGGAAAACTCGCATCATTCGACTCCCGGTCAGGAGGAAAACACTACGGACCCTGTGAAGGCAGTCCAACACTGGTCTGACGAGGATGATAACGGATGAGGTAGGCAAATCTTCCCGAGAAAACGTATTATTTCGGAAGAAGGTTTGGGCGATTCAACGTCCCCGACCCGGCGTGCATTTACCAGGGGGCACTTCTCGCCAATCCCTATTGATTCTCGCTGTAACGGAATGTGGAAGAAGTGATTTTACTGTCGTCTTGTACAACAGGCGCGGTGGCCCGGCGAAAAAAGCCCCACGCAAGTGTGATTGCCAGAAGCAGTCAGCACGAAATGCGGAGAGACCCTGCCGTGTATGGCGTGTTCAGTGTTCCGTACTGGCCCAGTTCAGCATGCAGGTCGAGTGCAGGTAACCACGCCCCCGATTTCCGATGAACTCTCTCCCAATGCGAGAAGAGCAAGAAAAAATGTCGATATCTGGGCAGATTTCGTGAGCCACTGCGTTATTGCTGCGTGAGAGGAACGACCGGGTACGGCCCGGTTGAGGATCACAACACCAGCAATATCCGGGAGTGCGAATCATGACCACGACTATCCTACGACAACAGGCACTGACAGCGACGATCGAGATCAGCGGCTTCCTCGCCAACTGGATGAAGGAACCCGACCTGGCAACCCTGGAGCAGATCGAACCGACGTTCGATACTTTGCCCGAAGTGATCGAGGCCCTGCCCCCAACAATGGCCGATGCCGCGATAATGTGCTACCTGCGGAACCACATCGCTTCATCACGCGAGTTGTTTACCGCGGGTGATTGGGGTACCGCCGGTTATCAGCTTCGGCAGATCCATCTCAAGCTCACACGGATTCTAGCGGACGAGTAGTGATGAGGGGAAAGTCAGCCCAGTGCGGCAAGTATTCGCGCTGGGCTGTTCTTTTGCTGTGAGTTGCATTGGCGAATCAAAAGCACGAACAAAGGCTGTCGCCGGTTACTCTCCCGATGCGACAGAAAAGGGTTGGAGAAAAGCTGAGATTTTCTGGCAGGTTAGGATGGAGGCAACGTAATAACCAGTTTTTGACACTGCATAATTTCTTAATTGAACGTCAAAGGACGGATTCTTGATTATTTCAGGAAGATTCTGGAGAGTCGTGCGTTATCTTCATTGAGCGTTCCCGTAGTTCCCCGAGATAGCCAATCATTCTTACGGAGTGCGTCACTGTGTACGAGACCCGAATTGTTCCGTACATCAAGGAGATCACCCGCTACGGCAAATACGGCAAGCCTTCTACCGCCTGCGTCTCCTGCAACATAGAAAGCCAAGTTCAAGTGCAGAAGACTGTGATGGTGACCAGATAGGTCAAGGTCTGCCAAGGATAAGCGGGATTAGCCAGGATTGCCTATGGACATTGAAGTCGCCTACCGCGAGCATGGTCAAGCCCTGCTCGCGTACTTCTGTGCGCGAGTCCAGCAAGTTGACGCTGAAGATCTCCTCCAAATTGTCTGGATCGCTGCCCACAAGCGTCCCGATTCCCTTGTTGGGATTGATCTTCGCCGTTGGCTGTTCCGAGTGGCCCACAACGCGTTGGTGTCTTTTTTGATAAGGAATCCGGGTGGCGGGGTGATACCCTTGGGAGAAGTCGATCCCCCTCTCCCTCCGCAGCCAGATGATGGAGAACGCATCGCCGCTCTTCGTGCCTGCATCGAGAAGTTATCCAAAGAATTCAGGAAGGTCGTTCAAGGACGATTAAGGGGCGAATCTTCAAAAGTCATAGCAACGCAACTAGGAATTGATGCGGCTAAGGTCGATAAGCAATTTTACATGGCCAAGAAGGAACTCATGAAGTGCCCTGGGGCGAACGAGCCATGATCTGGATTTCCATGACAATACCCGATGACGAGAAGGAACTGGCGCACTGGCTGGGCACTCAACTCGTAGGGCAAAACCTGAGCCGACTCATCGCGGAGTTGCGGGCTGTCCACGGCGACCAATCGACGATCACGTCGCTTGAAGCAATTTTGGCATGGTTCAAACTCTCAGACCAAGTGATTGTTGCTTTGAAGAACGAGAAAGTGCCCGAATCCGTGCTGGTTAAACTTAATCCCTTGAAGAACAAGGAGTTCTCGCGGGATGACTTTGAGGCGGAAATTAAAAAGCTTCTCAACGCGGACGAAACGAAACAATTCCTAAGGCTCATTTTGAACCATCCTGCAATTCTCGGCTCCAATGCACAGGCAATACTCGAATCGGGCCTAAGCGTTCTCCCTCGATCGGCCCTCCAGGATCTGCTCCGAAACTCCTCTCTGCTCCTCGAACTCCAAGAGCTCGTACTTGTCGAAGGGGGAGCGTACTGGTCAGAGTTGCCCGTGAAAGGGGAGTACAGGGAGGCACTCAATCGCGGTTGGGAACGATTGAGTCAGAAAATCGCTTCCCACACACAGGTCCAACGACGTGGGTTTCTCCGGAGAGTGCTGCCTTATGCCTTAACGAATCTTGCAACGGCAGCAGCGATTATCGTGGCGTTCTTCACCTTTCCGCTCGGTCTGCCCCAGGCCACTGCCAAAGCCTGGGGCTGGCAAAAACCTGATGCGTTTCCCACCAATCTGGACCGTTCCTCGTATCTAAATCGCCTCGCTGATGAGGCTGATGAGTGGTTCAACAAGCGACCGGATAATCCTGCGGCCGCAGCGAAACGGATCTTGGAATTCCGGCAGGGGTGTTCCTTTCTCTTGCTAGCGGACCATTCGTCGCTGACTCCCGCAGACCGTGACTGGCTAAAGGAGAAGTGCCGGAAGTGGAGCGAGACATTGGATAGCACCCTTGTCAGTCTGGAAAAGAATCAGGACACTGCCGCAGCGATTGCTGCCGTCGATGCAATGGTACGGAATCTAAGCAACGCGCTCCGGGAAAAGGCGGCGGCGTAGTTTTTTTTCGTGTCACGACTTTTTCCGGGAAGATTTAGTTGAGTTCATCGTTTGCTTTGGTGGTGCGGGCCGATTGTCGGCCTGACTTTACCGGAGGGTGGACGATGAACGCATTGCGAACGAGCATGTTGGGTCTGGGGTTGATGCTGGTAGGAGTAGGAATGGCCCGTGCGGATGGGTACGGAAAGTGGGCGAACGATGAGAACAAGCAGGTGTATGCTTGCGAGTACAGTTACGCGACCAAGGACGGCTGCGCCTCTAAGCAGACAGTTGTGATCTTCTATGGGGACAAGGACCGGAGCGGCTGGGCGTACTTCTACAACACCAAACAAGTGCCCTGGACACGATGCGCGGTTCCGGGAAACGCCAAGTATGATCCAAAACAAATGTATTGGCAGAAGCTCAATGCCAAGGGCGATGGTTACGAGGACTACTCCATGAAGGGTTACTGCCCCGCTCCCAAGGACGGCAAAAGCCCAATACCCGACCTTCCACTCCCGCCTAAATGACTGATGACCCGATGAGGAACTGTTTGCAACGCTCCAACATTATCATGCCATCGGTATTCGATGATCGGCCTAGCTGAGGGTGGAGTGGGGTCCGTGAGAGAATGCCCTCAGTTCTAGCAGCCCGTTGAAGTATTCGGTTTGGTGGCAAAACCAATGCAAAAATCCCTTGTTTTTTGATGGGCCAAACGGCGAATCCGATTACTTCAACGGGCTGCTAGGCCGTGAAGGAGATTTGTCGAAGGGTAGTAGGGTATGCATCATCCCTGTTCACTGAATGAACCGTTCCATTCTGATCGAGCATATTACTGGTGAGACGTATCCATCACAGCCGATCAAGTTGATCTCTCTAGCAGGAGCTTTTGAGAGCGTGTTTCAGCCGGAAGCGGGTATGGAGTCGTACATGCTGGCAACGGAGGTTACTCCTCGGATCTGGAGGGCACGGAGACACGTATTTTGGTGGACTCAACCTATCTCAGTCGTGGGAGCCGATCAAGGCAGTGGTTTGCCGATGCTGTTCCGCGCGATCATAGTTGTATCTTCTCGACCTCGTCGAGCGTGATCTGGTCATTTGTCCGGTCATAGAGTTTGGTGGTCCGGGGACTGGAATGGGCTGCCATCTGTTGCGCCTTTTCCAGCGTGCCTGAGTGCTCTAAATAGTTCGTGATGCCGGTTGCCCGGAAGCTGTGGCAGCCGATCGGCGTCCGGATTCCTGCCTTCCTTGCCCGTCTTCGTATCATTCTCCAGACATCGGCAGTAGACAAGGGATTGGATGTCAACCTGTCTCCGGTTCTCACAGCGCTGCGGAAGAGTGGTCCCTTCCTCTCCTCGGCGATGCCTGCTGCTTGCAGGTAGGCATCGAGATATTCCTCGAGCTTGTGGTGAGCCGGCATTTCGTGCTGCTTGCCTCCCTTCTCCTGGAGTCTGAGCCAGAATCGCTTGCCCTGGGGATAGTAATCCTCGACCTTCATGGTCACGACTGCCCCAACACGGGCGAAGGTGAAAAACATCGTTGCAATCAGGGCACGATCCCGCATGCCTACCACGCTCCCCGGTTTGATGCTCTCGAAGAGTGAGCGTGTTTCCTCAGCAGTGAGAATCGGTGTCTTTCCCTTCGATACGACATGCCGGGGGCCACGGACTGCGTGGGCTGGATTGCTTGGAATGACCTGCCCTGTGACAAGCCAGTCGAGAAGCATGCGTATAGTAGCGAGGTGTTGCTTGACCGTTGGTTTTGAGTAACCCTTCTGAAGTAGCTCAATGTAAGCTGCGACAGCCACTGGCTTTATGTCGCGGAGTGCTCGGATACCCCGTTCTTCACACCATTTCAGGAAGGTGACAGCATTACGAAAATAGGCCCGGCGGGTATGTGGGTTGCGGATGTGGGCGGTAAAGTATTCGATAAACCGGGTGACACTGTCTTCGCCAGCGGAGGTCAGGATAGCAGGGAGGATGACGGAAGTGCCATACCCGCTTTGAAGAACGGGCAGGTTGCTCCGTTCTTCGGTCAACTCGGTACTATCAGGCAGCGATGAAGGGGACTGCATACTGCCTCAGAACAGGATCGCGTGTGATGAGCGTCAGACCTTCAGTCAGTGCTTGCGCGGCAAGAAGGCGGTCGAACGTATCTTTATGGATAGGGGGCAGGTTGCGGAGAGCGGCTGCATGTGCGACCGTCAACGGCATCTCGTGGAATCGGCATGACTCCAGCATGTTTTCAGGAGCCTCCTCGGTTTTCAGTTTCCCATTCGCCTGTTTGATCGCAATTTCGATGATTGAGACGCTGCTGACAAACACATGATTGCGCGGGTTTGCAATAGCGGTTCGTGCCTCATCGGCCATCATTGCCGGGGTGGCCAGCCACCATAAATAGATGTGTGTGTCGAGAAGAAGTTTCACGACTCGTTGCCATCGAACAGCTTTTCGATCTCCGGATCAGGCGCGTCGAAATCATCGGCGATCCAAACCTTCCCGGTCAGTTGTCCACCTTGGCGGGGCTGCGAATCAAGCTGTATCGGAACAAGACGCACCAGTGGTTCACCGGCTCGTGCGATCTGAACTTCTTCTCCTGCGAGTGCAAGCTCAATGAGACGGGAGAGATGGGCTTTCGCCTGATGAATATTCGCGATCTGCATACGACTCCTGATTGACCAACATAAACCAATCATAAACTATATTAAACTGACTTACAACTATATTAGTTAATGATCTGTATAGCATATGAAAGATAAAGGACGTTATCTTTCATAAGGGTAACATGAACTTACCGACACAGTCGACTAAGAGGTCCTGACAAAACCCTCGGCGCGATCAATTTCTGAAGAGTTTCGGAGGTTTTGTCAGCTCCTATAAGCAGTTCTAAGTCAACATCTTTATAAATTGTAATTGAGCAGGCCCGTGTAGTCAGTGGATGGCAATGTTGTGTGTTCTCAGTTTAGAGTGGCAAGAAAACAGACTATTCTTTGGCAAAATGTCATTGATGGGCTAGGATGTTGATAAAGCATAAAGCTTGCATATGAATCATATGTATATATATTATATTAAACTTTGTAGAGGTATAGAATGGATTCTGAGGAGGATGCGGGCACGGTTGGAGCACGGGTTGAGAAACTGTTAGAGACCGTTAGGAGCGGAGATACGGCGGCGCTCGATGAAATACTGCGGCGAGAAGGGGCAAAGTCAATCATCAATCTCGCGGATTCTGATGGTCAAATTGCGTTAGCGGAGGCATCGAAATACGGATTTGTCGAAATCGCCAAGCAGTTATTGGACCAGGGCGCTGAAATCAATCTACAGGACGAAAATGGGAGGACTGCTCTGATCGAAGCTGCCATGCATGGGCAGACCGAAATCGCACGGATGCTCTTGGAACGGAATGCTGACCTCAACCTGGCAGATGAGGACGGGAGGACAGCGATAATCGAAGCAGTCAGGTACAAGGCAATCGAAGTCGTGCGATTACTCCTGATGCGGAGCGCCCAACCCAACATGCAAGATTGCGAGGGCCGAACCGCATTGATGGAGGCGTCTATGTTTGGACATTCTGGTATGGCAAATGAGCTGTTGGAACACGATGCCGACCCAAACATTCAAGATGAGGAAGGCCGAACTGCACTAATCAGTGCTGCTGCCCGAGAGGACGGGGGTGCAGTTGTGAATTCGCTCCTTGAATACGGCGCCGATCCCAACTTGCAGGAACTCGATGGCAGAACCGCGTTGATCGCGGCTGCTTCCGAGAGGCAAACTGAGAACGTGCGTACACTGCTGGAATGTGGTGCCCACCCCAATGTCCAGCAAAATGGCCGTTCAGCACTGATGGTAGCAGCACGTCTGGGTGAAACCGAGATAGTGCGGTTGCTGTTGGTGCATGGTGCCGACCCACATTTGCGGAATAAGGAGAACGAGACCGCCCTCGACCTCGCCTCAGAACGAGGACATCTCGATGCCACAGCACTTCTATTGGAGGCAACGAAGGAGAAAAAGACGAGCCCTGATGGTAAACCATGGACGGAGCGAGTGGACCGAGATGAGACAAATCTCGGTCCCGGCAATCCTAAGTGATCGACCACCGGTTGAGTCATGCACTCGGTGGCTACATCACAGCTCCCATGTGGCTGACGTCATAATAACTATTCACAGAACAATTCGTCATTGTCCGATTCAATGGTCTTCAGGTCCCCGCGTCTTCTCTGAGATGGCTATTGCTCGCTCGTAAAATAGCTAGGATTGACAAGACGTCTCATTTTTAGTGTGGATGATCGCCAAGTTGTAGATGCACCACGCTACATCGCGGTGTTCAGGTCCCCGCGTCTTCTCGTAGATGGCAAGGGCTCGCTCGAAAAGCGACTCGGCTTTGGCGAGTCGGCCCTGGTCCTTGTGGAGTTCCCCAAGGCTAACAAGGCACATCGCAATATCAAGGTGATCTGGTCCCAGCGTCTGCTCGTAGATCTCCAGGGCTCGATCGTAAAGTGGCTCGGCGTCTGCGAGGCGGCCCTTTTCACCGTAGAAGGTCGCCATGCTGTGGAGACACCTCGCAAGGTCGGGGTGATCTGGTCCCAGCGTCCGCTCGTAGATCT